>Ga0136589_1000114_pt1 | contig 41544 bp, 44 predicted proteins | sample AntRauMFilla3764_FD_104640 | JGI IMG/M metagenome (GOLD analysis project Ga0136589, IMG submission 104640) | Saline lake microbial communities from Rauer Islands, Antarctica - Metagenome Filla 3 #764 | ecosystem: Environmental > Aquatic > Non-marine Saline and Alkaline > Saline | place...
AGCGACAGCTCTCCGTCGATCCGTCCGTAATTCTCTCGTCGAGACCGTCAGTACAACCGCTTCGACACAGAACTCAGGCCGCAGAAACAGCTAGCCGAGGATGCTTTGTGAGGTACTGAGCATACACTCGGTAACTGGCTCTCGATAATAGACGAACTTTTCAGCGACGGCAATTTACCAGGTACTGGTGGCAATGACGAGCAGTTACCCCCGCTGAGAGCCATTTTCTATTAATAGATTCTCTCGGACCAGCGGCAACTCTATTCACAGAGACACTCGTAGCCCTGCGAAGACCGGCCGACGACGAACGCGTGAACCTCTTGGGCGAGTGCGTACATCGTCTCCGCACGTTCGGCTGCCGCGAGTCCGTCCTGATAGTACGTCTTGGCTCGGTGGTCGCGCCACAGATCCGCGAGGTCGTTCGCCATCGATGCGTCGAAGATGCCGGTCGCTGCCGCCTCCCGATACACACCTGGATGCGTCCCGGGCAGGTCCGTTGGCTCCATCGTTCCGCGTTCGAGTAATCGGAACTCGACGGTTCGCTCCATAGCGACAAACGACGCTTCGATGACGAGCGTGTAGTAGCCCCGTTCCTGCAGCGCTTCCGCGCCAGCGAGTAGCCGACACGCCTTCCGGAGCTGGAGCAAGGCAGGGTCCGACACGTCCAGACCCGTCTCGATATCGGTGGGCCGCCGGTCGAACGCGGCCTGTGCGTCGTCGAGGAGTTGCTCGATACGAGTGCTACTCATCAGCGAACACCGCCTTGCGAATCTGCTGGAGCCGCTCGCTTCCGACCACGGTAGTGCCCTCCTCGAATATCTCGCGGAGCTTCGACCCGGCACGGGTTGCGCTGTCGGCGGACTCGACGTACGGCTCGAACGCGAATCGGTCGCCGTCGAATCGCTCTTCGGAAAGGTCACCAACCACGTCGGTGACGAGCCGGCGGGCGCTCGTTCGGTCACCGTCGACGACGACAAACAGGTCGATGTCGCTCCGTCTGTCGGCCTCGCCGCGGGCGACGCTGCCGAAGACGACGATGCCGACGAGGTCGTCGATGTCGTCGCTCTCGTCGACTGCATCCCGAACACGCTCGACGAATGACCGAATCGGGTCGTGGAACTCCATCTGTTCGATGGCCAGTACCGGGTCGTCTTTCTGCAAGCGTTCGGGGTCGATAGAGACGTAGTTGCGCTGTGGCGTCTCACGGACGCGAACGACGCCGAGGCCATCGAGCAGGTCGACAGCCCGCCAGACCGTCGAGCGGGCGGCCCCGGTCGCGTCAACGAGTTCTGGAATCGAAAACTCCGTCTCGTGGGCGTCCACTAAAAGACCGAGTATCTCGTCGGCTGCACTGAGACGGAACACGTCGGTCTCAGTTCCAACATCGATACAGACCGTAGTTTGTTGTTTCGTCAGCTCGGACACTGTCCGAGTATACGAAACGACATATAAAATAGGTTGTGCAAGCCTGGTAGCCAGTGTTCCGTCTGGGCACTGGCGAGTACACCGACCGGACTAATCGGCCAGTCCGTCGATAAACGAGTTTTTCACGCGGGAGAATCTATTCTCCGACGGTGGCGATGACGAGCAGTTACCCCCGCTGAGCCCTATTTTCTATTAATAGATTGCTGGACTGAGCCGAAACCAGGTGATCTCGGTGGTGGTCAGGAGTGTATTTTCGAACCCACAACCAGTGACATGATTGAAGAAGCGTGCTGAATACACAGCGCGTGTCGGTCAGGTTAATTCCACCAAATGACGATGGACTCATAGTGATCTTTGTAGCGATTTACCGGGACGCGCCGACACCGTTGTCGGCGTTATCTGGAAATGATCTACAATAATCATTATCACACGTTTGACCGAACACCAATGTCTTAAATACAATTCTGGACACTTAGATGTCGTCCCTCAAATCATATAGTCAACGACACGGTCGTAGACGCGGTCACCGGCAAATCTTCGGAGAGCAATCATCGGTTTGGCGTAACTTCCTACAGCATAGCGGTTCTTCGGATTGTCAGAACGGACGGCGTTGCTGATTGCAGTAGCGACTACCTCGGGATCAGACATATCAGAGGTGTCCTCAAGAGACGCTTCAGCGACGTCTTGGGCCATCCCCGCGTAGGGACCATCCCCGCTGCGTTCAAGTAACCCGTCCGCCATGATCTCTCCCCATTCGGTGTCGATTAGGCCTGGTTCGACGACGACCACGTCGATGCCATGAGGGGCGAGTTCGTAACGCAAACAGTCGCTCCACCCCTCCAAGGCGTGTTTCGTGGCGTGATACCACGCACCCATTGGGTACCAGACCTTTCCGCCCATACTGCTGATGTTTATGATCGTGCCGCTGCGCTGTTCTCGCATGACGGGGATGACGAGCTGGGTGAGGCGGGCGAGACCGAAGATGTTGACATCGAACTGGTATCGAGCCTCGTCAATCGGCGTCTCTTCGACGCTGCCATAGAGACCGAACCCAGCACCGTTGACGAGTACGTCGATCCGCCCGAACTCGTCCGTGACAGTCTCGACGAGCGAGTCGAGGGCGTCGTCGTCGGTCACATCTGCGGGGACGACGAGGGCATCTCCGCCGTTCGATTCGATACGGTCTGCGACTGCCTCGAGTTTTTCGGCGCGACGGGCAGTGAGAACGACCTGTATGCCGTCTTCAGCTAAATTCTCGGCCGTCGCTGCGCCGATTCCAGATGATGCACCCGTGATGATGGCAACCTGATCCGTAGTGTTCGTCATCAGAGTAACAGACACCCAGCAGGGACGAGAGGGTGATGCTAGGCAGTAAGTGTGTTTAAATACTCCTTTGGGCCGAGCGTCTGATTGATGAGTTGTCGTTCGGCACGACGAAGGAGATCTGACGCGGATGCTGCGGTGATTTCGAGTTCGGCAGCAAGGTCTTCGGTCGACATTCCACGTGGGGAGTCATAATACCCTCCGGCAAATGCGACTGAAAGTGCCTGGTACTGCTTGTCCGTGAGTCCGTACTGGTCGCGCTCGCCGGGGTCTTCCGGGTCCGACGCGATGTTCAACAGTTCGAACGGAATCCCGTACGCCTCACATCTGTCTCGAAGTGTGCTGAACGCCGCGTAGTTCGAGAACACTTTTAGTTCCCGCAGGCCCTCGCCGGTCACTGCAGCGTCCATCTGCACGCCCTCGAACTCCGCTGGATTGTGAGAGTCGAACAGCGAGGCCGCCCCGTCGATAGTCAGCTGGTAGAACCACCCGTTTGTCGTCTTTCCGATCGGTTCGGCGTGGGTAATCTCGGATTGTGCGTCCAGCTCTCGCTCGAAGATTTCTTTCGACTCATCATCGACACTGGCGGTAATGAGATGCCGACCGTCTTCGAGGTGAACCGCGTTGGCGACCGAAATCTCACGACTCGGAAGCGCTTGCGCGAGGCTGACAAGAGGCAACGTGGGGTCGGCGAGTAGAATCTCTGCGACGATTGCCATACCCAATGAATGGTACCGAGCAACATAATTGACAGTGGTTCAAGAGCTATGCCTCGGGGTCGTTCCAGACGGTGGCCCACCCCGAAATGGCGGGTGACGACGGTCTGTCGACTATTCGGCACCAGGATGGCTCAAAAAGGTGTACTGATTCGGATTGCTGCATCGATCCTCTGTATGCAGCAAGCGATTTTGATACGATTTCGTAGAGAACGATTTTTCGTGTGATCTAGTATTGTCTGTTCTGGCTGATTCGTGAAACCCTGTAACTGAGAACAGTGACTCGCCAACGTCGATTACCGCAGCAGACACTCGGGGACTGCCTTTCAAAAATAGACGAACTTTTCAGCGGCGACGGTGTACCGAACACTGGTGGCGATGACGAGCAGTTACCCCCGCTGAGCCCCTTGTGACGATAGCTTAAACTGAGCCACCACCCACCCACCGTCGAGCGGCGTCGCCGGGGTACTCACCCGATAGTTACCAGCTGGAGTGCCGTCGATAGAGTGATATGTCAACTGTCCTAATGTCAGATCATGTCACACGAGACAGACGTACTCGTCGTCGGTGCCGGTGCCACCGGCGCCGGAATCGCTCGCGACCTCGCGCTTCGCGGCGTGGACGTGACGCTCGTCGACCGCGGCGGTATCGGCAGCGGGACCTCCGGGCGCTCACACGGACTGCTCCACAGCGGCGCCCGCTACGCCGAGGCCGACCGCGTGGGCGCCGAGGAGTGTCTCGAAGAAAACGAGATACTCCGGGACATCGCGGGCGCCTGCATCCGTGACAGCGGCGGACTGTTCGTCCAGCTCGAAGAAGACGACCCCGACTACTTCGACGAGAAGCGGGCGGCCTGTGAGGATATCGGTATCCCGACCGAGACGCTCGACGGCGACGAGGCCCGCGAGCGGGTCCCGGACCTCAGCGAGGCGACCGTCCGGGCGATGACGGTGCCCGACGCGGTCATCTACCCGTCGCGGCTCTGTGCGGCCAACGCGGCCGGCGCCCGCGACCACGGCGCGACCGTCCACACTCACGCGCCCGTCGAGGACATCAGCCTCGACGGCGAGACGGTGCAAAGCGTCGAGGTCGGCGGGTCGGTCGACGACACCATCGAGGCCGACTACGTCGTCAACGCGACGGGCGCGTGGGCCGGGAAACTGGCCGAGATGGCCGGCATCGAGGTCGAGATGCAGCCCAACCGCGGCGTGATGATATCCGTCGAGTACGACGAGCTCGGCCCGGTGCTCAACCGCTGTCGTGACCCGGACGACGGCGACATCGTCGTTCCCCACGAGGGCGAAGTGGTGCTGGGGACGACGAGTGTCGACGTCGACGACCCGGACGAGTACGAGACCGACCAGGAAGAGAAGGCGGTGACGCGACGGGAGTGTGGCGCCATGCTGCCGCCGGTCGAAGACGCCGCCGAAATACGGACCTGGTGGGGCATCCGGCCGCTGTTCGCCCCCGACGAGCAGGCCCGCGGCGGCCGCGGCATCTCCCGGGGCTTCTTCCTGCTGGACCACGCCGACGACGGCGTCGAGAACATGACCAGCATCGTCGGCGGGAAGCTGACGACCTACCGGCAGATGGCGGCGGCGGCGGCCGACCTCGCCTGCGAGGAGCTGGGCGTCGACGCCGAGTCGACGACCGCCGACGAGCGGCTCCCCTACGTCGACGACCCCGAGCGGCTGGACGAGGTCGTCGCCGAGTTCGACGGGCAAGGGCCCACGGACGAAGACGTAGTCGGCGAGGGCGAGCGAACAGCGTGAGCGAGCCCTCGAAAGCGACGCGGTGACCGGAGGGAACCGCGGAGCAAGCGCCGACTGAGCGAGGCCGGACGGTCACCGCCGGCGGCCGGACGCGTCGGCGGTCGACGAACACTGGTATGTGAGCCCCTGAAAGCGGCCAGAACCACCGGAAAGCCTTTCACCGCGTTGTTTGAACTGTTTTGACAACGGGAGTGAATTTGCGCCATGGTCACATCTGACGTATTCGGCGCTGGTCGCCTCCCGTGACGGACCACCCATGACACGCATCACCGACATCACACTGCGACGCGTACTGGATTCGAGAGGGAACACGACGGTCGAGGCCGACGTCTCGACGACGAACGGCGGCTTCGGCCGCGCGGCGGCGCCCAGCGGAGCGTCGACGGGCGAACACGAGGCCATCGAGCTGGACGCCGCCGACGCCATCGAGCGGGCCGAGGAGCGAGCGGTCCCCCATCTGGAGAGCGAGGTCGACGCGGAGGACCAGCGGACGGTCGACGCGACGCTCCGGGAGGCCGACGGGACACAGAACTTCTCGGAGATCGGCGCCAACGCGGCCGTCGCTATCAGCATGGCCGCCGCCAAGGCCGGCGCCGACAGCATCGGTATCCCGCTGTACCGCCATCTCGGCGGGACGTTCCGGGGCAGCACGACACCCACGCCGCTGGGGAACGTCATCGGCGGCGGCGCTCACGCCGCCGAGGCGACGAACATCCAGGAGTTCCTCTCGGTGCCCGTGGGCGCGCCGAGCGTCGAGGAGGCCGTCCTCGCGAACGCCCGGGTCCACGCCGAGATCAAGTCCATGCTTCAGGCCGACGGGATTCCGACGAACAAGGGCGACGAGGGCGCGTGGGCGCCGCCCATCGACGACGCGACGGCCTTCGACATCGTCGACGACGCGACCACGACCGTCGCCGACGAGCTCGGCTTCGAGATCGGCTTCGGGCTCGACATGGCCGCCTCGGAGCTCCACGAGGACGGCGAGTACGTCTACGACGACGACGTGAAATCCACCGACGAGCAGATCGAGTACGTCGCCGAGATGGTCCACGAGTACGACCTGGAGTACGTCGAGGACCCGCTCGACGAGAACGCCTTCGACGAGTGGGCGAAACTGACCGACCAGGTCCGCGACCAGACGCTCGTCTGCGGGGACGACCTGTTCGTGACCAACGTCTCGCGGCTGCAGGAGGGTATCGAACAGGGGTCGGCCAACAGCATCCTCATCAAGCCAAACCAGATCGGGACGCTGACCGACGCCGTCGACGCCATCGAACTGGGTGCCGAACACGACATCGACTCGGTCATCTCACATCGCAGCGGCGAGACCGAGGACACCACCATCGCCCACGTGGCGGTCGGTACCGACGCGCCCTTCATCAAGACCGGGACGGTCGGCGGCGAGCGGACCGCGAAGCTGAACGAGCTGCTGCGTATCGAAGGGCAGGCCTGAGATGCGGTCGGCGAAGATCGTCTGTACCATCGGCCCGGCCTCGGATTCGGTGGAGACGCTGACCGGGCTGGCCGACGCGGGAATGGCCGTCGCCCGGATGAACGCGAGCCACGGGACGCCCGAGGACCGCCGGACCGTCATCGACCGGGTCCGCGAGGTCGACGAAGACACCGCGGCCCCGGTCGCGGTGATGCACGACCTCCCCGGGCCGGAGGTCCGGACGGCACCGCTGGACGAGCCCATCCAGCTGGAAGCCGATTCGACGGTCCGCTTCGTCGTGGGGAGCGAGGCCACGCCCGAGGAGATCGGCCTCTCACACGACATCACCGCCGTCGAGCCGGACGACCGCATCCTGCTGGACGACGCCCGCATCGCGGCGACCGTCGAGAGCGTCGAGGACGGGACCATCACGGCCACTGTCGAGAACGGCGGGAAGCTCGGCGGCCGCAAGGGCGTCATCGTTCCGGGCGTCGAACTGGGCCTGCCCACCGTCACCGAGAAAGACCGCACCGAACTGGAGGTCGCCGCCGAGAAGGGGGTCGACTTCGTGGCTGCCTCGTTCGTCCGCGACGGGGATTTCGTCCGCGAGATAGCGGAGACGCTTTCGGACCTCGGGGCCGATATCCCGATCATCTCCAAGATCGAACGGGACATCGCCGTCGACAACATCGACTCCATCATCGAGGCGTCCTACGGGATCATGGTCGCCCGCGGCGACCTCGGGGTGGAACTCCCGCTGGAGGACGTCCCGATGATACAGAAGCGCATCATCCGAAAGTGCAACGAGGCCGGGGTGCCCGTCATCACCGCGACGGAGATGCTGGACTCGATGACGACGGCCCGACGGCCGACCCGCGCGGAGGCCTCCGACGTGGCCAACGCCGTCCTCGATGGCACGGACGCGGTGATGCTCTCGGGGGAGACGGCGATGGGTGACCACCCGGTCCGGGTCGTCGAGACGATGGCCAACATCGTCCAGGACGTCGAGGACGCCCCGGAGTACGACGAGAACCGCGAACAGCACGTGCCCGACGCCGACGCGTCCCGAGCCGACGCCCTGGCCCGCTCGGCGCGCTTTCTCGCGCGTGACATCGGTGCCGACGCCATCGTCGCCGCCAGCGAGTCGGGCTACACCGCGCTCAAGGCCGCGAAGTTCCGGCCGTCGATTCCCATCGTCGCCTCGACACCCAACGTGGAGGTCCAGCGCCGGCTGACCCTCTCGTGGGGTATCACGCCCGCGACGACGCCCTACACCGCCGAGGGCGCGGGGGCCATCATCAACAGCGCCGTCCAGTCGGGCCTGGAGACCGGGGCGGTCGAGAGCGGTGACACGGTCGTCGTCCTCTCGGGGATGATGACGGAACTCGAGGGCGTCAACACCTCGAATATGCTGAAGATTCACGTCGCGTCCGAGACCGTCGGCCGGGGGGAGTCGGTGGTCCCGGGGCTCGTCTCCGGGCCCTTCCACCGGGTCGGCGACGGGAACCTCGACGACGTGCCCGCCGGCGCGATACTCAGCGTCCCCCGGCAGTTCGACGGGGAGTTCAGCGGCGACACCGGACGGATAGCCGGCATCGTCGACGCCCACGAGGGCACCACCGGCTACGCGGCGATGGTCGCCCGGGAGCTCTCCGTGCCGATGGTCTCGGGCGCGACCGTCTCCGACGACGCCACCGAGGGCGATACGGTGACGCTCGACGCCGAACGGGGCGTCATCTACGACGACGCGATACACCAGGGCGGTCAGGACGGACGGTAGGTCCGACGCCGGACCCCGGTGTTACTCCTCGGTGATGTGCTCGGCGACGTCGAGCATCCGGCTGGAGAAGCCGTACTCGTTGTCGTACCACGTGAATATCTTGGTCATCCCGCCGACCACGTTCGTCAGGTCGAGGTCGACGTACGTCGAGAACGGGAGCCCGACGATGTCCGAGGAGACGACCGCTTCGTCGGTGACGCCCATGACGCCGTCGAGGTCGCCGGTGGCCGCCTCGCGGAACGCCGCGTTGATATCGCCCTCGGTCACGTCCTCCTCGAGATTGACGAGCAGTTCGGTGACCGACCCCGCCGGAACCGGGACGCGGATGGCCATCCCGTCGAGCTTCCCCTCCAGTTGCGGGAGGACCTCGGTGACGGCCTTCGCGGCGCCGGTAGTCGTGGGGATGATGTTCTCGGCGGCCGCACGGCGCCGGCGGGGTTTCCCGCTCGGTCCGTCGACGAGGTTCTGGGAGCCGGTGTAGGCGTGGACGGTCGTCAGCTGGCCGTACTCGATGCCGAACTGCTCGTCGAGGACGTCGACCACCGGCGTGATGGAGTTCGTGGTACAGGAGGCGTTCGAGACGATCTCCTCGCCGTCGTACTCGTCGTGGTTGACGCCGTAGACGATCTGTTTGACGGGGTCCGACCCCTTCGGCGGCGCGGAGATGACCACCTTGTCGGCGCCCGCCTCGAGATACTGGCTGGCGTCGTCGCGGGTGCGGAAGATGCCGGTACACTCGAAGGCGACGTCGACGTCGCGTTCCTCCCAGGGGAGCTCCGCCGGCGAGGTCTCGCCGTACAGCGGCGCCGAGAAATCCGCGTCCTCGACGACCAGTTCGCCGTCCCGTAGGTCGACGCCGTCGAGGGTCCCCATCACCGTGTCGTACTTCGCGAGATAGGCGATCTCCTCGTTTTCCATCACGTCGTTGATGCCGACTATCTCGACGCGGTCGTCGTCGAGCGCGGCCCGAAAGACGGTGCGTCCGATGCGACCGAAGCCGTTCAGCCCGATGCGTACTGCCTCGTTGCCTGTAGACTGCATGATATGACTATTACACTAAATGTCCATAGCTGTTTGGATGTGTTAGCAAGTGGCGGGCAGCGAGCGGTCCCTCGACGTAGCTGTCCGGGGGGGCTGCCATGAGAGAGCAGGGCGCTAGTGCGAGTGGATGGACTCCCCGACGGCGTCGTCGGCGGCGTCGGCCAGCGCCTCGGGGAAGGTCGGATGGGCGTGAGCGGTCCCCCGGAGCTCGTCGACGGTGGCGCCCAGTTCCAGTGCGAGGGTCGCCTCGGCGATGGTGTCCGAAGCGCGGGCACCGACGATTTGCGCGCCCAGGAGCGTGCCGTCGGGGGCCGCGACCACCTTCACGTAGCCCGCCGGTTTGTTCGCCGAGAGCGCGCGCCCCGACGAGGACATCGGCACCCGGCCGACCAGCACGTCGTCGTACGCCTCGCGGGCCTCGGACTCGCTCTGGCCGACCACCGCGACCTCCGGGTCGGTGTACATCACCGACGGGAGGAAGTCGGTGCCCAGCGCGGCGTCGTCGCCGGCCGCGACGGCGGCCGCGACCTTCCCCTCCTCGTAGGCGACGTGGGCCAGGAAGGGTTCGCCCGCGGTGTCACCGACGGCGAAGATGTTGTCGTCCGCCGTCCGCAGCTGGTCGTCCGTCGCGATGTACCCCTTCTCGGTCAGCTCGACGTCCGTGTTCGCCAGGTCGAGGCGGTCGCGGGCCGCCGTGGTGTCTCGCCCCGCCGCGACGATGACGTAGTCGGCCGTGAGCCGCCGTTCCGTGCCGTCGTGGTCGACGAGTAACACCGGTCGGCCGTCGTCGTACTCCACGCCCGTCGCCAGCGCGTTCGTATAGATACCGTCGGTGTACATCTCGCTGGTCTCCTGGATTGTGTCGACGATCTCTTCCTCGAACATCCCCAGGACGCGGTCGCGGGCCTCGACGACTCTGACCGAGGAGCCGAACTTGGCGAACTTCGTGACGGCCTCCATCCCGATGTAGCCCCCGCCGACGACGACGAGTTCGTCTGGCACCGAATCGAGCTGGAGGACCTCCCGCGAGGAGATGACGCGGTCGTTGTCGAACCCGAGTCCGGGGAGTTCGAGCGGCTCGGAGCCGGTCGCGACGATAGCGTGGTCGAACTCGATAGTTCGGTCGCCGCGGTCGCCCTCGACGACGACCGTCGAGGAGTCCCGAAACCGGGCCGTCCCACCGAGGAGACGCACGTCGTGGTCGTCTAGCCCCGCGCGGATACTGTCGGTCAGCTGCTCGATGACGTCGTTCTTCCAGGCCTGGACGGCGTCGAAATCCACCGACACCTCGCCCGTCTCGATGCCGATGTCGTTCCAGCCCCGGATGTCCTTCTGGAAGCCGGCGGCGTGGATGAGCGATTTGGCCGGGATGCAGCCGTGGTTGATACAGACGCCACCGACCGTCTCCCGTTCGACCAGGACGACGTCCAGCCCCCGCTGGGCCCCCCGAATCGCCGCGGTGTAGCCGCCCGGACCGGCCCCGATGACGACGAGGTCCGTCGCGAGTTCGCTGCCTGTGTGACTCATAAATCGTATAACACTTTCTGCCACATTATGGTTTGGGACTGGTGACCACAGTCAGCCTGTCCGACATTTTAAGTCCGTGTCCGTGGTGTGTTCTGTCATGCCACGACACCAGCGCGGGCGCCGAACGCGGCGGCGAGACAGCGCAGCCGACCGGACGGTGAGGGCCGTATGAGAACCGAGAACGGGCTTCGCCGGGCGCTCGAATCGGGCGAGACGGTCTTTGGCGCCGCGGCCGCGACCTACGCCCCGACTGTCGTCGAGATTATGGGTGACGTCGGGCTGGACTACGTCTGGCTGGACCTCGAACACGGCGGCCCCAGCCCCTACGACAGCACCGCGCTGGCAGAGCTGACACGGGCCGCCGAAGCGGGGGGCATCGAACTGCTCGTCCGGCTCCCCAAACCCGAACCCGCACTCGTCCGGAAGGTGCTGGATGCGGGCGTGCGGACCATCCTGCTGCCCCGCATCGAGACCGCCGACCAGCTCCGCCCGGCGGTCGAGGCCGCCTACTTCGCCTACGACGGGGACGTGGGCGACCGCGGCGTCGGCGTGGGCCGGTCGGGAAAGTGGGCGGGCTACGTCGACAGCTTCGTCGGCGGCGAGGACGGCGAGGTACTGGTCGGGACGATGATCGAGAACCAGCGCGCCGTCGACAACATCGAGGAGATACTCTCGGTGCCACAGCTGGGCTTTGCGTTCGTCGGTCCGGCGGACCTCTCGATGTCGCTGTCGGGCGGCGAACCGCTCGCCGACACCGACGACGCCGTCGCGGCGGCCGTCGACCGCACGCTGAACGCGTGTCTCGACGCCGACGTCCCTATCGGCCGCATCCGCAACGACCCGATGGCCGCCCAGGACGCTATCGACGCGGGCTACCAGCTCGTCCGCATCGGCGGGGACAGCGGCGCGATTCGGGAGGTACTCGGCAGTCGGCTGGCCGAGCTGCGATAGCCCGACCCCCACGGTTCGCATGGAGAACCACCGGACAACGGCGGTTATCGGTGACGAGACGTCGCTAGCGAAACAGCCCCCTATAGAGTATTGAGCCGCGATTCCGCGCCCGGCGCGCTCAGAAGGGCGCGTCCGGGCCTTCGTCGCCGGGCGTCTCGTCCGACCCCCCGTCACTGGCCGCGCCGTCCTCGAACCCGCCCTCCCAGCCGGTTAGCCCCGGCTCGAAGCTCTCGACGCGGCCGTCGAACCCCTCGTAGGAAGCGATGAGCCGGGCGGCCTGCACGCTGGATTGCCCCTTCGGACAGACCGTGACGACCCGCTCGGCGTCGTCGAACCGTTCGACGCTGTCGACCAGCGAGGGGAACGGAACGTTCTCGCTCCCGGGGATGTGGCCCCGCCGGAACGCCGCCGGCGAGCGGATGTCGATGATGTGTGCGTCCTCGGCGTCGAGTAGCTCCCGCATCTCTTCGTTCCCGATTTCGCCGTCCATACACGAACGATAGGACTGTGGATACATTAGCCGTTTGCGGTTCGCTGAGTCGGCGCTCCGGCCCTTCCACAGTCTCGAGACTCAGAGCAGCCCGTCGGCCTGTGCCAGCAGAATCCCCTCGATAGTGGCGTCGTTGGCGGGTTCGCGTCGGGCGACGGCCAAGGCATCGTCGATGGGGACCGTCGTCACCGAGAGGAACTCGTTGTCGTCCAGCTCCTGGTCGGTTGGGGTGAGCCCCTCGGCGAAGACGATGCCCCGTCGATGGCGGAGGACGCCGGTCGAACAGTCGAACGACTCCAGCAGCGAGACGCCCGACGGCTCGAAGCCGGTCTCCTCGCGGAGCTCTCGGGCGCCCGCGGTGGTGTATGACTCGCCGTCCTCGACGATGCCGGCGGGGAGTTCCAGACACTGCTGCCGGATGGTCGGGCGGTACTGGTCGACGAAGACCAGCTCGTCGCCGGTACGGGCGAGGACGACGACGGCGTCGGGCAGTTCGGCCCAGTAGTACTTTTTCTCGGAGCCGTCGGGCTGGCGCACGCGGTCGTAGCCGCCGGTGTACCAGCCGGTCTCGTATTCGGCCTTGCTTTCGAGGACGGGCCACTCGTGGGTCGGGTCGCGGCTCATGGCTCCCGTGTCACCGCCAGCCGGTAAACGATTCCGTCCTGCTGGATGCGCACGGCGTCACCGTCGACCGCCCCGGGGTACTGCTGGGCCAGCGAGTCGTACTCGTCGAACGGCGAGTGGGTGAACGCGCCCTTGATGCCGATTGGGCCCCGGTAGTAGGCCGTCGACTGGCCCGGGCTGTCGGCGCTGGCGTTGGCCAGCGCCTCGGTGGTGTAGGGGTAGCGCCGCTCGGAGAGGGCGTCGGCGTCGACGACGCTCGCGTTCTCGGCAGTCACCGTCGCGGTCCCGCCGGGTGTCGCGGTCGCGCCCGGCGTGGCGGGCCCACTGGCGCCCGTCGCGTTCGCGGTGCCGTTGCCGACCTCGCCGACGGGCGTCGCGGTCATGTAGTAGGGGTCGCCGCTCCGGAGGTAGCTCGGCAGCGCGCCCAGGGCCAGCAACAGGACGACGACGACGCCCATCGCCAGCAGGAAGTTCCGGGTGACCCGGCGCATCAGACGACCTCGCTGTAGATGCGGCCGAAGGCCTGCCGACGGAGGGTTCCGACGGCGGCGTCGCGCTCGGACTGGTAGGTCGCGGCGACGGCCGTCTCGGCGAACGCGGGCGCGTGCCAGACCACGTTGTCGACGTTCTCAGAGCCGATCATCTCCACGTCGCCGTCGCGGTCGGCGCGCCACTCGTCGAACTCTTCGCGGGTACCGACTGTGACCGACAGCGACTCCGCGAACAGCACGTCCCGGGCCGTCTCAACGACCTCGCCGGTGACGCGCTCGCGGTACTCCTCGGCGTCGAGGCCCATCGCCTTCGCGACCTCCTTGACGACGACCTGTGCGGTCGAGCCGAGCGACTCGTAGCGGTCACGCGCCGCGGCGACTGTCGTCGGCGAGAACTGCCCCTCGGTCTCCATGCCCGGTCGTAGGCACTCGCGGGATTACTGGGTTTCGCCTTCCGCGCCGGCTCCGTCCGGCTCCGCATCGGTGGTTGTCTCGTCGTCCGCGTCGGCATCCGCCTCTGTGTCGCCCCCCTCGAGCATCTCCTTGGTCAGCTCGCGGGCCTCCGCGAGCACTTCGGCGTCGGCGTCACTCATCGACCCCGCGCCGCGGTGGCTGTCGGCCCCCGGCGGCAACTCGTCCGCGTGGCCGTCCGCGCCACTTTCCTCGAACACCTGCGGGAACTCCCGCTGCTCGGCGTGGTCGACGACGCGCTCGGCCAGCTCCGTCTCGCCGAGTTGCCCCCACTCGGGGACGGTGTCGTCCAGCCACGTCTCGTGGTCGTCGCCGCCGGTCAGCGCGGTGAAGGCGAGGTGGTTCGCCAGATGCGTGGCGTCGGCCTGTGGGTCCGAACAGACCGGGCAGGCGTATCCCATTGTAGCTGCACGAAGTGGCCGAAGCCGTATAATCAGGTCGACTTCGAGAGCAACCGGACCATCACGAGGGCGTCCTCGCCGTTGCTGTAGTAGTTCGGGATGGTCTTGCGGTGTTCGAAACCGAAGCGGCGGTACAGTCGGAGCGCCCCCTCGTTGTCGGCCCGCACCTCCAGCTTGGCCGAGGCCGCGCCGACCGACTCGAGCTGGGAGAGCGCCCGCCGCAGGAGCGCCGTCGCGACCCCCTCGCGGCGCTCGTCCTCGCGGACCGCGAGGTCCTTGACGTGGCCCAGCGGGGTCCCGTGGTTCGGGACGGTGTCGGCGATGACGTAGCCGGCCACGCGCGGCCCCTCGTCGGTGTCGGCCTCGGCGACGAGAAATCCGGACTCCCCCAGATAGCTCTCCAGCGCCGAAAACGGCCAGGGTTGTGGGAACACCGCCTGCTCGATGCGGTGTATCGCCAGCAGGTCCGCCCGCTCGGCCGTGCGAATCCGGATATCGGCGGCGCCCGCAGGCCCGTCCGACGACACCGTTGTCACGGGGGGTGGTATGCAGTGCCGGCACATAGGTGTTATCGCCGCCGGGGCGATCCGTAACTCGGAGAGTGAAAATCGCAACACCTCGGCCGGAACCTTCTTTACCACCACTGTCGAAGCACCGACTGCACCCACTTTGGGTGCCACCACCCCCCACCCCCCACCCCTTTCGCGGATGTAAACGAAACGGTCGGAGCGACGGCGCTTGCGTCTCCCGACGTTCGCAAACCCTACCGCGTTCACTCATTCCCAGGCGAAGCGTCCGTCAACCTGTACCGTCTCGCCGTCGACCTCAAGCAGCGACCCCCCGCCCATCGTCGTGATGAGGTCCTCGTGGACCGCGCTGTCGTTGCCGGCCACCCCGTCGGGCAGGCAGGCGTCGTAGGCCCGCCCGAGCGCCAGATGGACGGTCCCGCCCATCTTCTCGTCGAAGAGGATGTTGTCCGTGATACGGTCGACGCCGCGGTTCATCCCGATACCGAGTTCGCCCAGCCGGCGCGAGCCGCCGTCGGTTTCGAGCACCTCCTCGATGACGTCGGCGCCCTGTTCGGCTTCGTAGTCGACCACGACGCCGTCCTTGAACGTCAGTTTCACGTCACGCACGCGGCGGCCCTGGATAGTCATCGGGACGTCGAAGGTGACGACGCCGGCGGTGTCGGCGGGCGCGGTGAAGACCTCGCCCGACGGGAGGTTGTGCGAATCGTAGGTGACGCTGGCGGCGGAGTTGACCGCGATGCGGTCCGCGATATCCAGCGTGAGGTCCGTCCCCTCGTTGCGGATGCGGACCGTCTCGCCGTCGTCGAGGACGTCCTTGAGTTTCGCTTGCTCTTCGGCCAGCGCCTCCCAGTCCCGCAGCGTCGCGTCGTAGACGAACTCCTGGTACTCGGCGTAAGCCATCCCGGCCTGCTGGGCCATCGCCCGCGTCGGGTGCTGGGTCGAGACCCAGTCAGTGTCGAGGCGGGCCTCCCGTATGGCCTGACGAGCTTTCGAGTGGGCCTGCCGGCGGTCGCCTGGTACGTCCGCGCTCCCGGCCGTGTTGTTCGAGCCCTTCAGGATGAGGACGCTGTCGGCGCGTTCGTACAGTCCCAGTTCGTAGTCGGGGTCAGGTACAAAGTCGCCGTCGTGGGCCCGGAGATAGGCTCGCTGGAGCTCGGGTGAGCGGTACGTCGCCAGCAGGTTCGCGCCTTTCTGGCCCAGCTGTTCGGCGACGGCGACGCCCAGGTCGTGGGCCCCCTCGCCGACCTCGACGACGACGTCGTCGCCGGCCTCGATGCGGGCGCTCCACTCCACGAGCGTGCGTGCGTGGTCCCGTATTCGGTCGTCCATGGACGGGGAGAGGTCGGCCGGGGTCGAAAGGGTACCGCCCGACGAGACGGAACAGAATTGGGGGTAAATCTGAAAATCGCTTATACCGACCCGCCAGAGAGTACCATGAGAATACATGGGACTACTCGACGCGTTCGTCGGTGGCTCGGCCGCCGACACGGAGACCGAGGACAGGTACGCGATACTGCTGCAGGCCGGTCCGGACGACGCTCCCGCGGCCAACAACGGCTTCAACTACGCGCTGGAGTTCGACGACGCCGGCTACGACGTCCAGGTGTTCCTCGACGGACAGGCGACCAAGTGGCCCGCGACGTTCGAGGACGACCCCGACCTCCCGTTCAGCTACGACTGGAGACAGATAGAACAGCGTGGGCTGCTCGCCGGCGCCTGTGGCTACTGTGCGAACGCGTTCGACGTCGTCGACGCCTGCGAGCGGTCGGGCATCGACCTCCTCAGCGACGAGGCCGAACACGCGCCGTCCGTCGCGGAGCTGGCCGACGAGGGGTACGAGATGCTGACCATCGGGTGAGGCGGCGCCGGCCTCGTGGCGGCCCGAATCGCAACCACTACCTGCCCGCTCACAGAGTCGCAGGTATGGAACTAGGCGTCATCGGACTCGGACGCATGGGACGCATCGTCGTCGACCGCGTGCTGGATGCGGGCCACGACGTGGTCGTCTTCGATATCGACGAGGAAGCGGTCGCCGACGCCGCCGAGGCGGGCGCACGGTCGGCCGAATCCATCCCCGACCTCGCGCGGTCGCTGTCGGGCGAGAAGCGCATCTGGCTGATGGTCCCCGCCGGCGACCCCGTCGACGCGGCGCTGGACGAACTGGAACCCCACGTCGGCCGCGACGACGTCGTCGTCGACGGCGGCAACTCCCACTTCGAGGACTCGATTCGGCGGGCGGCCAAGACCGAGGCTGCCTATCTCGACTGTGGCACCTCCGGCGGGCCCGCCGGCGCGGAAGTGGGCTTCTCGCTGATGGTCGGCGGCAAGCAGTGGGCCTACGACGAGCTCGTCCCGGTGTTCGACGCCGTCGCCACCGGGCCCGCGGGCCACGACCGCATGGGCCCGGCCGGCTCGGGCCACTACGTGAAGATGGTCCACAACGGCGTCGAGTACGCGCTGATGCAGACCTACGGCGAGGGGTTCGAGCTGCTGGCCAACGGGCGCTACGACCTCGACCTCGAAGCCGTCGCGCGCACGTGGAACAACGGCGCGGTCATCCGCTCGTGGCTGCTGGAACTCTGTGAGGAAGCCTTCCGCGAGGAGGGCAACGCTTTGGGGACCGTGGCAGACCGCGTCGAGGGTGGTTCGACTGGGACCTGGACCGTCCAGGAGGCGCTGGAACAGGAGGTGCCGGTGCCGCTCATCTACCAGGCGCTGGGCGAGCGGTTCGGTTCGCGGGCCGACGACGGCCGCTTCTCGCGGCGGCTGGCCAACCGGTTGCGCTACGGCTTCGGCCGGCACGAGGTTCCCCGTCGGGAGTGAGTGACCGCGTCGCGGTCACGAACGACGGGAGGCGCAGCGTCTCCCGGAAGTGAACGAACGCAACGCGTTCGTGACGGTCGGGAGTGAACGGCGTCCCCCCGGGCTGTCGGCCACTCACGCGACCGAAAAAACAACAGCTAATTAAATCAGTACTCCAAAGCGTCGCACATGGTATCACTGGTAGGCGTCCTCTCCGGGCTCACGCTCACCCTCATCGTCGTAGCCTTGCACTACGCGAAAGGGACCGGCTGGGAGGCACCGGAGGACATCTCGCAAGAGGTCCTCGAACAGCGGGCCGCGACGGTGCCGGAGACGGAGTTCCCGGAGCCGTACAACCGCGGCATCGGTGGTGGCGGCGCGGCGGCCATCCCGGCCGGCGAGGCCGAGGGCGAACTCGGCGAGTCCGAGGAGGAAGCGGAGGACGCGGGCTTCGATCCCGACGCCATCGCCGACGACGAGGTCGAGTACTACGAAGTCGAGTTCGCGAAGGAGGGCGAGACCATCGAGGTCGCCAGCAACGAGAACCTGCTCGAGGCCGGCGAAGAGGAGGGCTGGGACCTCCCCTACGCCTGCCGCGAGGGCCAGTGTATCTCCTGTGCCGGCCAGATCACCGACGGCCCGGCCGAGGAGTACGTCCGCCACAGCCAGAACGACTCGCTGATGGACGACGACCTGGAGGACGGCTACTGTCTGACCTGTGTGGCCTACCCCACCCAGGAGTTCACCCTGGAGACGAGCGAATCGCCGTAAGCAGGCGCAATTTTCTTCGGAGTGTCAGGACGCGATCAGCGGGAGCCAAGAGCAGGCGGTTCGAATGCCTCGCCGCCCCGTCTCGCCGCGTTCGATTGCTACCCTACCAGTACGGTCGAACGGAGGTACCGGAGTCTCGTCACGGACGTGCCCACGATTGCCGAACCCCCAGTCGTGCCAGCGCGCGGTGGACAGCGACGGGGAGTATCACGTCGTATCGTCCGATTCCACACGTCTGGGTGGTGTTCTACGGGACACGTCCAGGACAGGGCTGCGGGCCACGGGTGTGTGCTGGGGCTGGTAAGTCGTCGGTGAGCATCTGCCGGCAGTCCGTCTGTAAGCCATTAGTGGCTTTTGAATAACATATATTAGCGGTGTCGACGAAAACGGAGATGACAACCGTATGACTGCCCAAGAAAACCAGGCGACCGGGCTGGAGTTTTCGCCCAGCGAGAGCGAGCTCGACTACCCGCCACCCGACGAGCTGTTCAAGGCACTGGCAAGCAGCAAGCGACGCCGTCTGCTGGCAGCGCTGCCGGCCCAGTCGACGATGACGCTGGACGAACTCACCGACGTCCTCGTCGGCTGGCAGAGCGCCGGCGACGGCCCCGTCGGTCCCGACGAGTGGGCGAAAGTCAAGATCGAGCTCGTCCACGCCCATCTCCCACTGCTCTCCGACGTCGGGCTGGTCACCTGCGAGGACGAAGAGATAGCCCGAACCCCGTATCCGGAGTCGATCGAGGAGCTGGTAGAGTTCGCCGGGGAGTACGAATCGACGGTCGCGGGCCGCTGATGAGCTTCGGGCGGATTCTCTCGGACGTCGCCAGCCGTGAGAAACGAGTCATCGTCTACGCGCCCGACGACAGCGGGAGCGAACTCGCGGACGTGCTGGCGACGCGGAACCTGACCATCGACCACCGTCAGCTCCCGGCTATCAGCAGCGAGGCCTTCGTCATCGTCAGAGACGGAGGGGAGTTTCAGGGGGCGCTGTCGCTTTCGGATCTGCTGGAGTTTCTCACGCCGCCGATTCGCCGCCCGGACGACCTGGACTCCCTCGCCCGGAAACACCGGATAGTGTACGAGCTGCTCGACGACACCGTCTTCGTCTCGCTGGACCGCCGACAGCTGCTGGCCACCTCCCGGGAGCTGGAAGACCGGGCCTGGCGTACCGGTCACGGCCGTCTGCACGCCGGGTTCCAGCGCGCCGACGCCTTCGAGGCACAGGCGACCGTCTACCGGGAGCTGTCGACCACCGATATCGACATCGACGTCTACGTCCCCGGCGGCGTCTCGGGGGACCCGCTTTCGGACACGCCGGTGACGCTTCACACGCGAGACGGCGACCTCGACCGCTACTGGTTCATCCTGTTCGACGACGGCGAGACGGGCTCCCAGAACTGCGCGCTCATCGCCCGCGAGACCGAAGACGGCCGCTACCAGGGCCTGTGGACGTACAACGAGGCACTGGTCGCCGAGGCGTTCAAAGCCGTCGAGTAGCTACGATTCGTAGGCCTGCTCGATGTCCGTCTTCGCCTGCGGGATGACCCGCTGTTCGGCCCGGCGCATCGACCGCAGCGCTTCGTCGGTGAAATCGACTTCCAGGTTCGGGAGCGCCCGGGCGAGCCCGCCCAGCACGTCGCCGGGGTCGATAGCCAGCTCGAAGGCGAAGGCCTCGCGCTCCTCCCGCAGCGGCGTGGTGAACACGAAGTGCTCCTCGACCATCGACAGCGCCGCCTCGCGGTCGTAGGCCGCGGCCACGGCCTCGAAAAAGTCGTCGCTGTCGGCCGCCACCAGCGGCGCGAGGGCGTCGCCGAAGGCGTGCTGGCGGGCGAGCAGCCGCTCCTTTATCGCCTCGCGGCGCTCGCCGCGCACGTCCCGCCGGAGCGTGTCCCAGTAGAGGTCACGGGCGAGCACCTCGTCTGCGTAGGCCGAAAAGTCCGCGTCGGTGTCGGCAGCGTAGTCGAGCACCGGGTCGAACTGCCGGAGGATGGTCCGCTGGTACTCACGCAACTTGGGTCGGACGACGTGTCGTTCCAGCGGCCGGCTGTTCTTCAGGAGCTTGCTCACCGCGCGGGAACTGCCGCTTCGGGACCCACGGAGGACGGCCGCCACGTCGAACGCCTCGTACGTCTCGTCGACGAGGTCCGAGAGGTAGCGCTCGAACCCCGACTCGACAGCGTCTCGGGTCATAGACGCCCCTGAGGACTCCATCGCCCTATCGTTTGTGCCGAACTCCCACACCGCGAGACTGCCGAACGACTTATGCCGCCGTCCGATAATCACTGGGTATGCCCCAGCGAATATCCCAGTCGGCGGACCCGCTCGCGGCGGCGGGGGAGCGAGAACTCGTCGTCGGCGGCGACCGGCCAATCCGCATCTCGGCGGGTCACCGGCTCATGCACCACGACGGGAAGTGCTCGCGGCCCCACGGCCACAACTACGAGGTCACCGTCCGGCTCACGGGGGAACTCACCGAGGAGGGGTGGGTCGTCGACAAGGGCGAGGTCACGAGCGTCATCGACGAGTGGGACCACCGCTTTCTGGTCGAGGACGGCGACCCGCTAGTCGAGGCCTTCGAGGCGAGCGGCGACGGCGACGCGCTGGTCGTGCTTGACCATCCGCCGACGGCCGAGGTGATGGCCGCGGTGCTGGAATCGCGTCTGACCGACCGGCTCCCCGACACTGTCTCGGACGTGCGCGTGACGGTGCGGGAGACCAGCGAACTCTGTACCCGCTGATGCCGGTCAAAAGCGACACCGACGGGCTGGACGAGGCCGTCGACCGCAGCAACGACGCGGCCGAGGGCGACCTCCCCATCAACGAGCTGTTCTGCTCGCTACAGGGCGAGGGCCGGCTGGCTGGCGTCCCGAGCGTCTTCGTCCGTACGAGCGGCTGTAACCTGCGCTGTTGGTTCTGTGACTCCTATCACACCTCCTGGGAGCCCACGGGCGACTGGTACGGTGTCGAGGATATCGTCGCCGCCGTCGACGAGTACGACGCTAACCACGTCGTCCTGACCGGCGGGGAGCCGCTGGTCCACGACAAGAGTGTGGACCTGCTGGAGTCACTCGCCGACCGGGGCTACCACACCACTTTCGAGACCAACGGCACCATCGCCGTCGACGCGCCCATCGACCTGGCGAGCGTGAGTCCCAAACTCGAATCGAGCACGCCCACACCAGAACGGGACCCGAAGGGCGACGGCGAGTGGGCCAAGCGCCACGAGGAGCGGCGCCTGGATGTGGACGTACTGGCCGAGTTCGTCGAGAGCTACGAGACGCAACTGAAATTCGTCGTCACCGGGCCAGAGGACACGGCCGAAATCGAGACGCTGGTCGCTCGCGTTCGCGCGGCGGCCGACGCGCCCCTCCCCGACGAATCGGTCCTGCTGATGCCCGAAGGACAGACGCGCGACCAGCTGGACGAGCACCGCCGCGTCGTCGCGGACCTGGCCCTGGAGTACGGCTACCGGTACACGCCGCGGCTCCACGTGGACCTCTGGAACGACGCGCCGGGCACCTAGACACCCAATCCCGACACCTATGACCACCAACGACCGCGCTGTCGTGCTCGCCTCCGGCGGCATGGACAGCGCCACGGCGACCTACGAGGCACAGGCACGCGGCTACGAGGAGCTGTATCTCCTGCACACGAGCTACGGCCAGAACACCGAACAGCGCGAGTACGACTGTGCCCGGGCGCTCGCCGACCACGTCGACGCGGCCGACTTCTGTCACGTCGAGACGAGCCACCTCCAGCAGATAGGCGGGTCATCGCTGACCGACGACGAGATGGCCGTCGCCGAGGCCGACACCGACAGCGACGAGATTCCCAGTTCCTACGTCCCCTTCCGCAACGCCAATCTGCTGTCGATGGCCGTGTCCTACGCCGAGGCCAACGACTGCGCGGCGGTGTTCATCGGCGCCCACAGCGAGGACTTCTCGGGCTATCCCGACTGCCGGCCCGCCTTCTTCGAGGCGTTCCAGCAGGTCGTCGACGTGGGGACGAAACCCGAAACCGACATCTCGCTGGTCGCCCCCTTCGTCGAGTGGTCCAAGACCGACATCGCCGAGCGCGGCCTGGAACTCGGGGTGCCCTACGAAGATACGTGGAGCTGTTACCGGAGCGACGAACCCGCGTGTGGCACCTGTGACGCCTGCGCGTTCCGGCTGCAGGCGTTTCAGGCGGTTGGGGAGCGAGATCCGATCGAGTACGAGCAGCGACCTGACTACACCGACTAAGCGGACGCTTCGGCGTCGCGGGCGAGCCCCTCGATGACGTACTCACCGGCCGACCGGCAGGTCGCCAGCGGCACGTCGTGGACGTCGCAGATACGCACCAGCGCGCCGATGTCGGGCTCGTGTGGCTGGGCGGTCATCGGGTCCTGCAGGAAGACGACGCCGTCGACCTCGCCTTCGACGACCTCCGCGCCGATCTGGGTGTCCCCGCCGACGGGGCCGCTCTCCTTGCGTTCGACGTCGAGACCGGTCTCGGTGGTGATGCGCTGGCCGGTCGTCCCGGTCGCGACGAGGTCGAACCCCGAGAGGTCGGCCTCGTACTCCTCGACGAGGTCTATCATCGTCGACTTCTCGTCGTCGTGGGCGATGAGCGCGACTCGTGTCACACCTGCCCGGTAACTACGCGGAGATATATCGCTATTGGATTACGCCACTGTGACGGTGCCGCCGGCCGTCACGGTGACCTCGTTGCCCTCGACGTCGAAGGTGATGGTGTCGTCGTCGCCGTCGCCGACGACCCCGCGCAGTTTCGCCGCATCGACGTACGAGCCGATGTAGTCGATGTCGTCGTCGGTGAGGTCGGTCGCGTCGAACAGCGCCTCGGTGATGACGGCCTCGGCCGGCTCGGGGCTGACCCACTCGTCGTCGTCGTGACCCCGTATCATGTACACTGTGCCGTTCTCCGATTTCATGTGTAGACATACACAGCTCACTCATATAACGGCACACGAGCGCTTTCACAGCGTGAAACAACCCGCGACACAAAGCAGCGGCTATTCCCCCCACCGAGGCCGCCCCCCAACAGCGACAGCCTCGACCTGCCCCGACAGTCAGTGCTGACGTGACCCGATGGACGGCCGCGCGGGCGCGGCGAGCGTGTTCGCGACGAGCGTCTGTGTCCCCCGACGAAGCCGCTCGGAGGCGGCCTGACTCGAGATGTCGAGGTCGCCCGCGAGGTCCGAGAGCGACGCGTTACGCGGGACGGTGTAGTAGCCCCGCTCCAGTGCGAGCAGCAGGACCTCCCGCTGTGGGTCGGTCACGCCGAACTGCGTCGACGCCTCGTCCTCGTCCTCACGCATCCGCTTGACCTCCACGTCGAACCCGTCGGCGACGAGGTCCTCGCGGAACGTGAGCAAGGAACTGCGGTCGGGGAACCGCGCCTGGACGACCCACTCGTCTTCTAACAGGTCTGCCCGGACCAGCATCCCGTCGGCCGTGAGCAGACCGCGGCTCATGGCATCGAGCGGTTCGTCGACCGTCGTGATTACGTACCAGTGACCCTCTGCTTCCGGCCCCAGATGGGACGTCGGGCCCGCGGTGTCGTCGCCAGCTAGCGCCGTATCGACGGTGTCGCGGTCGGCCACGTCGACCCAGACGGCTGCCCGACAGCCACCGTCGACCCGATGGAGTCGCTGTATCGAAATGGCGCCCGCGGGCAGTCGCCCCGCTGCCTCTCGAAGGAACCCTGTCTCTATGTGAAATGTGACTATCACGTAACAGATTGCGACTGCAACTTATATAAAACTCTGGCAAACGGCGACGACTGAACGCGGGGTGTGAGACGAGTCGAGACAGGGCTGTCAGAGGCACCAGTCGCTCGACATCGCCACCACCGAGCGATATTACTCGTCGGTGCTATTTAAATTCGCAGCATCGTGTGAGATTCCTTGCCACGGCGAGACGGCGCTCCGCAGGGGTTGCTGGCCCTGTGCGCCCCGCTCCCCGTTCCGCCTCGAGGCGTTCGCTTCGCTCACGCCTCGCTCACTCCAGATTCTCGCCCTGATAACTCCCCTCGTAGGTCTCTTCGTGGGCCGCCTCGGCGAGGACCAGCTGGGCGATGCGCGCCCCGGCTTCGAGCTCGATGGGGTGGTGGACTTCGAGCAGCCCCTCGCCCCGGCCCTCGTAGCCGGCGTCCCAGACGGCCGTATCCAGCATACAGGAGTTGCGCAGCAGCGACGACCGGGGGTAGAGAAAGCCCACGTGTCCCTCGGGGATGACCACGCGGTCGCCGTACTCGACGATGTAGCCGCCCCTATCGAGCGTGTAGACGCCGTCGTCGGGCTCGAGTTCGCGGCGCTCGCCAACCGTCTTGCCGTCCCGCCCGATACGACCGGACTCGACCTGCTCGTACACCGTGCCCAGCGTCAGGTCGACGCCGTTTGGCTGGACCTGTGCCGCCGTGAGCTCGTCGAGTCGCTCGGCCACGAACCGTCCGCTTTTGAACATACCGTCGCTGGCACCGCGACTGCGAAAACGCTGCCGTTCGAACCCTGAGAAACAACCGTCGGAGACTGTTGGATGATGAAAAATAGGGCGGGATACGCGGGATTTATACCCGCGCGCCGTCGATTGTGGAACGTTATGGGACAGACGCTCACGGAAAAAATTCTCGACGAACATCTCGTCGAAGGGGACCTTACCCCCGGCGAGGAGATCGGAATCGAGATCGATCAGGTGCTGACACAGGACACGACGGGGACGCTCGTCTGGCTGCAGTTCGAGGCGCTGGGCCTCGAAGAGGTCCAGACCGAACTCGCCGCGCAGTACTGCGACCACCAGACCTACCAGTTCGACTTCAAGAACACGGACGACCACCGCTTCCTCCGCTCGGCGGCCGGCACGTTCGGCGCGCACTTCTCGCGCCCGGGCAACGGAATCTGTCACAACGTCCACAAGGAGAACTTCGCCGCGCCCGGCAAGACGATGCTGGGCTCGGACTCCCACACGCCGACCCCCGGCGGCCTCGGTGAGCTCGCCATCGGCTCGGGCGGGCTCGACGTCGCCGTCGCGATGGGTGGCGGCGCCTACTACATCGAGATGCCCGAGGTCGTCAACGTCCGACTCGAAGGCGAGCTGCCCGAGTGGGCCACCGCCAAGGACGTCATCTTGGAGCTGCTCCGCCGGCTGACGGTCAAGGGCGGGGTCGGCAAGGTTCTGGAATACACCGGCCCCGGCGTCGAGACGCTCACGGTGCCCGAGCGGACCACCATCACCAACATGGGGACCGAACTCGGTGCGACCTCCTCTATCTTCCCGACCGACGAGAACACGAAAGACTACCTCGAACGGCTCGGCCGCGAGGACGTCCACGTCGACATCGGCCCCGACGAGGACGCCGAGTACGCCGACGAGATTGTCGTCGACCTCTCGGAGCTCGAACCGCTCATCGCCAAGCCCTCCATGCCGGACAACGTCGTCCCGGTCAGCGAGGTCGCCGGCACGGACGTCGACCAGGTCATGATCGGCTCCTGTACGAACGGCTCCTACGAGGACATCCTCCCGGGCGCGAAGATGCTCGAAGGGCGCAACATCGACAAGAAGACCGAGATGATCGTCGCCCCCGGCTCCAAGCAGGCCTCCGAGATGCTGGCCCGCCAGGGCTGGACCGCGGAGATGATGGCCGCCGGCGTCAACTTCTCCGAGGCGACGTGTGGTGCCTGTATCGGCATCGGCCACGTCCCCGCCAGCGACTCCGTCTCGCTGCGGACCTTCAACCGCAACTTCGAGGGTCGCTCGGGTATCGAGGACGACAACGTCTATCTGTGCTCGCCGGAGGTCGCCACCGCGGCCGCCATCGCCGGCGAGATCGTCGACCCGCGCGACCTCGCCGAGGAGCTGGGCGACCTCGAGGCCCCCGGTCTGGAGATGCCCGACCAGTACATCGGCAACTCCGAGTCGGACCTCATCGCGCCCGACGAGGCCGTCGACGACGAGCTCATCAAGGGCCCCAACATCGGCGACGTGCCGCTGAAGGACCCGCTGGAGACCGAGGTCGGTGGCGAGGCGCTGCTGAAGATGACCGACAACATCACCACGGACCACATCATCCCGGCCACCCAGGACATCCTGATGTACCGGTCGAACGTCCCGAAGCTCTCGGAGTTCACCCTCTCGCGAGTCGACGACACGTTCGCCCAGCGCGCCCTCGACGCCGACGGCGGCGTCCTCGTCGCCGGCGAGAACTACGGCCAGGGCTCCTCGCGTGAACACGCGGCCCTGTGCCCGATGTATCTCGGTATCGAGACGGTGCTGGCCCAGAGCTTCGCCCGCATCCACAAGGCGAACCTCTTCAACTTCGGCATCGTCCCGCTCACCATCGACGAGGAGACCTACGAGAAGATCGAGCAGGGCGACGACATCGAGGTCGTCGACGACGCGGCCGAGGCAGTGCGCTCCGGCCAGGAGGAGTTCACCATCCGCGTCAACGACGACTGGGAAGCGTCGGGCTATCTCGACGCCTCCCCCCGAGAGCGCGAGATCCTCGCCGCCGGTGGGAAGCTCTCTCACACCAAGGCCCAGCACGAGGACGGCGGCGCCGCGCCCGCGGACGACTAAAGCGAGGTTTCGGTAAAAACCTCGAAACCCGAGCGGGCCTCGCCCGCGAGGGAGAGACGTCGAGCAGAGCGAGAAGTCTCTGATACGTCGAACGGCGCTTCGCGCCGTGAGACGACTAAGTCGGTATCCGAATCGGATTTTCTTTCGCTCAGTCCGTGAGCGTCGGTGCCGTCGGTAGACAGCAGCTATTTGTAATCTCAGTAGAAATTCCGGCCTATATCCGGCCAGACCTTCGGCGAGTTCGTCAACGAGTGGCAGAACGGAGCGCTGCTACTCTTCGCCACGCTAATCGGCGGCATATTTCTGGCGGCGATAGTGTCACAGTTCGGCCCGGCAGTCACGCTACTGGCGTTCGTCGTCGGGACTGCAGCCGCGTTCGTCACTCTCACGTACCTGCTGTACGGTCGCTAAGGCCGTGAGCGAGTGGAACGGGGAGCGAGATTCCGCCGTGCGGCGGAATCTCGATGCGGAACGGCGAGCGCAGCGAGCCGTGGAGTCACCGGCGTTCCCGAGCGAAGACGGGGAAGGGCAGGAGAGTTATAGATTTAGAAAAATGACTCTGTTGAAATGTCTTTTCGAATATTATTTGCTTGAATCATATGTTGAGTGTACGGTCGAAATGCCCAATCAATTCAGATTTGGCGCCAAAATACTCATATCAAGTGCCACGTAGGTTGTTGACAACTGTAGAATTCCTCTTATGAAACGAGTAACGCGTGCAGACCTCGTTGAAGATTATCAGAGAGTTAGTGAAGAGTTAGATAAGCGTCCGACCCTCAGTGAGTACAATGAACACGGAAGTTACAGCAGTACACCGATTTATAAGCGATTCAATTCATTTGAAGAGCTAAAAGAGGCTACTGGATTTGAAACCGGTGAAGAAAAAATATCTGATATCAAACTGCTTGATGACCTTCGCCGAGTAGCAGGTGAAATAGGCCGTAGTCCTCCTGTGATGTTGTACGATAAACACGGACAACACAACTCTAAGACGCTAAAAAGCCGGTTTGGTAGCTGGAGCAAGGTTCTAGAGGCTGCAGATTTAGAATCGACTGACCATTCAGAACACTGGAAAGATAACAACCCTGAGCAGGTTGGGAAAAACTATGGAACAGTGTCAGTAGAGTGTTCATATTGTGGTAAAATAAATAAGCGGACGCCACACGCTGTGAAAGAAAGAAACCGATTCTTCTGTAACTATGACTGCAAGGGGTCCTTTATGTCGCAACAAACAGGAGAAGACTCCCGAGTCTGGGAAGGAGGAAAAGTCCCCATTAGATGCGAGACCTGTCAAGAGAAAAAACTGGTAAAACCCTCTAAGGTAGACGAGAGCAGATTCTGCTCACAAGAGTGTATGATCAAATGGCGGTCAGAACAGTTCTCTGGTGAGAACCATCCTCGATATAAGGGTGGATATAAGCGATATTACGGACCAAACTGGAGAAAACAACGTAGACGTGCTAGAGAACGTGATGAGCACACCTGCCAATCGTGTCTCATGAGCAAGCGAGAACATGAGCAAAAATATGATTGTGTCCCGATAGTTCATCATAAGACCCGCTTTGCCGATTTTGATGATTATGAAAAAGCGAACAGATTGAGGAACCTCATCACTCTGTGTAAGCGTTGTCATGGGCTTATTGAAGGTGGCCAAATGGTACTACTCGCTGAGTAGATTGTTTTATTAACCGTCTGAATCAGAACGCGATGTATGACAGTGATTCTATAATATCAGAATGTGTGATGTAGTATCCGACGAGCGAAGCGAGTCGGTTCCACCGCAGCGCGCGGACCGCCGCGGGCCGAAGGCCCGCGAAGGGAGCACGCAGCGATTTTTCCCCAAGTTTTTGCCCGAGCGAGCGCGCCGTCGGCGCGCTCGCGACGGTGCAAAAAGTGGGTTCCTAGATCTGCAGAAACTGCGTCACCAGCCACTTCGTGAAGGTGCCGGTGACGCCGCCGATCCAGGCCAGCAGCACGAAGTGGAGGTACGTGTTCGCTTTGTGGCCGCCGTCGATGGTCCGTATCATCAGCGCCGACAGCATGGCCGAGAACATGATGATAACCACGAGCAGGAACTCGATGAGCGGGATGTTGTAGACGCTCGTATTGATGAGTGAGTTGACGTCGAGTCGGCTGCCGGCGTTGAGGTCGAGCGACATCTCGGCGAGGATGTTGACGACCTGCAGGCCGATGAAGAAGGCAAAGGTCGAGGCGGCGGTAATCCCGTACAGCAGGCCGACCATCGTGGTGGTGGCCTGTTTGCGCTTCTGTCGGAGTTGCAGCACCTGGTTCATGTTGGCGGCGATGAGTTCGCCGAGCTGTTTCGGCGAGCCGCCCATCTCCCGGCCGATGAGATACATCTCGGAGAACGTCTGGATGAGGTAGGAGCGACAGTCGGCGGTGAAGAACCGCCACGCCGCAGTGGGCTCGATGCGCATATTGAGCCGCTTGTAGAGGTCGTCGATGTTCGGGGTCAGCGAGCCGAAGTCCTTCTTCCGGAGGGTGCGAAGCACCTGGCCGGTCGTGGACTGTTTGGCCCCTTCGGTGGCCCCGAGCGCACGGATGAAGCTGGGGAACGCCTCGTCGCGGCTCTTGACCTTCTGTTCTTCCTGGCGGAAGACGATACCGGGGATGAGCATCGGGGTGATCGGGACGACGGCGTAGAACGGCAGGGGAACCGAGTCGAGGAAGAAGAAGATGTCCGCCAGCGTGACGGGCGAGACGCCGAACATCCCACCCAGCGTGACAAAGAGGAGGACCGCCGAGAGGGCGACGCCGGCGTACATCGACTTGTCGAGGCGCGCTTCGATGGGCGAGGGGTACTCCTCGGGGTGGAACCACACCGGGTCGTACGGCGCCATCGACCGGATGGCGAGATAGAAGCCGGACTGGACGAAGATGTACATCACGATGACGGCGCTGACGGTCATCGTCGGGTTCGTTCCGGTCAGCACCGGCAGGACGACGGCGAACACCAGCGCGAACGTCATGGAGAGAATCATCGACAGGTAGAGGTCCTTCATGACCTCCAGAGAGTCGAGCGAGGAGCGATAGACCGTGGTGTAGTGCTGGATGATCTGCTCCTGTTCGGACAGCAAGTAGTCCTCCAGCGACTGGCCGGCCCCGAGCGTGTAGGCGAGCCGGTCGAGGAAGTCGGCGAAGGCGTCGCTGGGCACCTGCTTGGCGCGCCGGCGACAGGCGTCGTCCAGGCTCTGGTTCCACGTATCGACCAGTTGGACGATGCGGTGCATCTCCATGGCGAGTTCGCCGTACTCGTCTTCCTTCGCGAGCGTGCGGAACACCTCCATGCGGTCTATCTTCGTCGTCGCCAGCACCGTCATGTGGGTGATCATGAGGTGAAAACGGTTGTTGAGTTCGCGCTTGCGCTGGGAGAGCAGGATTTTGGGGTAGAAGACGGCCGAGGCCATCGCCAGGAAGCCAAGCAGCGGGATGGGCGCTCGAATCATCATCGGCAGGTCCAGCAGGAGCGCCGCCACCGCCGAGAGGAGGAAGAAGACGATAGAAGGCACCAGGATGAAAAAGAGGTACCGCTCCAGCGGAATCGTCATCTGGCGGTACGACTCGAGCAGGCTCTGGACGGTCTCGGTGATGGTCAGTTCGAGGCCGGTCTCGGCTTCGCTCTGGGCCATAATCAGTCGGGTCGGGCGATGTCGAACGGGATGCCTTCGACGCCGTCGCGCTGGAAGTCCCGGATGAAGTCGTTGACCTCGTGGTACCCCAGAATCCCCTCCTGAATGGCGCGCTCTATCATGTCGGCGCGGAATCGGAGGTCGTCGTAGATGTCACGGGTGTCCTCGTACCCAAGCAGCGTCGCGATCTGTTCTTCGAGGACGAAGGAGTTGTTCATCCCCTGGAAGACGATCTCGTCTTCGACGGGGTCCCAGTTGAACACCTGTCGAGTGACGACGCCGTCCATCTCCTTGGAGTAGCCCTCGATCTCCTGGACGCTCGTCACGCGGCGCAGGACCTTATCGCCCTGCTTGACGCGGTTCTGGAACAGCGCCACGTCGGCGACGTCCATGAACGTCTCGGGGACGTTGATGGGTTCGCCGGTGAAACGCTGGATCATCGAGACGATGTCGCTGGCGTGGAAGGTCAGCATGACGGGGTGGCCGGTCTGGGCGGCCTGGAACGCCATCCGTCCCTCCTCGCCACGGACCTCACCCACGATGATGTAGTCGGGGCGGGAGCGCAGCGCGGCCGCGACCAGGTCGAACATATCGATGCTCGTCCCCTCCTCGCCCTCGCGGGTCAGCAGCTGCTGCCAGGTGTTGTGCGGCGGCAGCACCTCTGCGGTGTCCTCCGCGGTGTATATCTTGGCGTCGTCGGGGATGAACGAGGTGATGGCGTTCAGCGTCGTCGTCTTTCCCGAGGCCGTCTCCCCGACGACGAAGACGGTCTGCTCGTTCTCCAGACAGAGCCAGAGGTACGCCGCCAGCTCCGGCGAGAGGGTCATCCACTTCGTGATCTGGAAGATAGAGAGCGGAATCTCGTCGCCCTGACGGATGGTGAGCGAGGGGCCTTTCAGGCTCACGTCGTCGGAGTAGATGAGGTTCAGACGCGAGCCGTCCGGGAGCGTGGAGTCGACGATGGGGTCGGAGTCGCTGACGGGGTCGCCCATCCGCTCGCCCATGTTGCGCAGCCACTGGTCGAACGCCTCCTCGCTCTGCCACTCGACGGTGGTCTGGAGCATCCCGTAGACGCCGTGGTCGACGTGGCACTCGCTGCGGCCGATGACGTGGATGTCCTCGTTGGCCGGGTCGCGCATCACCGGTTCGAGCGGGCCCAGGCCGACGATGTCCCGGTTCAGGCGGTAGAGGATGTTCTCGTAGGTCGACTGGGTGACCTCGACGCTGCCGACGTCGGTGATGTTCGCCAGCCGGGTGAGGACGCCGCTGTCGCTGTCCTCGTTGCGGATACGGGTGGTCTCCTGGAGGAGTTCCTCGATGCGGTCGTCGTACTCCGATTCGCTCTCGGGGGCCGGTTTGTTGACGCTCTTCTGGAGCAGCCGATTGCGCACTTTGTCGAAGACGACACCCTCGTCCTCGTCGAGTTCCGGTTCGATGGCGTAGTACTTCGTGTCCTGGCCGATGTCGCCGTAGACGTGACAGAAGATGGGGCCACCGACCGGATAGAGGACGTTGGGCCGGTCGGACTCGTAGTCGCCGTCGGCCTCGTCGATGAGCATCGGGAACTCGCCGGTGATCTGCTTGAACTTCTTTAAGTGGTCCCGCAGGTGGGGCCGGCGGGCCGCTATCTGGCGGAGTTCGTCCGACGGTTTCGCGCGTCCGTGGTCTGTCATAGCTTGGTTCTCCCTAGGCGACGCTCCGCGATTCGATGACGATACCAGTGCCCGAGCGCACCGAGAAGCCGACGGTGTCACCCACCTGCTCGCCCATCCCGGCAAAGCGCAGGACGTTTATCTGGCGGCGGGTGTCGTTGCCGACTTCGATCATCTCGAGTTCGATGAACACGTCGGCGATGGCACGGAACGGGCCGATAGCTTCCTCGTCGAGCGTCGACGGGTCGACGGTTATCATGATGCATTTGCCTTCCGAGATGATGTCACGGAAATAGGAGATGATCTCCAGGGCGGCCTGCCGTTCGTCGTTTTGCCGCACGAGCGCCTCGAACTTGGGGTCGTTGCGCAGGATGGCGTCGAAGGTGTCGATGACGACGACGTCGGCGTCCCACATCACCTCGGCCTCCATCAGCCGGCGGAGCAGCTCCTTGCGCTCCTGTTTCTCGTCGCCGCCGGAGAACGTGTTGGAGTCCCCGATGTCGGCGTGGAGGAAGAGGACGTTCTCGTCGAGTATGTGGTCGACCATGTCGTAGGACAGCGAGTGCATCTGGTCGAGGAAGCTCCCCACCGTCAGCTCCGTCGAGAGGTAGGTCACGTCGTGACCCTCCTCGCAGAGGCCGTAGGTGAACCGCTGACTCATGGCGGACTTGCCGGCGCCGTAGTCGCCCTCGACGAGGATGATACTCCCCGGCGGGATGCCCCCGCCCAGTTCCTTGTTCAGCCGATCGTGGTCGTCCAGTCCGAGTGAGAACAGGTCTGTACTTGCGATACTCATGTTCGGAACTCGAACACCTCCTCGTCACCGTTGACGGTGAGCTGGACGCGGTGGTCCTCACCCAGGGCCAGCGACTGCTGGATATCGATTCTGACGACAGTGCCGGGCTGCCAGGCGCCGCTGCCGTCGGCGCGGGTCACCGTGTAGTCGGTGACGAACTGGCCATCGACGAGGATGTCCAGTACCCCGGGGTCGGCCGCCAGCCGCTCGGTCCCGGTGTTCTTGACGTACAGCGTGATGGTCCCGCTGTCGTATATCGCGTCGCTCCCGCTGTCGGAGATGACCTCCACGTCGGTCCGCACGTCGCTGCTGACGTCGAGTCCCTGCTCGGAGAGGGCCCCGCTCAGCTGGCCGATGCTGTCGGTGAACACGCCCGCGACGCTCGCGGCCACCATCATCGAGGCGATAAAGAGGATGAGATGGGAGGCAGAGACCGACGCCACGTCAGACCACCCCCGTCGCGGCGACGCCGGGCCCGGTGACGATTTTCACGCCGTCGGGCCGTGGCGACACCGTCGTGTTGATAGCCAGCGTCTCCCGCGGGAGCCAGAGGTCCGTCGTGGTGTCCCCCTCGACCGCACTGCGGTAGCCCGTCTGGTAGCTGTTGTCGACGAGGACATCGACGTCGCTGACCGACAGCTCCGTGCTCCCGGTGTTTTCGACGGTGACGTTGAGGTACTCGTTGGTGGAATCGTAGTTCACAGTGGTAATCTGAATCGCGGTGTTGGTCCGTTCGAGCTGCCGGTCCGAGCGGTCTTCGCGGGCGTCGTTGACCATCTCGGCGCTGTTTGCCGCCGCCGAGTAGAACATCCCGAAGCCGATGAAGGCGGCCACGAAGATGAGGGCGGCCGAGCCGCTAACGCTGAATCCCATCCGAGCCACCTCCCACGAGCTTCGAGAGCGCGACGGCTTCGGCCCCGCTGTCCTCGTCGAGTTGCGAGATGTAGCGCAGGCTCTCGGTGTGGTGGTCGATGGTGAGACCGTCGCCCGAATCCGCGACATCGTCGAACCCGCGGAGGTAGTCCGCGAGCTCGTCGGCCACGGCGGCGTCGATCCAGCCGATTGTCTCGTAGTAGTCGATCGCACGGGACGTCTCGCGGTAGCCGGCCTGGCTGACCAGGAACTCCAGCCATTCGATGATTATCAGGTCCGCCGCAAAGCCCTCCGGCATCGTCGCCAGGTAGGGTTTGCCGTCGTCGTCCTCGGCGGAGTGGTCCTGGGTCGTCGGCTCGGGTTCGGGCTCCGGTTCAGCCACGGTCTCGGGTTCTGGTTCCGGTTCAGCCACGGGCTCAGGTTCTGGCTCCGGTTCGGGCTCGGGTTCCGCCTCGACAGCGCCCATCCCGCCCGCCTCGTCGCCCTCGTCCTCGATGACCTCGTCGAAGAGGTCGTCGTCTTCGAGGTCGCCCTCTTCGCCGTCGAGCATATCGTCGCCGTCGTCCGCCAGCAAGTCGCCTCCGTCGTCCTCTAGCAGCTCCCCGTCGTCGTCGGGTTCCTCACCGTCGGCCCACTCGGCGTCGCCCGACTCGTACTCGTCTTTCAGTTCGGCGAAGGACTTGCCGCCGTCCCCGCTGTCGTCGCTGTTCTCGTCGTCCATGTCGAGCCCGTCGTCCATACTCATGTCCTCTTCCTCCTCGAAGCCGTCGTCCAGGTCGTCGCCGAACATCTCGTCGGTGTCGCCCTCGTCCATGGACATCTCGTCGTCCATCGCCATCCCGTCGTCCTCGACCAGGTCCTCGTCGAAGAATCCTTCAGCGTCGGCGCTCGCGACGTCGTCGTCGATGTCCTCGCCCTCGTCGTCGCCGCCGTCGTCGTCGAAGAGACCAAAGGAGCCATCGCCCATGCCGCCACCGCCCATGCCCGCGTCGACGTCGTCGGCGAACGGATTGACGCCCCGGGTGACCATCTCGTAGATGTCCAGCAGCTTCCGGACGTTCTCCTGGACTTCGTCGACGGACTCCGAGATGGACTCGTTTTCCGTACGCACGGTGTTGACCGTCGAGGAGAGGCTGCCGACCTCGTTTTCCAGCTCGTCGAGCCGGTGTTCCAGCTCGTCGGTGTCGGGGCCGGTGGCGTCCTCCATGTCGCCGAACTCGTCGTCGCCGAAGCCGCCCATGTCGTCGTCATCGAGGCCACCGAGGCCGCCCATGTCGTCGTCGCCGCCACCGCCGTCGTCGCCCATCAGCCCGCCGCCACCCATATCGTCACCGCCGCTGTCGTCGTCGCTCTCGTCGTCCGACATGATCGAGTCGAACATGTTCTTGATGCTCATCCCGACCAGGCCCCCGGACAGCAACACGACGAGCGCTGGAAGCAGCGCGGCCACGTCCGGAGCGAGTGCCTGTAGCGTCGGCACGAGAGCGAAACTACTCATCGTCTATACTGATTCCCACAGATACCCTTGAATATTCCGTCTAGCTTATCAGGGATGATAATAAAACTGTTAGTTAAACGTTCTGGGTTGTTAAATCAAGCCAGATTTTTCTGAGTCACCGGCACCACCCACCGCTTCAACTGGAGATGTGTCGATAGAGCCGCTGAGAGCTGCGCTTGCGGCAGACACGCGACTGCCATCTGTCTGACGGGATAGCGGTCACGGCGACGGGCTCTTATTTTCACTATCAGAAATCAGAGGACGACCGACTCGGTGTTCGCGCTCTTGACCACGAGGTCACCGGAGTCGGCTTCCAGCCGCAGCGACCGGCCGTGGTCCCCGCCGACGTCCTCGCCGGCGATCGGGATGTCGAACTCCGAAAGCGTTGCCCGCACCTGGTCGAGGTTACGCGAGCCGATAGAGGAGCCGTTCTCCGAGAAGTCGAGCATATCGCTGCCGCCGGCTATCTTGGCCTGCATCGTCGAGGTGGAGGCGCCGACCGCCTCCAGCGCCTCGACCAGTTCGGTGACGCCGGTGTCGGCGAACTTCGCCCGGTTGCCTCCCTCGACATCCTCGGCGGTCGGGAGCATGATGTGGACCAGTCCGGCAGCGCCCGTCGGCTCGTCGTACAGCGCGATACCGATACAGGACCCCAGTCCGCTCGTCGTCAGCACCGCTGCGTCGGTCGTCACTTCGTACTCCGCGATGCCGACTTTCAGCCGCTCGGGCTTGGCCTCCTGTGCCGATTCGCTCTGGCTGCCGTCGTAGACTTTCATTATTCGAATATCTGTTCGACGTCGGCCTCGGTCTCGTCGGCCCGGTCGACGTCTAGGTTCTCGAGCGCCGCCCGAAGCTCCTGTTCGTTCGGGAGCGCGTGTATCTCGGCGCTGAACTCGATGTCGTCGGTCCGCATCTTCGAGTCGATGATGAAGGCGTGCTCCTGGTGCTGGCCGACCTGTGCCGCCAGCGGGTCCACGATGGCCCTGCCCATGTCGTGGACGAGTCTGGGCGGCGTGTGGTCGACCGACGTCTGGAGCACGTTCGCCCACCCGTCGACGAACCCGCTGGTCATGATGTTTCCCAGCTCCTCGATAGCGGCCTCGTGCTGAGCCGTCAGCTCGTCGCCCTCGATCTCGACGGGCATCATCGCCTCGGCGACGTTGACCGCCGACACCTCGTCGAACAGCACCATGAGGTAGCCACTGGGGACGCCGGTGAACTCCACGACGGTCCCGACGTACGTATCCGTGCCAATCTGCTTCGGGACGTCCTCGATGGGCGCGAAGCTAATCTGGGTCACCTCGGCCTCGGTCGGAATCCCCGTCATCATCTCGACGTTGTCGGCGGCCTGCTGGGTCCCCTTCGTCGTCATCTCGTTGAACGTCTGGAGCTTGTCGATGGGGATGGCGTCGCCTTCGGTGTCGACGCTGTCGACCATCGCGTCCGCGAGCGGTTCGTACTCCGGCAGCATGTAGATGTAGAAGTTCACGGACTCGCCGACCCACTCGATCTCGGACTTGAAAACGAACACCTGCCGGTGGTCGTCGGCCTCGGGGGCTTCCGGCAACACTGCCGCTCCCGACTTCTCGATGTACTGCGGCGGGGTGTGGTCGATAGTCGAGTCCAGATAGTCGGCCCAGCCGTCGATGAAGCCGCTCATCATGATGTTCCCGATCTCGTTGACGGCGCTCTGGGCCATGCCGGGGTCCTCGCTGGCACCGGCCATCAGCGCGTCCGCGATAGTGTCGGCCGACTCGGCGTCGAACACCAGCACCGTGTCGCCCTCGAGGACTCCCTCGTACTCGAACTGCACGCCGACAAAGTCCCGCCCCGCGAGGTCCTCGCCGATGTCCTCGCGGTCCAGCAGCGTGATCTTCGTCACGTCGACGGCGGCGTCGATGCCGGTCATCTGGGCCAGGGACTCGGTGGCCTGCTTTGCGCCCTCGTGAGCCAGTTGGTTGAAGGTTCCGAGCGACTGAATGTCGACGTTCATCTATGAGGGGACGACGTCCTCGATTGCCTCCATCACGCTGGGTTTCTGGAAGGGTTTGGTGATGTAGCCGTCGGCGCCGGCTTTGACGGCCTCCTTCATCTTCTCTTCCTGCCCGACGCTGGTACACATGATGACGTTGGCGTTTGGGTTCGAGGACTTGATCTCGCTGGTCGCCTCGATGCCGTCCCGGATGGGCATCACGATGTCCATCATCACCAGGTCCGGTGTCTGCTCCTTGTACACTTCGACCGCTTCGACGCCGTTCTCGACCTCCCCGACGATGGTGTGGTCCTCCTCGAGTATCTCCCGCAGGAGGTTCCGCATGAACTCCGAGTCGTCGGCAATCAGTACGTCTGGCATGGCCACCACTACCGTAATGACCGGGATAAATGTGACCCGTAAATTATCGCGTGTGATACCACCGACTGCGAGCGGTTCCCACCGGTCACAGCGCCGGCAGGAGGTCGGCCAGAACGCGGACGACGTCGAAGGCGTAGCTGCCGTACCGGAAGTAGATCAGCCCCGACAGCAGGAGATACCCGGTGGCAAAGCCGGCCGGCAACGCGACGGCGACCGCGACGAGGCGATCCGAAACCCGGTCCGAAACGGTCCAGCCGACGACGCCGACCGCACAGACGGTCGCGGCAGCCAGGTTCCAGTACGCGTTGTACTGGACCGCCTCGCCGACCGCCAGCCCCAGCCCGCCGATACCACCCACCAGGACGACGAGGGCGAACCCGAGGCTCGCGAGATACGACCCGACGGCCCACCGCGACGCCGACACGGCGGCGCGAACGGCCGGGACGCGCCAGATTCCGTAGCCCCCGAGGGCGATAACGGGGTGGAGATACCGGACGGTGAGCGCGGTGTGTATGGGAAGCCGAGGCAGATAGACGACAGTCAGGACCGCGGCGAGCGCGACCACGAGCAGGTCGGTCTGGTGGACCGGTCGCCAGTCACGCGGGTCCAGCGCCGGGAGTGTCTCGTCGACCCTGGCCCGAACGCGTCGCCCCAGCAACACCGGCAGCGCCGCCAGCGCACCCAACAGCGGGAGCACCTCGAGGACGGCGAGCTCGATGGCCTCGTAGTTGTTGGCGCCGTAGCCTACGCTCGGAATCGTCCCGCTCCGGACGAAGATGTGCCAGAGCCGCTCGGGCTGGGTCAGCACGGCGAGACCCTCGACGATGTTCCGGCCTGCGAAGGTCGAGACGGTGTCGGCACCGTCCCGGACGGTGTCGAACAGCGACGGGGGGGCCGGTCCGCCGTCGCTCCCAGTCACCGTGGCGTCGGGAGTCCTCACGGGAGTGCCATTCCCGCCACCTGTCGCGTTGTCTGGTCCGGCAGCGGGGCCGCCGGGGGTCGTCCCGTTTCCGACGGGTGTCGCACCGCCGCCGGCAGGTGTCGAACCGCCACCATCCCCGCCCGTGCCAGCCGGCGCCGGCGAGAACTCGGCGTCGTTGTCCAGATCCGGCAGTAGCCGTGGCGGCTTGGCCGGGTTTCCGCTGATGGCGTAGTTCGTCGCCAGCATCGGCGTGGATGCGATCAGTAACACGAGGCCGACGACGGCCAGCGCCCGGACGCTCCTGTCCCGCGCCGTCAACAGGTCGACGGCACCGAGGACGGCAACCACGAAGAGGGCCTCGAAGGCGTGTATCCAGGTGATGTAGCCGGCCAGCGCGTAGGCGCCGGCCCGAGCCCGAAGTGCAGCCGTCCCCTCGCGAGTCCGACTCACCGCGAAGGCGTAGACGACTCCCAGCACCAGCGTCGCGACGACGGTGTGGCGCTTGGGCAGGGTCGCCCAGAATCCGACCGGTGTCGCGACCCCCAGTGCGACTCCGGCGGCCAGTCCGGCCCGACGGCCGTGGAAGCGGTCGACGAGGCGATACAGTAGCAGCCCCGCGGTCGCCGCCGCGAGTATCGTCGAGAGCTGCAGCGCGACGAGCGCGAGCCGGTCTCGAGGCAGTTCAGTCGCCGTCAGCACGCTCGCGACGAACAGTGTGAGAACGAGAAGCGACCCCGCGGCGCGGGTTCGTCCCCGGTCGAACCACGCGAACTCGGCGACCTGCGTTACGAGCGCGAGCCCGGCACCTGCCCAGAGCCCGGCCAGCAGCAGTCGCGACGCGACCACCGCCGCTACCCCCTCCAGGACCCACACCAGCGGTACCGCCAGTGCGAGCATCCCGTAGTTTCGACCGTACGTCTGCCCCTGGTACTCGCGTAGACCGGGTTGCGTGCCGAACGTCAGTGAGTAGCGGAGTTCGGTCACCCGGAGCTGGCCGTCGGCCAGCGCGACGAGCGTGTTACCCATCGCATAGGTGTCCACGACGAAGATGCCGACCCGCCAGGTCAGGCCGAACCAGCAGACGAGCCCGAGCCACAGCACCAGACCAGATCGGTCGCCGAAGCACCACCGCCCGGCAGCGACCAGCCGTCCCCGCAGGTCGTCGGTCACTGTCCGGCCCCCACGGTCACGGTCGTCCGGGCCACTGTCCGGTCGGTGGTGAAACTCTGGACGCGGACGGTGAGGACGGCGTCGTAGGTCCCGTCGGCCCGGCCCGGCGCCGTCGCCCGGTCGTCGGGTGCGAGACGGACCCGGCCCGGCGCCGTCACGACCTGTCGCTCGACCAGCCGGATGTCAAGTCCCGGCACCGAGACGATGTAGAGCAGTTGCGGGCGGTCAGTGACGGTATCGGTGGTGACCGTGGCCGCCGGCACGCGGAGATACGTGACGTTGGTCCCGAACCGTCCGGGCGTCAGGGCGAGTGCGGAACGGTCGACGGTGACGTCGGTTACCGTCGCGTTGCCGTCGCCGAAGGTCGACGCCGACGCACTCGTCACGTCGATGCCGGTCAACGGGCCGGTCCCCAGAAGGACGAAGACGACAAAAAGGCCGGCAAAGGGCACCCATCGGTCCATCGCGTGTGCTACCAACGACCGTCGCGTGGCTTAAACCCCTCGCCCCTACAGCTTCGCGCCGTCGCGGTCCTCGACGGCGTCGATGAGGTCCGCGATGGAGTCGTCGGGACTGAGCCCGGCCGAGCGGGCCAGCGTCTTGATGCTGCCGGGCGGATATTTCACCGGGACGTTCGACTCCGAGAGCAGGATGCCGAGCACGTCCTGGACGTCCGTCGAACCGTCCATCTGGCGGCCGTACCACAGCATGAGCGTCTCGAAGACGGTGACGATGTCGTTGGACGTGAGTCGCTGCTGGTCGACCTCGCCGTCGAACTTCGCGGTCACGTCGAAGCCGTATCGGGCGTTCGAGTCGGCCATCTGCTCGGCGAGCCACTCGTGAACCGACCCGTCGGTGAACGCCGGGGTGTCCGGCGCTGGCTCCGGTTCGGGGTCCGGCTCCGGCATCGAGGGCTGGCCGCCGTAGCTGTCGTCGTCACGGACGTCGGGCGAGACGACGTATCGGCCCTCGTCTATCTGGGTGACGTGCTCGTCTTCCTCGAGATCGAGCTCTTCGGGGGAGAGAATCTTGCCGTCCTCGGGATTGGGTTCGTCGGGCCCCCGGTCCATACCCTACAGTGTGTGAGGAAACGGTATAATTCCGTCGCTGGTCGGGGTAGATGTGCCGAAAGAGAAAATCTCGCAGGCTTAGAGGCTAACGGCGGAACTGCCAGACAGCGTCTCCGGGACCACGAGTCGGACTTCGGTGGTACCACCGGACTGGGTGTTGATCTGGATCGTCGCCGTGTCACCCTCGCCCAGCCCACCGGTGTTATCGATGATCTGGTCGGTGTCGAGGACGATACGGGCCCGGTCGGCCGGGTCGTTCAGAACCGGCGAGTCGGCCGTGATGGACTCGCCGCCCTCGTCCTGGATCGCCGAGACGGTGAACTGGCCCTCAGTCGCGTCACCGTTGACGTAGGTCATGTCGGTCGATCCACTGGAGTGAACGAACTGGAGCGTCGTCGTGCTCAGGTCGATGTTGTTCGCCCCAGGGGCTTTCTTCACCG
>Ga0136589_1000117_pt1 | contig 40994 bp, 46 predicted proteins | sample AntRauMFilla3764_FD_104640 | JGI IMG/M metagenome (GOLD analysis project Ga0136589, IMG submission 104640) | Saline lake microbial communities from Rauer Islands, Antarctica - Metagenome Filla 3 #764 | ecosystem: Environmental > Aquatic > Non-marine Saline and Alkaline > Saline | place...
CGACGATGTGTACAATGATCTGACCGACTGGGCAACCGCACGGGAAGAACGTGAGCGCTACGAACGCGCTCGCCAGCAACGTGCCAGTGCCGATGGCAAACAGGCCTCCGGGTAGCTTACTCGATGGTCCCGCCAGCAGGCGATGGGAGTAGCCCTGCACCTATCGACCGTCCGATCCTCGAGTTCCTCCAGACACATCTGCAAGCGACACAGCAAGTCAAAAAAGCGACCATCACGGATGCCAGCGGTCATCTCGAATTGCAGGTCTCGTTTACCTCACGGTACTATCCAGCGACGATCAACGAAGCGACCCTGTATGTGCGCTGGTATACGAACGACGACTTCAAAATGCACTATCGAGAGGTGCATCCTGAGTATGCCTGGGAATGTCGATGGGACCGCCACCCGAACCCACATAATACGCGAGACCATTTCCATCCCCACCCGGATGCCCCAACGCCCGGTGACGACGCTTCGTGGCCGACCGACCATCGCGACGTGCTACGGCTCGTCCTCGATGAAATCGAAGCGCGGATTGCGGCCCTGTGGGAGGAGTAGCCTTCGACGCCTTATCGCCCATCTTCACTGGAAACGGTGGTGTGTCCAGAAGTCCCCGTTACTTGCTACCTCAGAGATTGGCTATCCCAACGTGAAGCGGTGTCCTGAGACACCGCCCTCGAAGACGTTGACCTCTCCGGGCACGTCTGAGTTCAGGAACTCCCGACAGGCCCACAGGTTCGGTTCCAGATGGCTTCCTCTGGGCTCGTGACGTTCTTGAAGCACCGCGATTTCCATCAAATAACATGTGAATGTACAAGAGCAGGAAATAACTCCTTCTATGAACCACTCCTTACGGAGAATCGAGGAGAAAGCCCCGCCCTTCAGGGCGGGGAGGATGTCAAGCGCATGTATCCGGGAGAACCGTTGGTCACGTACAGTCGGAACAATCCGGGTATGAACTGACCTCGTTCTCTCTTGACTCCGCATGAGGATGGCGCCCTCCTCCTGATAGACGAGTGTTGACCCTCTGTTGGGCCGAGGCCGTTCCGACGGCAGTACCAGAACCAAAGCGAATGGTGCAGCGGTCACGTGGGGCAGACAGCCGACGACCCGGAACCAAGCCATCGACTCTAAACTGAAATAATTCAGTCAGCCATAGCTATATTACAGAGTACTACGTCTATTCCTGTACCGAAGCCTACGCATGGACCTGACCGATACCCCTGCTGACCTACCGGGCGAGAACGAAGACGCCCCTGATTTCGAGCGGTGGGAGTCGCCCACGGACGTTCTACAGAGTGGGCCCACCAGAGAACGCATGCTCGATGTCATCGTACAGCTGCGCGAGCCAACAAAGGTCTCGGCCATCGCGACGCGGGCAGACTGTGATACAGAAACTGCACGTGATTATCTCGAATGGTTTGCTGAGATGGGAATCGTGCGTGAGCTCTCTGGCCGGCCCGTACGATACGAGCGAAATAATTCGTATCTGAAGTGGCGTCGAATCGAGCAAATCCGCCAACAGTACTCTGAAGATGAGATTGTCGAACGTCTCAAAGAGACACTTGAGGCGGCCACTGAGTATCGAGACCGTTTCGATGCAGATGCACCCAACGATGTATCGTTGGTCGAAGAGAGTCACGAGGAGTCCGTAGAGGTGCTCTGGGAGGGCCTCTCTACGTGGCAGACCCTTGAGGAGCGAGCGGCATTGTTAGATGCCGCTCGTCGTGAGGATTCGTCGGGTGGACATACTGAGCCCATTGATGCCTGAGGAAGACGTAGGTGGCGTCGGCGGGATCGATAGTGACTCCTTAGAACGGATTGGCCGGCGTCTTCACGGGAGCGCTCGGTTCAAACACGTTGAGTATCGCCCAGCGTATGCCCCCAATGCTGTCGTCGCCAAGTTCGATAGCGGGTATTTTCCGGCCGCTATAGAGCGGGCATATCTTCGTATTCGGTGGTTCAAGACGGACGATTTCAATATCCATTATTCAGAACAGTATCGAGATGGAACGTCCTGGGATTGCCGATGGGACCGCCATCCGAACAGTCACAATGACCGAGAGCATTTTCACCCGCCGCCCGACGCTATGACACCAGGTGAAGATATCGACTTTGAGCGTGATTGGCGTGAAGTGATCTCTGGAATACTTTCTGAGTTAGATGCGCGAATCCAGTCATTTTGGGATTGAGATTCTCCCCACGCTAAAAGGGAGACTACAGAACTTGGACATGCGAGGTTGGTGTATCCATCCCCACCCTATGCTAGACCACAAAACTGCGGACGCAGTGGGGTATTAGCGAGATAAGGTGCTAGTTTGCGTTGAATACCTCATGACCGAGGGTGACGAGGTCGACGTATCTGGCTGCTACTCTTTTGATAAACTCCTCTTGCCGGAGGTCGCTCACCTCGATTTCCTCCCATGTGTCTACGACAATCCGCATAGAGTCTCGCTGGCTCACCGAAAACCCCTGTTCTCGAAACAGATCGCGGTTCTCTCGAAGATGGTCTGCCGCGTTTGTGTTTCCTTCACCGGAGGCATCGATTGCGACTTTGACTTCCTTATCATCGTATGGATTCACTCGGAGGGCATATCGGACCGGCACTGGATGACCAGTGGCTTGTGATTCGAGATAAGGATAGTTTGTCGTGAGATTCCCAAGGAGTGGGTCCATACTAGCCGCACAGAGAGTATCCTTGATTTTCGGGAACGCCGTGGTAAAGACGCGTATGGTAAAAGCACGATCGCCAGGGCTCGACCGTGCCGGAGTCTTTGTCCGCGTTTCATCGTAGTCGACGATTGTGGTTGCTCCGAAGAACATATCGCCAGACGGTGCCTCGAAACGCTGGACTTCGACAGCTTGGATGTCGAGTCCTCGATCACGTAACCATCGGGCCGACTGGCGCGTCTGTGGGGTTATCTCCTCAGCGACGATGACCAACCGTTGTGCCTGATTCAGCTCCCAGGCATTTCTGTCCTGGTCGAAAAATTCGTTGTACGCTTCAACGAGTGAGTTGGCTTCTGCAACCGCAGTAGGGATGTTCCAGTCACCGCTGTGGTAGTGGTCGAACAGTGAATTCAATTCGTAGTAATCGTACCGGTCGAGTGCCTGAGCGTACAGTTGTGGTTGGCTGATGATACTCGCCTCAGAAGCCGACTCTGAACCAGAATCTCCACGTTTGAGTTCGAACACTACGCTGTTTCCGAAGCGATCGAGGCCAAGCAAATCGGGAACACCAGTTGGAAGGCCTGGCTGACGGGCAAACAGGAGAATCGGTTCATCAAGGAGTGCATCGGGCGATCCATTGAGCCAGTCTTCAAGTTCTTCTTCTCCTTCTCCCTCGCTTGCTGGTGCAATTGGAGATGAACGTAGAGGTGTTGCAGTGGATTCTGTCTGCGGTGAGTCAAACTGATACAGGCGCATTGGCACACGCACTCACACCCGTGATATAAATACGCTGCATGGCCGATGAACGTGATAGAATATCCCAACTGACGGTCGGGATTCCTCCGCGTTCAGGCGGAGGAGGATGTCAATTCTCCACCATTCAGAACACAAGGCATCTGAAGACAGCAATCAGCTCTTCTATGTCCGATCTTCACTGGAAACGGTGGTGTGTGATATGGCCTGGTTCCGTTCAGCAAGTGCGAAAAAAGCGGACTAGTGTGGATTTCACTCCTTGAAGCCCTCCACGTTCATCCAGATTTTCTCACAAGCCGCCCGCCGCCACGAATATCGGCCACACCCTAACATAGACTGTTCGCCACAAACACCACTCCCAACTCTCTCCAGAACGGTCCGGACAAACCACTCTCACAGCCCCGATAGATACGCTTATCTCAGATTCTACGAAGGGACGAGTATGTCCTCCAATCCAGACTATGAGTTTCCATCGCGTCCGTTCTCGATAGACGAATCAGTCTCACTTCGAAAGCGCGTTGGCTCCTTTGACTACACGGCACCGACAGTTGGCCTCAAATCGCGAGAAGCAGGACAGGCCACGAACTCCAAAGCGGTCGTTGGGATGTACATCGGTATCGCCAACGGTGGGCACTACTTTGGATTCAACAACGAAACGAACGAGTGGGAATCAGTGAGTGTGTTCTCCTATGATGGCCAACCGACTCCTGCTGACCTCGCCGCACCACTTGACGACCTGATGACCTGGCTCACGCGCATATATCCGGGAGAACCCCTCGTCACGTACGGCCTGAACGATCCGGGTATGAACTGAGTAGTCCTGATCTGACATATTCCACCATTCGCCATATCGCGTTCCGCAGCTACACGGACCCTAGAACCCGACATGAATCGCTGTCAACGCACCGACTGAAAACCCACATTCCCTCCCTACGACCCCATCCTTTCACACTCACCTCCTTATAAACCAACCCGTGCCTTTTCTCGCGTTCGGCCCGCAGTATGAGTGATGCCCGAACAAATGCAGGCGGTCGTCGTTCCCGAAGCTGGAGGGGAGTTTGAACTCGTCGAACGAGATATCCCCGAACCCAGCCCAGATGAGGTTCGTATTGCCGTTGATGCGTGTGGCATCTGCCACAGTGATGCCTTCGTCAAGGAGGGCACCTATCCCGGCATCAGCTATCCACGGGTGCCAGGACACGAAATCGCGGGTCGTATCGACGCGGTCGGTGAGGATGTCGACCGACTGGACGACGGTGACCGCGTCGGCGCTGGCTGGCACGGTGGGCACTGTTTCACCTGTGAGCCATGCCGGCGTGGAGATTTCCAGCAGTGTGAAAACGGTGAGATAACCGGACTCACCTACGACGGTGGCTATGCGGAGTACGCAACGGTCCCGGCCGAGGCCGTTGCGGCCATCCCCGATGAACTGGATGCGGTTGATGCTGCCCCGCTCCTGTGTGCTGGTGTCACAACGTACAACGCCTTACGACATACTGATGCCCGACCGGGCGATCTCGTCGCCATACAGGGTATTGGTGGGCTTGGCCACCTCGGTATCCAGTATGCCCATGCTGCCGGGTTCGAAACCGTGGCGCTCTCGCGAAGCAGCGATAAGGAATCGCTCGCACTGGAGTTGGGTGCGGACCATTTCATCGATACGACCGAACACGACCCGGCCGAACGACTCCAAGAACTCGGTGGCGCCACAGTTGTGCTTGGGACAGCCCCGGCCAGTGAGGCAATCAGTTTCGTCGTCGGTGGGCTCGGGACTGACGGCTCGGTCGTCGTCGTCGGTGTCCCGGGTGAGCCAGTCGAGGTCAACGCCCAGCAACTCGTTGGTGCGCGCTCCAGTGTCGAGGGATGGGCCTCTGGCCATGCACGAGATTCTCAAGACACACTCGAATTCAGTGCCCTCCGTGACGTCACGCCAGAAATCGAAACGTATCCACTCACTGCAGTCAACGACGCCTACGACCGGATGATCGAAAACGAAGCACGCTTCCGGGTCGTGCTTGAACCAGGTGGCGACTGAACACGACTGCGACAATATCCACACTCTACGGTGGTATGGCGAGCCCCCCTGCTTTACCACCGCTGGGAATCTATTTTCAAACGTGAAGCCCTGTCCTGAGACTCCCGCCCTCGAAGACGTTGACCTCTCCGGGCACGTCTGGGTTCAGGAACTCCCGACAGGCCCACAGGTTCGGTTCCAGGTAGCTCCCTCTGGGCTCGTGACGTTCGCCACATCTCAGCAATCGTTCGATACCATCACCGCCCTGCCACCACAGTTCCGCCGAGCAGCTGAAACGATCAACGAACGACTGGACCATGCAGCCCTCGAAGCGGCGACAGACGATCCGAGCGACGTGACCTTTTGCGGGATTGCAACCCGAAACGAGGGTCTCACGTACGACTGGGATTCGCTCCCCCCGTTCGTCGGCGTCGACGTATACTCGGGGCGAAAAGATCAATTTCTCTCACCGGATTCGGCGACTGGCGCCTTCACACGATTGGGAATACCAACGTTACCGGCTGTGGATAAGGAATTGAACGTGGCACACGCTGATTTCTCTCGCTACGAAAATGAGTCGGGATTTCCACAGTCAGCGTGGCGAGATGGCCACGTTGCTGGCGTCTTGATCCGAGATAAATCCGGTGGGCGTGCCCTTGCGTGGGCCGAAGCGTTCAGTTCCAAACCGACGAGTGAAGCCAAATCCGCAACGGAACTGGCTAATGAGTACGCCACTGAGGAGCGAATTACACAGACGATTGCGACATTACGTGAAGAGGAGGACTCAGTGACGGTCGACACAATCCGTGACCGCCTCATCGCAGACGTGACACGAGAATCGTATACAGACCTCTTTTCGGGTGGTGAGTTTCTCGCCTCCCTTTCAGCGTTTCACTCGGCCGTTGCTGAGCGTGTTCAACAGCATCAATCCACGAGTGAATAGGTGTCTGTAACCATTGTTTGACCGGCAATAGACTTATTGCTGAAGGCACCCCAGTTCTTGATGCGAAAACCGTCGAACATTCCCGGAGAATCTATGCCCGACGAACGTCGGAAGATATAGATACCCGGGCTAAAAAGAGACGACAACCACAATGGACATTCACGAAGCAGTCCAAACGCTCGAAGAAAAGTACGGACTCTCGCGTAGCGAGCGAGCCGAACAAGCGGCTCGATCCGTCGCTCATCTGCAGGACTAATTTGCAGTCCATTCTTTGATTTTCCAGCCGTCCAGCTACGGCATCTCTTCTAATCGAGTAGCAAACTGAGCCTTCGCCATGCCCGGTTCATTGTTGAGGCTAGGGTATCCTTCACGCTGGAGAATTTCGCGAGCGAGGTCAACACACAACTCGTGGTGTTTCGCTGCGTAATATTCGTATGCTTCATAATGTGCCATATCAAGCGAATACTCTCCAAGGTGAATCCGGATACCGTCCTTACGTTGAACGGTGTCACAGCCCATCTGCCAGAGATACGAAAACTTGCCAGTATTCCGCCGAACAGTTAACAGACGCTTTGAATCTCGAATATAGTTGTTGACCCACGTTTGCCAGCGAAATTCCTCTGTCGCCATTTCCGGCAGGTCGAATCCATATTCGTGTGCTTGGATGTACAACTCTAAGAACGCAAGAGATGTCCGGTGATTCGCATTTGGCAGGGTATGCTTCAAAATAAGACTAGAGAGGATACTCCCACCGACCTCAGGAACTGTTCCAGCCCACTCAATATGGGAGAGGGCATCAGGAATTTCGTCTATCTCGACTTGTTTGTATGCCTGCAGGCGCTTCTGTTCTTCCTCATATGTTTCTTCGAGTATCGTTCGAAATAGCCGGAGCAGTCGAACTGTAATAGTCTGATGGTAGGGAGTCATCTCATCTATCTCATCTTCGAAGTCATAGTCCAAATCGTCCGCTGCTCCAAATTGGGGCGACGAAGTGTAGAGTGCGTAAACGGTCTCATCAAGATCATATTCTCTGATTGCTGTATCATCGGCCGAATCAGATTCTCGGGCCTCTACCTCCGTCAAATCTGGATTGACAAAATCTAACGAGAACCGTTCGTCATCCGGGAGGTGATAATGTACCAAATCGGACATCGGACGCTATAGATACTATATCACGCCAATTCAATATTCCGGCGTTCTCGTAAAATGATGTTAGATGGCGCGTGATGAATCGCCATCTCAGTGGCGAGAACGCGCGAGGGGCGTCCGAACGGAGTGAGGACGACGGCTGGGGAGGGGCTGGCGTTGTGAAAACAACTCTAAGGTTTCTGAACAGTGCTCTACCAGCGAAACTGCTCTCTCACTCGGGCAACGCTCGTGCTCCCGTCCGCACGCACTCCCAACATGGGAACTCCTCGAGACACTCCTCACACTCGCCGTCTTCGTCCACCGACTGTCCGTGTTCCTGACTCGCCTGACCTACTGATGTCTCGACTCCACCATCTGCGGCGACCTGCCTGTTCGCTGCGTCCACAATCGGCTTGCGTATCGCCACCGCCACCCGATGTTTACACGCTCCATCGAATCGTGCATCCGCTGGGCAGGTACACGTCTGAGGCATGCCATCGCTGACCGTCACCAGATACTCGTGCTCCTCGGGGTTTGCATGACTCCCGTTGCGAACACGAACGCCCTCGGGGACAATTGTGAATTCGAAGGCTTCGTATTGGGCACGCTTTGCAACCCGCTTCGAAAATTCTAGGCGCGAGAGTGGGTGGATCGATTCAGCTGACTGTGGTGGGTTTGTTTTCGACAGTGTGTACTCGGGACACACCGATGATGTGCCCCGCGCCCCTCGCGGGGCACCCACAACCCTGGTGCAGAGTGTTTGACGAGGCGCTGGGCCACCCATTCTACACAAGTACGCCAGTACACTAACTATCTCAGCACACCAATTTCAGAATATGCCCCTCAGTATCGATGAGTTTGAATCTGGAGAGCTGCCATCGGGACCGAGTGTCCCTGAACAGGTGGTTCGGTACTTGCTCTCCAACAGCGACCAGGCATTTACCCGAGCTGAGATTGCAAGCGCCATCGAAGAAGCGCCGAATACAGTCGGGACTGCACTCTCACGACTCAAGGATCGAGACCTCGTCCGTCACAAGGGCGAATACTGGGCCATTACGGACGACATAGAATATGTGAGGGCTGCCTACGGTCTCCACATTGCAAGCGAACGATTAGACGATGACGACGGCGGCATCGACACTGATGCATGGCATAACACTGCCCCTGAGACAGCCCATCCAAGTGAGCGCACGGGTCCGAATGCCGTTGAGCTCCTGCTTGGTGCGCTTGGCTCCTGCCTAAGCGTCGGCTATGCGGCGAACGCGGCTCACATGGATATCGAACTTGCCGACCTGCGCTTCGAGATGGAAGGCGACGTCGACCTCCGTGGCTTCCTCGGTATTTCCGAGAACGTTCGTCCCGGCTACGAGTCTATCACCTGTACGGTCTACGTCGACGCCGACGCGACTGAAGACGAACTATCTGCATTGCGCGAGCGCGTCGAGAAGACCTCCCCGCTCATGGACGCAATCACGAACGAGGTTCCGCTCGAAACCCGTCTCGTCTCCGAGTAACTATTCTCTGTTTTTGCTCGGCGAATCTGTCGTTGTTTCGGGATTATAATTATACTCTCTGTATCTCGCACGGCGCTCCTGGCAGATAGCGAGCAATCCGACGAGCTAATCCGTACGTAAGTCACCCTGACCGATTCAACAGGTACGGGTCAGTGTTCTTGCATCACCTGTCCTCCCTGCCGAGAGACATAGCCACGTTCCTCAATATCATCGGCAGCCTCCCTGAGGAGCGAAACCAGAACGAGTTCGGGTACGCCCTGCGTCGCCTGTCTCACGAGCCACTGGTCAAGCGCTCTCTCTACCCCACCAATCTCGGCATCTGAGTCCATTACTCACTCTCCGGCGTTTTGATGATGAGCTCTGAACGGTCATCGGCCCACGGAGAAAGCATCGATGCAAGATACTCTCGTGCATCCTCTGGAGAGAACAACTCTCGATCACAGAGGTCCCCTGCAACCCGTTTCAACGCTCGGAACTCCCCTTGGACGTACCCATCACCGACCGGCTCGCCGTTGTACCACCGCACGGTCCTAAGTGCGCCATTGCCCACAGTCGGTTCTCCAGAGATTCGCTGGCAGTCGTATTGTAACCCAAACCAGTGCGTGCGATAGGCCGTTACCTCGAAGTCGCGCTCAACGACGTACAGTGCCTCGTGATGCAGATAATCCAGATACTCCGTTAGGACTGATTCAAGCGAGATGGCAAGCGCCAGTGGGTCGTGATCAATCTGTGTTGGAGTCACACCTGCCTCCCCGACTACGCGACTCACCGTTTCGTCATCGTACGCTTCGATGAGTGCCCCAAACAGTCGCTGTGAGTTCTCATCCGATTGTTCGCCACCGAAGGGCGTCTCCTGCGTGATTTCATGTTTCAACCGGAGATGCAATCCACCCCAGTGCGTGTAGTGGATGTTGTACAGACTGTCGGGTCGTTCGTATGCAATGAGTGCTCTGTGTCCCATATCGAATCTGCGAGACGAGAATAACGCCCCGCACCCCTCGGGGGCGAAAATACACGGGCGATGACTTACCCAAACACCAGTACAATCGGCTTAGACGGCCACAGAAAGCGTTTGTGGGTGTGCAAAGACTATTCGGTGCTCTCCAGCCCACGTAGCAAGAGAGAACCTATAGCACCGAAACACACAGTATTCTGTGTAGCTATAGTATTCTGTATGCCTTCGATCACCGTCAATGTCGACGCGGAACTCAAAGCACGGATGGAGAATCATCCCGAAATCAATTGGAGTGAGGTAACTCGACAGGCGATTGCTGAGAAAATATCCCATCTCGAATTGATGGATGAACTCACCGGTGACAGTCAGCTCACTGAAGATGATGTCGACGAACTCGCCGCGAAAATCAATGAGGGCGCACGAGAGCGTCTCGAAGAGTCGGAGTAGCCCACCGAATGAAGTTGGTTGTAGATGCGAATGTCGTTATGTCGGCGCTGATTTCGGACTCGAAAACACGGGAACTGATTGTCACGCTGGAGCCCACATTGGTGACTCCAGCGGTGGTTCACGACGAAATTCGGACCTACGAAGACCTCATCGTCGAAAAGTCTGGGATGGAAAGAGACCGAGTACAGCAGTTTATCGAGCTTTTGTTTTCTTATATCGAGACGATTCCAGCCAGTGCCTTCTATCGGCATATCGAAGAAGCAGGGGATGCACTGGGCGAGACCGACCCGGACGACGTGCTCTATCTTGCCTGTGCACTTGGGTCTGAGGCCAGCATCTGGAGTGATGATACTGATTTTGAAGAACAGGATCTTGTTCCGGTATTCACCACTAGCGATGTCGTTGACTCCTTCGATACGTTCTGAATAGCTCCTCTCCTGAAATCACTCGGCAAAAAGAAAGCCGCCCGTTGGCCTATTCGTCCTCGTCTTCGAGTACCGTCAGTTGTGACCGGCCAGTGAGTGCAACTGACACCTGTCCCTGATACCAGCTTTTTGCTACACTTCGCATCCGCACACGCTCGCCCTCTCGAACCGTCGGCTGGCTGGATTTTCGCCACACCGTGAACTTGATTGTGCCCGTCTCGTCCTCCAGTAAGCCCACTTGAGCTATTGCGCTATGAGTAGGCTGCCAAAGCGTCTTAACGACTCCCTCTATGTCCACCTCTGCTCTGTTTACCGCTCCAACCGACTGAATCGGAATCACCTGTCCTGGCGCGCCTCTCAATGCCTCGAACACCGCCATCACTGCCTGGATGACGTCCTCGCCCTCAACCAGCCGTGCAGCCACCAGCCGACTGATCGCCGCTCGCGACCACCCCGGTAGCTCACCAGCCAACCGTGCCGCCTCACGATTCACCTTACCCAACTGTTCATGTTCCAACTGCGCTCTTGGGTCCACCCTGTCTGGGTCGGCCCACGGATTCACACTCGCTGCTCTTCTCGCAAATGCTTCTCGCCGTTCAACACTTCCACGTTCTGCCACCCTCTGAGTCCGTGCTTCTCGATCCGACTCTTGGTGTCTATCGTATCGCTGGTGTGTCCGTCTGATTTCTGCCTCTCTTGCCTCCAGTCGTTCCTCTGCTTCGAGTGTGAGCCCCGTGACCTGTGCATCCGGGTGATTCGTATCTACCTTTGCGTGGATAACCTGTCTGACCGAGGGTCGTCTCTCGTACTCCTCTGTGACCACACCCTCCTCAAATTCCCTATCGACCACGTCCCCTCGCACATCGGGATCGACTGTTTCAGCGTCCTGTTCTTCCGAAAACTTACTACTGTGTACGTTCTTATCTGACATTGGGATCTAACCTGATTCCAGAAGGCGCTCACCGCGCCGACAACCGCGACTCCACTCGCGGTTTTTCATCACACAACTACCAACAGAGACATCACACCGTGCGCCGCTTGCGCCTTCGTGAGCGCCCATTGGGCGCGAGCGGCGCACGGCTATGGTCCAGACAACCAGCAACGCGCGCCGAGTGGCCGGTGCGAGCACCCAGGGGAGTTAGTCTGGTGGCGGGCGTTGCGTAGAGCCACCCGACTAACCCGCTGGCACCGAAGAGGTGAGCGATGCGGGGACCGACTGGAAAGGAGGTTCCCGGTATACCGGCCAAAGGAGGCGAGCGGGGCGTGCCTGACGTGGCTGTTCAAACCGCCCCTCTGCCCATACATCCACCGGGAGGGAATGAAAGGGGCCGGACGGTCGATCGGTCCCCGGACCGCTAAGCACTGCAGCGTAGCGAAGCGCGCAGGTGCGTCCGCGGACCGTCGAGCGGCCGGGGGCTTTCAAGAACTGTACACGCCTGCAAGACCCACTACCTCGACACTCCATACCACCGACAAGAACTCGATCCCTCCCGCTCGCTCACAACAACACCACGGCAAATAGAAAATAAATCACGAGACTCAGCCCATCCTGCAGTGCCGTCGCAAGTGGCCCACTCCCGAGAGCTGGGTCAATACCCACGGCGATGAACCCAATCGGGATGAGCGATGCCAACGCTGTCGCGACTGCACTGGAAACAAATAACGACAACCCGACGACCACCCCAATAGAGACTGACCCACCAACCACGAAGGCCCCGACCCCACCAAGGATACCCAACACGCCTCCGACCACCACACCCACTCCCAACTCCCGTCTGAGATAGGCCCCATACTCGACCTCACGTAGGGCAAAGGCCCTGATCGCAATCGCCTCTGACTGAGTTCCCACCGAATCAGCAATGTAGGCAATCACGGGCGGGAAAAAGGCGAGTGCAATCGTTTCACGCATGGTTCCCTCAAACTGACTCGAAATCACACTGAGGAACAACCCTGCGACTAGGCCAAACAATAGCCAGGGAATCCGACTGCGGACTGCATCACGAACTCGCTCCGAAGCAATGTCGCTAATACGTTCACCCGTATGGCGTACCCCGCCCCGCCGAAGAACATCTGCAAGATGTTCCTGATGCATGGTGTCGATGATCGCCTGGGCGGTGACAGCCCCCTGAAATTGGCCATCAGCTTCGACGACTGGGAGCTCCGTTCGGTCGGTTTCGATAGCCAGCAACACAGCGTCTTCTCGATTCGCACCCGGGCGCAATACTGCACTGGCTTGTTCCATCACAGCCCCAACAGACGTCGCGTCCACCGACTGCAGCAAGTCAGTGCTATCGAGACGGCCAACGAGTGTCTGTGTTTCGCCCACCGTCTCACAGACATAGATCGTCGCTGTGCTATCCCATGCCTCCCCACGCAGTTGTGCACGGACCGCAGACGGCGTCGCCTCGGGCGGGCAGGTGGGAACCGCGGTGGACGTTATTCCCCCAATTGTGGTTTCGTCCGTGGTGGGTGTCATATGGAAGACTGACACACGCCGGTCGGATAATGACACTCTCTGGGTACGGGTGAGTCCGCGTGAGTGCGTATTGCTGGACGAATAGGTGCTTGTTGTGTGGCTCAGTACAGCACACACTCAGCCAATCGGGACTGGACCCATCATCGAGAGCTCTCTGTCTAGTCCCGATTGTTCACACACGTCCTGAGAGCCCGCAAGAAGGGTGTTTGTGGGTACTGCGTTGCGTGTGTGAAGAGGCGGTTTCGACGTCGAGTGATGGATGCGTAATTCCAGCGATTGCGCATAGAGCGATTCTAATGCGTAGATATGGCCGATGTGCAGTGGCACACTTGGGTGTGAGAGGCGAACTCTGCGGACGAACAGACGACCAAGTTGAAAACCGCAAGACGGCGAGCGTGTGTGCGAATTTTGAGTCCCAGAGTGCGAGCGAAAACAGGAGTCCAGTCCTCGGCTTGCAGCCATCGAATCCACACACTGGAGGTCCAACACGCTTGTTTCTGGGCAAATCTCTGATTCGATGGCCCCCGCAGGGACGGCGACGCCGACGACACACACTTTTCGAATATTCACTATACAACCCCTCTTGCGGCTGAATTCGACAGGTGTGAAAATCGGCTATCCTTCGATAAGCCCTCTTGACGGTGGAGACTTGCATATCTGGCTTGTGTGAACGTGGGCTGGCTACACAGTCTATGACCGTCCGGGCGAAGACCCTCTTTGCGACCCACTACCACGAACTCACGTCGCTGGGCGAGTCCCTGCCGACCGTCCAGAACGTCCACGTCGCCGGCGACGAGCGCGACGGCGACGTCACGTTCATGCGAACGGTCAGGGATGGGCCGACGAACCGCTCCTACGGGGTTCACGTCGCCGATTTAGCTGGTGTTCCAGAGCCCGTCGTCGACCGCTCGCGGGAGGTGCTCGACCGCCTGCGCGAGGACAAAGCCATCGAGGTCCGGGGCGGCGACAGCGGGGGCGAGACCACACAGGCCGTCTTCGACCTCGCCTCGGGGCAGTTCGGCGGCGCCAGCGCCGACGGGGGGAGCGGTCCCGACGCGAGTGACGCTGGGTCGGCCGCCGACCCGCTCGACCCGGCGAGCGAGGCCGTGCTCGAGGAACTCCGTGACCTCGACGTCAACGAGACCCCGCCGGTCGAGCTGCTGGCGAAAGTCCAGGGGTGGCAGGACGACCTCGACGATTCCTGACACTGACGGGACGTACGGGCAGTTGTGGAACTGACAGCAACACGACGCGCCGGCTCGCAATTCAGCTCGATGAAATATTCAGTGTGGGTGAAAGTACACTGATATTTATCACGTGTGGCATCGAATCCCATGCATGGCGTCTGTCCTCGCGATCGATATCGGCGGGTCGACGATTCGCGGTGCCAAAGCGACCGAATCCGGCCTTCAGGAGGAGCCGTGGGCCTACACCACGGAGACCATCGACTCCGCGGACGCACTCGTCGACCAGCTCGACGGCGAGTACGACGACATCGACGCCATCGGCGTGGCCGCCGCCGCCGTCGTCGACCGCGAGACCAACGAACTGCTGAACGTCGCGAACTGGTCCGGCTGGGACCTGACACCGCTCGGGGAGACGTTCTCCGTGCCACTCGCAGTGGAGAACGACGCCGACGCGAGCGCCCTCGGGCTGAAAACATACGGCGACGTAGACGACGACGTCGACCTGGCGTACCTGACGATCAGTACCGGCATCGGCGCTGGCATCCTCCGGAACGGGGACCTCATCCCCGGTGCCGAAGCCGGATTCGTGAACGTGAACTGGGACGGCGAGATACAGCACTCGGGTGTCAACGACCCGTGGGAGGGGTACGCGGCCGGGGCGCAGTTCCCCGGGCGTGTCCGGGAGTGGCTCGCAGACGACGAGCGCGAGACGACGCTCACCGGCACCGAGGACGCAAAGGAGTTTTTCGACGCCGTGTACGCGGGCGACCACGTCGCGCGTGACTACTACACCCGGTTCAAACAGATAAACGCGGCCGGAATCGGCAGTATCTCCGACCTCTTCTCGACTGATATCTTCAAGGTCGGTGGCGGTGTGGCCCTCAACCACCCGGACCTCGTCGACTACGACGACGACCCGCACACACTCGAACCGGTCGACCTCGACAGCTACTGCATGACGTCGACGCCGGATATCGAACTGACCTCTTTCGGCGTGGACCTCGAACTCTACGGTGCCGCCGCCGCTGCCATCGAGCGCCTGCAGTCGTAGGCTGTCTCCGCCCCGCCACAGACAGCGCGGCACCGCCCCTGGCCACACGTATTATCAGTTTTCGCGGAGAACACTCGAGAGTTGCCGATGGCCAACCACACCTACCACGTGCGGTCGCCGGGGCGTGTCAACCTCGTCGGCGGACACACAGATTACGCTGGCGGCCACGTCCTGCCGTTCGCTACGGACCTGCACACGCGCCTCGACGCGACGCCCGACGACCGGGTGACCGTCCGCTCTGAAGCCCTGGGCGAACAGCGGTCGTTCGACCCTGCCGACCGCGAGCCGACGGGGTCGTGGGTCGACTACGTCAAGGGGTGTTACGCCGTGCTGGCCGAGGCGGGGTACACGCCGGGCGGGTTCACCGGCGAACTCGCGGGGACGCTCCCGCTGGGTTCGGGGCTGAGCTCCTCCGCCAGTCTCGAACTCGCGGTGCTGGCACTGCTGAACGAGGCCTACGACCTGGGCATGGACCGCGAACGCATGGCCAGGCTCGGCCAGCGCGTCGAGAACGACTTCGTCGGTGTCTCGTGTGGTCTCCTGGACCAGTACGCCGTCGCGCTCGGTCGGGCCGGTCACGCGCTCTCCGTCGACACCGCGACGCTCGACTACGAGCCCGTCCCCGTCCCCGACAGGATCGGCCTCGTCGTCTATCACACCGGCGTCACACACGAACTGGCCGACTCGGCGTACAACGAGCGCCGGGCGACGGTCGAGGCCGCCCTCGACGCCGTCGGTGTCGACTCCGTGCAGGCGGTCGGGGCGGACGAGCTCGACGCCCTCCCCGACGAGCAGAACCAGCGCCTGGGCTACGTGGTCCGCGAGAACGAGCGCGTGGGTCGGGCGACGGCAGCCCTGCGAGACGGTGACCTCGAAGCTCTCGGCGAGGTGCTCGTTCGTGCCCACCGGGACCTCGCGGCGAACTACGAGGCCAGTTGCCCGGAGCTGGACCACGTCGTCGAGGCGGCCCTCGACCAGGGGGCCTACGGCGCCCGGCTCACCGGCGCCGGGTGGGGCGGTGCGGCCGTCGCACTGGTCGACGTGGCAGACGCGGACGAGGTCGCTCGCTCGGTCCACGACGTATACCGGGACCGGTACCCCGAGCACGACGCCCGCTCTTACCTCGTCACGTCCTCGGATGGCGTCTCGGTCGAGCGGACGGGGCGGTAGCCGGGCGGCAGTCGTCCGTGTGGGCCGGTCGAACACGACCGACCAGCCGTCTCGGGACACTGTCGGCGACTGGAACGACCGTGTAGTATCGCCTCCCTCACACTATGTCGTGTACTCGAATCACAACGACGGGTGAGACGGCGTTCGGCGTCACGGGTCTCCACAGCAGCTGCGACAGCGACGGTTTGCGGGCGCTGTGGCTCGGACTCGCCATCGTGAACCGGCCGCCGCCGTCTGTCCACTCCTGAAATAGAATTATACTCAAATCACAACAAAATATGCGGACATCCCTCCCATTTATTGCCGCAATCAGGCGTATTGTACACGATTAACGTTAGTTAATAAGATGTGTTGTAAACAGAAACAAAAATTTATTGCCGAATATTACCGACGAATACACACATTTCCACCGTAACTCCGTTTCTATCTGTTTTACAATTCTACTATCCCAATTTTTAATGCACATGTTCGATATGGTGTGAATGTATGCCAACCAGTCCCGAACGTAGTCGCTCGGACGACCAGCTTACCACCCAGACGACCCAGGAGCCGACACGATGACGGACCGAAAGGGCGTCTCTCGTCGTCGGGTTCTCCAGGGCGCCGGTGTCGCCGCTGTCGCCGGACTGGCCGGCTGTGGCGGCGGTAGCGGCGATTCGGGGGCCAACAGCATCGAGCTGCTTCACGCCTGGTCGGACGGCGACGGCAACGCCGCTATCGAAGCGCTCATCGGGGGGTTCCAGGAGGCCCACCCGGACGTCGAGTTCGCCGAGGAGCCGGTCAACGGGGCCGCGCGCTCGAACCTCGACCAGGTCGTCCAGAACCGACTGCAGTCCAGTAACCCCCCGAGCACGTTCCAGACCTGGCCGGGCCAGACACTGAACAAGTTCGGCGACGCCTACGATGACATCGAGGGCGACGTCTGGAACGACGACCTCAAGAACAACTACCTGGAGGGGCCACAGGCACAGGCCCAGCTCGACGGCACCTACGTCACGGTGCCGCTGAACATCCACCGCATCAACAACCTGTTCTACAACCGGAACGTGCTCGACTCGGCCGGCGTCGACCCGAGCAGTATGTCCAGTCCCGGAGACGTCGTCTCGGCCTGTGAGCAGGTCGCCCAGAACACCGACGCGGTCCCGTTCGCCCAGCAGACCAGCGGCACCTGGTCGACGACCCAGCTCTGGGAGACCATCCTGCTCTCGACGGGCGGTATCGACGGCTACGAGGCGTTCATCAACGGCAACGGTAACCGTTCGGACGTCAAGGCCGCGCTCGACTCCGTCGTCGCGCTCTCGGAGCACTACCCCAGCGACGCCTCCTCTATCGGCCTCACCGAGGCCAACACGATGGTGATGGACGGTGAGGCCGCGTTCATCCACCAGGGCGACTGGGCCGCTGGCGCTTACAGCAACGCCGACGGCTTCAACTACGGCGAACAGTGGGGGCAGGTCACCTATCCCGGCACGAGCGGGAGCTACCTCCTGAACATGGACTCGTTCCCGTTCCTATCGAACAACCCCTCGCCGGAGGCGACAAAGACCTTCCTCAGCTACTGCGGGACCGCCGAGGCACAGGTCCTGTTCAACGCGGAGAAGGGGTCGATTCCGCCCCGCAGCGACGCCGACGTCTCCCAGCTCAACCAGTTCCAGCAGGACCAGTACGAGGACTTCAACAACGCCGACAGCCAGCCGCCGTCCGTCGAGCACGGGCTGGCCGTCTCGCCGGGTATCAAGACGAACATCAGTTCGGCGTTCAGCGGCTTCCTGGAGAACTACGACGCCGACGCGACGGCCGACGCCCTCCTGAACGCGTTCAACTAGTTCGCCAGCCCTCAATTTATGCACAACCCACTCACGATACTACGCCGCCGCCTGCGCGGCCGGGACGCCCGCACCGACGGAGGTGCGACAGAGGACGGCGAGTCGTTCCTCTCCCGGGAGTCGGTGCGCTCGGCCCCGTTCTGGCTCCCGCCGGCGCTGCTCATCGGCGTGTTCGTCTACGGCGCCATCGGCTGGAACGTCCTCCTGTCGCTGACTGACTTCACCGGTCTTGGCACGCCCGACTACGGTTCGCTGGACTTCGAGAACTACGTCGTCGCGTTCCAGGGCGGGACGCCGTCGTGGTCCGAGCTGACCGTCGACCCCATCTGGAACTCACTCCAGAACACGGTCGTCCTCGTCGTCGGCTTCGCCGCGGTCTGTCTGGTGCTGGGACTCTTGCTCGCCATTCTGGTCGACCAGGAGATACGCTTCGAGAACACCTTCCGGACAATCTACCTGCTGCCGATGAGCCTCTCCTTTGTCGTGACGGCGAAGTTCTGGCTGTATATGTACAACCCCCAGACGGGGCTCATCAACATCGCGCTGGGCGCGTTCGGGTTCGGTCCGGTCGAGATCGTCCAGAACCCGGACCTGAAGCTGGCGGCCATCGCCTTCGCGCTGGTCTGGCAGTTCAGCGGCTACGCGATGGTGGTCTATCTCGCTGGGCTGCGCGCTATCCCCGACAGCCACTTCGAGGCCGCCCGCGTCGACGGGGCCAGTACCGTCAAGATGTACTGGCGGGTCATCATCCCACAGCTGCGGACCGCGACGGTGTCCGCACTGGTGGTGCTGACGGTGTTCGCGCTGAAGGCCTTTGACTTCCTGTTCTCGATGTACGGCTACCAGCCCGGACCCTCCGCGGACATCCTCGCGACGCGGATGGTCCGTGAGGCCTACAGCAACGGCAACTGGGCCTACGGCTCGGCCATCGCCGTCGTCCTCTTCCTGATGGCGCTGGCCATCGTCTCGCCGTACATCTACTCTCAGTACAAACGAGGTGCGCTATGAGCTTCGGTACCTCGACCGACGAGGAGACCGAGACGGGGACCGGCTACCCGCTTCGCCGCGTGGTGCTGTATATCACCCTCGTGGCGATGGGTGCGTTCTATCTCATCCCCATCGAGACGGGCGTCATGACGTCGCTGACGAGCCCGGGGTCGTACACGGGACAGTTCCCCTACCTCCCGCCGCTGGAGCCGCTGCTTTCGGGGACCGGCGAGTTCTCGCTGCAGCCGTGGCAGACGGCCGTCGACCTGCTCGGCCAGGGGCTGGTCAACAGCGTCATCCTCGTGGTCCCGGCGACCATCCTCTCGGGGCTGCTCGGGAGCATGGCCGCCTACGGGCTGACGACGGTGAGCTGGCGCGGTCAGATAGCTATCTACATCACCTTCGTCGCGGGCATCTTCATCCCCTATCAGGCGGTGCTGGTGCCCCTGACGCAGTTCTGGTACAACGTCGTCCCGCTGCGGACGGCGTTCCAGCCCGTTGCCTACTGGGTCCCGTTCATCCAGAACTACCACTGGAAACTGGTGGCGCTCATCGTCACCCACACGGCCTACGGGCTGCCCATCTGTACCCTGCTGTTCCGGGCACACTACAAGAAACTCTCCGACGAGATGATAGAGGCCGCCCGGCTCGACGGGGCCTCTATCTACCGCATCTACCGGCGTATCATCCTCCCCCTGTCGGTGCCGATGTTCGCGGTGGTGTTCATCTACCAGTTCACCCAGATCTGGAACGACCTCCTCTTTGCACTGACCATCGTCCAGTTCGGCGACGCCTCCGTCGTCACCCAGGAGCTGGTCGGGCTCGGCGTCTCCCAGTCGGGGACGAACTTCCCGCTCCGGATGGCCGGGGCCCTGGTCGCCGCGCTCCCGACGCTGCTGGTCTACGTCCTCTTCGGCGAGAAGTTCGCGAAGGGGGTCGCAGCCTAACCGCAACACAACAATGGCTAAACTAACACTCGACAACGTAACGAAGGTCTTCACCGAGGACGACGGCAACGAGATCGTCGCGGTCGACGACGTGAACATCGACATCGACGACGGGGAGTTCCTCGTGCTGGTCGGTCCCTCGGGCTGTGGCAAGTCGACGACCCTGCGGATGATCGCCGGCCTCGAGACCGTGACCTCCGGCGAGATATCCCTCGGCGGCGAGCGCATCAACGAGAAACCGCCCGCGGAACGGGACATCGCGATGGTGTTCCAGTCCTACGCGCTCTACCCGCACATGACCGTCCGGGAGAACATGAGCTTCGGGCTGGAGGAGTCGACCGATATGCCCGACGACGAGATCGCCAGCCACGTCGAGGAGACCGCCGAGATGATGGGTATCGGCGAACTGCTCGACCGCAAGCCCGCGGACCTCTCGGGCGGCCAGCAACAGCGGGTCGCGCTGGGCCGGGCCATCGTCCGGGACCCCGAAGCGTTCCTCATGGACGAGCCCCTCTCCAATCTGGACGCGAAGCTCCGGGCGACGATGCGGACCGAACTCCAGCGCCTGCAGGCCGAACTCGGCGTGGCGACGGTGTATGTCACCCACGACCAGACCGAAGCGATGACCATGGGCGACCGCATCGCCATCCTCGACGACGGCGTCCTCCAGCAGGTCGGCACGCCACTGGAGTGTTACCACACTCCCAGAAACCAGTTCGTCGCCGGCTTCATCGGCGAGCCGTCGATGAACTTCTTCGAGATGGACGTCCGGGACGGTCGGCTCGTCGGCGACCGCTTCGAGTACGAGCTCACCCCCGCCCAGCGCGACGCCGTTGGCGACGCCGACCGCGCCACGCTGGGGGTCCGCCCGGAGGACATCTCGGTCGACACCGAGGGCGGTGGGAGCCACGCCTACGACGTGTTCGTCGACGTGGTCGAACCCCGCGGCGACGAGAACACGACCCACCTCACGTTCGACCCCGGCGTCGAGGAGCCCGAGACGTTCACCGCGACCATCAGCGGCCTGCGTCACATCCAGGCCGGCGAGGCCGTGGTCGCGACGCTCCCGCCCGAGTCCGTCCATCTCTTCGACGCCGAGACCGGGACCGCACTCCACAACCGCTCGCTGGAGACGGCCGAGGTCACCGAACAGCTCACCTGATGTCAGCGGGCGCCCCTCAGCAGTGTCACTGCCCCGTCTGCCCGCGTTCGGTGGTTACTAAATCATCCCTCCAGAACGCTCACCAATGACACGGGACCGCCTCCGCGAGAATCTGCGGCTGCTCGGCCTCTCCGCGAAGGAGATCGCCGTCTATCTCACCATCCTCGAGCACGGGTCGGTGACGGTCAGCCGCGTCGTCGACGAGTCCGACGTCTCCCAACGGCACGTCTACCAGATGTGCGAACAGCTCGACGAGCGCGGGCTGGTCGTCCTCAACGACCACGTCAGGCCCTCGGTGGTTCGGGCACAGCGAGCCGACAGCGCCGTCGGCGCCGTCGGCGCCCGACTCGACGAACTGGCGGCCGATATCGAGAGCGAACTCGCCGGGCGGGACGTCGACGACCTGGAGGTCGAGCTAATAAAATCCGGCCAGACGCTCGCCAAACGGTGGCACCGCGATATCGACTCGGCCACCGAGGAGGTGTTCATCTGTCTCCCCGCCGCGGTCTTCGACCGCTTCGACGGGGCGCTCGCCGACGCCGTCTCCCGTGGCGTCGCCGTCTACGCGCTCGTGACCGACCCCGGGCTCGACGCGTTCGACCTGGACGCCTCCTTCGCGGGCTGTGCGACGCTCGGGCGCACGTGGGAACACGAACCACGACCCCTGTTGACCGTCGACCGCGAGCGAATGGTGCTCGACGAGCCTGGATTGCTCGTCGACGCGACCGGCGGCAGCGCCATCTCGCTCACCCGAACGGCCGTCGCCGCGAACCTCTTCAGCACGTATCTGAGCAACTTCTGGGAGATCGCGACGGAAGCGTACAGCTGTGAACGGGACCCGCTCCCGGCGTCCTATCCGACGCTTCGCAACGCGCTCGTCCAGGCGACGCTGCACGAACGCGCCGGCCAGGCCCTGCGGGCGACGATAACTGCCGAATCGACGACGTCAGGCGAGATCGTCGAGATGACGTCCGTCCCTATCGTCGAACTCCGGCAGGGGCTGCTCGACCCCTTCACCAACGAGTTCCCCATCGAGAACAGCATCAGTGTCGAGTACGAGGGCCAGGTGGTCACTGTCGGTGGCGTCAAATCCGTCATCGAGGACTACGAGGCGCTGGACGTCCGGCTCGAACGAGCCGAGTGAGTCGCTCCAGCCAGTGCGTTCCGGCCGTCGCAGTCCGTCGTCGGGCGGCGGTGTCGCCCCGGGGACCGTCGCTCCCCCGCTACTCCTCGGCGAGGAAGCGCACCTGCCCGTCCTCCCGGACGAGGTAGTCCTCTGACAGCGTCTCCGAGACGTGTCGCCCCAGTGATTTCAGTGCTGCATCGACGGTGTCGTGCTCGCTGGCCTGCAGCGCCTCGCGCGCGTCGTCGGAGAGGGTCGGGGCGTGGTACGCGACCGCCTCGCTGGCGGCGTCCCAGAAGTAGTCGAGGCCGTCGACGAGGCCGTGGCGCTCGAGCAGCCTGAACTCGCTCTCGCCGAGGTCCGTCTGGGCCGCCCACGCCTCGAACCCGTCGACCCACGCGCCGGCCGAAAGCGCCGATTCGATATCGTCCCGGTGGTAGTCGTCGCCGGCGTCGGCTTCGGGCGGTTCGACATTGTTGTACCCCCTGCCGGGCGCGCCCTCGGACTGGGAGGGCGGGTCGGGGACTGACACTTCGAGCGCCATGCAGAAGTGTTGGATGCCCAACTGTAAATGCGCTCGGGGGCGTCGGACGACTGTCTCACCCGAGGCGGGCGAACGCGAACTCCGTGGCGCTGCCCAGCGGGTCGTCGGCCGTCTCGGTCCACACCGCGTCGAAGCCGGCGGCCTCGAGCTGGTCGAGCGTCGCCGCTCGTCCGGGCGCCGAGAAGAACATCGAGCCCCCCATCCACCCCCGCCGGACGGTCTCGAAGTCACCGCTCGGAAGCGTCATGAGGACGACGCCGCCGGGCCGGAGCACGCGGGCGAACTCCCGGTACGCCTCGGGGTGGCGCTCGCGGGGGACGTGGAAGACGGCGTGATAGGCGGTGATACCGTCGACGCTGTCGTCGGCGACGGGCAGAGCGGTCATGTCGCCCTGGACGAGATGCGCACCAGGGACGGTCTCGGCGGCGAGTTCCAGCCCGCGCCGGGAGAAATCCAGCCCGAGGGCACCCGCGGGGAGGTTCGCCAGCGTTCGGGCGCCGTCGCCACAGCCCACGTCGAGGACGACGGGCGAATCGGGGAGCTCCACCAGCAGATCGTCGATGAGCGCGGCGTCGGAGCCGTCCGGGTCCCTGCGGGCCGCGTACGTCTCGGCCACCTCGTCCCAGGCCCGGCGAATCTCGTTTCTGTCCATACCCCGGCTAGGGGCTGTCGTAGTATGAGTGCTGGCCACGCCTGCACCTCAGTTCGCGTTCGAGCGCTCCCGCCGGAGTTTGCCCACCACGTCCGTTCCGAGGCCGGCGACGACGCCGCCACAGACGGCGGCGGCGACGATGGTTCCGGCGACGAGGGCGGCGAGACCGATTTCCTGCCACGGGGCCAACAGCCCCGGAGCCGCGGTATTGATACCGATGTGGACGCCGTTCCGGTGATAGCCAACCGGGTCGATGGCGCCGGCGCTCGCGAGGTACACCAGGGCGGCCCACGGCAGCGCCCCGGCGAGGCCCGCGACGGCGCTCCGGGCCGATCCGAGGACCGGCCCGCTCGCCCGGCGGCCGGCGAGCCACCCGCCGACGGCAGCGCCGACGCCGGTGAACCCGGTCAGTGCCACGACGGTGCTCCCGAGCAGGACGTCGGCGAGGCGGGTCGTGCGGTCGATGGAAGAGTCAACCATCTGTATCTGGGCGGACGGGCCGGGGCCGAAAGGTGACCGCCCCCTGGTTTCAGCGGCTGAAGCCAGCCACAAGGGGCAGGGGGGACCAACAGTTATTGGGGCCTATCGAGATGACCGAACCGTGGTTTCCGACGCCCCAGACACCGCCACACTCGCCGAGTTACTCGCCGACGACTGTGCCAGGGACATCCTCGTCGAGACGAAGGCGGAGCCGTGTTCGGCGGCCCAGCTCAGCGACCGGACCGGGGCGTCGGAGCCGACCGTCTACCGCCGGCTCGAACGCCTCCGCGAGCACGACCTCGTCGACGCGGAGATACGCCCGGTCCCCGACGGGAAGAACTACAAGGTGTACCGCGCCCGACTCGACGGTATCGAACTCGACCTCACCGAGGACGGCTTTACTGTTGCGGTGTCCCGCCGGGACCGTATGGCCGACCGCTTCACGCAGCTCGTAGAGGAGATGTGATCATGTTCGTGATACTCCAGTCGTTCGACCTCGAAACGCTCCGGCTCGTCCGCCAGGCCAGCGAGTCGCTCTCGTTGCTGCTCGGGCTGGCCATCAGCTACATCGCCTATCGGGGCTATCGCCGGAACCAGAGCCGACCGATGCTGTTCGTCGCCGTTGGGTTCGTGCTCATCGTCGGCGTCCCGGCGCTCGTGTTCGTCGTGCTCTCTCTGGGCCTGGGCGTACCGACGCCGGTCGTCAACAGCCTGTCACAGGCGAGCGAACTCGCCGGTCTGGGGGCTATCCTCTACGGGCTGTGGATGCCGGGCCGCTCGTGACCGCCGGCCGGAGCGGAACGCTTCTGTCCGTTCAGTCCCGGGGACGCGTATGGACAGCGACCACCGCGCCGTCGCCGTCGGCGCTATCGCGGACCGCGAGTACGAGCGAGCCGGCGACGCCTACAGCCGGGCCGCCTGGGATCGGCTGGCCGACCCCCGCGAGGGGCTCTCACCGTTCGACGCCGACGAACGCGGCTGGGTCGGCCGTCCGCTCCAGCGCCTGTCGCTTTCGGGGGTCTGCTACCGCGTCGCCGGCCGAGCGGACCGGGCCACGCTCCGGGGCCGGGAGGGCGTCGCCGTGGCGACCGACCTCGAAAACGCGCTCGACCACCCCGCTCAGCGGGCCTGCCTGCGGGAGTTCGCCGCCGACTTCCACGCTATCGGCGACCTCGAGGGCGCCGGGGTGGCCTACGAGGCGGCCGAAACAGCCTACCGGGACGCCGCCGACAGCGTCGACGCTGTCGAGGCGCTGACGACCACCCCGCTGTTCCAGGCCGCGGCCGATATGCTCCGGCAGGTCGCTCGCGGGCCGGCAAACGGCGAGATAGCGGTGCCGTGGGAGGAGCTCCACGGGCCCGACCCCGACGACGTGGGCGGCTTTCTCGCCCATCGCGCCCGGTTCAAACGTCAGCGATTTGGGAGCCTGCTTGCCCGGGTCGCCGACGACGGCTATCTGGCTGCGCCACGGGGCACCACGGAGTACAACAACGCGAACTTCCGCTGTCCGAACTGCGACTCGACGGACGTGAACTGGGTCACCGACCACACGCTCTGTCTGCGCTGCTCGACGCCGATGGTCTCGCGGTAGCTACTCCAAGACCGACCGGGGCCGTTTCAGGTAGAACTCCTGGTCGACGACGCGCTGGAACAGTTCAAACAGCGTCTCCACGCTCCCCTCGTCGGGCGAAAACTGGATGTGCGGGGCGACGTGGTAGGACTTGGCGCTGGTCAGGAAGAAATACAGTGTCCGGAAGTGGGCCGGCGTCACGTCGACGACGCCCAGCGACTCGCCGCCCAGATCCTCTGCGAAGTCGTTGAGCGTGGTTGCGATGTCGTCGTGGAGGCGCTCGTCGGGCCGTTCGAGCGTCGTGCCGAACGTCTGCTCGAGGAAGTCGCTGGTCGCCCGCATGAACGGGTTCGAGTCGATACCTGTCGGGTCGACGGCGGCGAACGTCTCGTAGAGGGAGAGTAGCGAGGCGAGTTCGGCCTCGGTCACGGCTATCGGGCGAACCGGGTCGCCCTGTGCCAGCCCGTAGTCCGGAAAAGAGTAAGAACTGGGGTCCGGGACCTGTGCGAAGACGCTGTCGAGACTCATACCCGTAGTACGACCCCTGACCGTCTAACTGTTGGGGAGATCTCGTTCGGAACGCCTCCGCTCGCATACGCGATGTGGCTCCTCGGAAGGGTGCTGTCAGTGGCGCACTCACGCGCCGCCGCAGTCGCGGCGGCTGGGTCGACTGATGGTCACGCGACCGATTGTCCGAATCTCGCGTGCTCTAGAAATATAATAATCGAACATCTAAATTAAACCAGTATTATAATGTAAACATACTCTGATAGATGAGGTATGTTAGACCAGCGGATTCTAGTCACGGGCGGTGCCGGGTTCATCGGATCGAACTTCGCGAATACGCTCGCCGATGACAACGATGTCATCGCCGTCGACAGCGGCTATCTCGGCACGCCGGAGAACCTGAACGACGACGTCGAGTACCGGAATCAGAGCGTCCTCGAAGACGACCTGCCGACGGATGTCGATGTCGTCGTCCACTTGGCGGCACTGTCGTCCTACGCGATGCACGAGGACGACCCCACGAAGGGCGCTCGTGTCAACGTCGAGGGATTCGTCAACACCGTCGACCAGGCTCGACAGGACGGCTGTGACACGGTCGTCTACGCGACGACCTCCTCCATCTACGGGAGTCGGACGGAACCGTCGCCCGAGGATATGGCCGTCGAGACCAACACCGGCTACGAGGCCTCCAAACTGGCCCGGGAACGATACGGCGAGTACTTCGCGAACCACTACGACATGAACATGGCGGGACTTCGCTTCTTCTCGGTGTATCAGGGCTACGGCGGCGCCGAAGAACACAAGGGCGAATACGCGAACGTCATCGCGCAGTTCGCTGACGACATCGCTCACGGCACGCGGCCGAAACTCTACGCCGACGGAGAGCAGACGCGTGACTTCACTCACGTCTCGGATATCGTCCGGGGGATCGAACGGACAGCTGAACACGAACTGACCGGGATCTACAATCTCGGCACCGGCGAACGGTACAGCTTCAACACGGTCGTCGAGATGATAAACGACGAACTCGGGACCGATGTCGCTCCAGCGTACGTCGAGAACCCGATTCCGGAGTCGGTCTACGTCCACGATACGTGTGCCGACGCGGCGAAGATACGCGAGGCGACCGGCTGGGAGCCCGAGACCGACTTCGAAACCGGCATCAGTCGGGTCTGTCGACAGTACAAGGAAGCATCGACTGTCGAAAACTGACCCAGGCGGGTCACTACCCGTCGCAGCGGTTCGCTGCTGGCCACAGCGCGCCCGTCTCGCTTCGGCGGTCTGCCTGGCCCAACACAGTCCTCACCTGTGGAACTGTCCGTACGGGGAGCCCGTCCGGGTGGACCCACCGACACTGGTCGACGCCCTCCTCTATACATGGGCTCGGGCGTCCCAGCAACGAGCAGTCGTACACCGTGTACAGTGACAGCAGGTTGGGCCTCGACCGGTGGGCGTACGGGTAGTGACTGTGGGACGACCCGACGACCATCTCGCACTGCAGTTCCTCGTGGATTTCCCTTCGAAGCGCATCTTCCGGTGTTTCCCCGCGATGTATTCCTCCGCCCGGAAGCGTCCAGAACTCGCTTCCGTCACGGTGATGTTCGCGAACGAGCAAGACGCCGTCCGACCCAGAGACGAGCGCCTTCACGCCCCGGCGTAGCCGCGGCGCTGGTCCGGATTCGCTGGCTACTGTGCTACCGAAATCGTGATTGACCCCCATGTAATCCGACTCCTGAATTAAATACATTATTCCCGTAGTAAAAATAACTTTGGCGTGCCCGATTGCCGCTCCGTCTCGGTCCCGCCTGTCCGCAACACACAGAGTCGCCGCGAAGCGAATCGGAGGCTCGCCTACCCCGCGCGTTTCGCTCGTTTGATCGTTCCGAGGAAGAACGAACTGAAGACAGTCATCACACCCAGTAGCGTGATCGTCGCAGCGAGCAGATTCACCGACGGCGAGGGGAGCGAGGCACTCCCGTCAAGCATCCAGGCGATGAACCCGAAGCTCAGCATCACGAGGCCGAGACCGAGCGCCGCCAGTCCCATCGCTGCACCTCTTTCCAGCGACAGGCGATCCCGGACGAGGTTCGTAATCGGGTCCGACGGCTCCCGGATAGGGTTCGTCGCGACGGAACTGAATATCGCCAGCGCCCCGACCTGGTAACCGACGAGCGTCGAGAGACTACCGGCGACCATCGTCTGTAACCCGAACGTGACGGGACCAAGCTGGACACCGCCCAGCGAGAGTCCCATGACGACAACCCCGAGTAACACGAACAGGGCCGCTGGCGCGGTGAACAGATAGCCGGGCGCGTTCACCAGCATGAACCGGACGTGGCGCCACCCATCCTGGAAGCTATCCAGCGTCGCCTCTCCCTCACGTTCGTGGTAGGTGATGGGACGCTCCTCGATGGTCATGTCCTTTGCCGCCGCGTCCATGATCATCTCGCTGGCGAACTCCATGCCCGTCGTCTTGAGTTCCAGTTCCTCCAGTGCCTCCCGCTCGATGACGCGCATCCCGCTGTGGGCGTCGCTGACACCGGCATCGTAGAAGGTGTTCAGGAACCGCGTCAGGAGGGGATTGCCGACGTACTGATGCAGCGACGGCATCGCGCCGGGCTTGATATCACCCTCGAGACGACTCCCCATCGTCATGTCGACGTCGTCTTTCGTCGCGAGACGGACGAGCTTCGGCAGCTCCTCGAAGTCGTAGGTCGTATCGGCGTCGCCGATTGCGATGTAATCGCCACGTGCACGCTCGAAGGCGTACTTGTACGCACTGCCGTAGCCGCCGACGTCAGGTTCAACCACGATAGCACCCATCTCACGTGCGATTTCCGGCGTCCGGTCGGTGGAACTGTCACTGATGAGTATCTCGGTGGTCACCTGCATCTCGACGGCCGCCGTCTTGATGCGCTCGATACACTCCGCGATACCCTCCTCCTCGTTGAGGGTCGGCATTATCACTGTCAGCCCCGGCGTCTCGTCGCTGTCCTCCCGCAGGAGTAACTCTGACGCGCTCAGGTCGCCCCGCTTGGCTCCCTCCACTGTGTCGGCCTGGGCACCGATGCTCGTTTCGGTGGCAGCCTCGTTGTCGCTGAGTCCGGTCTCCTCAGACATTTGCCCCACTGGAACTATTCCCCGTCGATTCCATCACTGCCGGCACCGGGATACACTCCGACCGGCGACTGGGACTGGATATCCCAGACTGGCAGGCTGTTTCCAACTTTGAACTGATTCTTTTCGTAGCTCATATTACTGTACTATTGATGAAAGTTAGTTCCTCGCCCACCGTTATATCTTTTTTCTTATCCGAATTAATATAATTTTAGTTCATAACGAGATGGGGAGCGACTGGTCTGGGGGGCTGGCAGCCGACTACCGTGGCCGCGCCAGCGCGCTCCGTCTCGTCGACGTGACGACGGCAGAGACCCACTACCTGTTAGGTCTGTCTAATGAATCGAAAATTATTTTGAAAGAGACTTAAAATTAACGACTTACAATGGGGGATGGCAGAGGGTGGATCGGAGCGGTGCTTGTAGCGTTGCTTATGATAACAGGCGGTTGTAGCGGCGTCGCGGACGACGGCGTGACTGCGACGCCGACGAACGGGTCGGCGGCATCGCCGACCGGTCCGGACACAGGACCGAGCACACCGAACAGTCCCGGTAGTTCGGGGCCTGAATCCGGCGATTCGACAGCGTCGCTGCCATACCAGAGCGGTACAAATATCACCCGGGGCGAGTTGACAACAGACACTGCAAGCGCTGTTAAAGCGGCCGGTTCGTACACCCTCTATTCGACGGTCCAGTTCAACGAGACCGGTGCGGATAGCGTGACTCGCTCGCGGCTGAACACGACTCTGCGCGTCAACCTGACGACTGACCGTGGTGTCGAACAGGCAACCCGGTCGACGGGACGCGGGAACCGCTCGCGGGCCATTCGGACGACCGTCTACACTGCCGACAACACCACTTTCTGGCGACTGAACACCGGCCAGGCAACCAGGTACGGCTCCGGAACCACTGCCCCGGAGACACCGGCCACCGTTTCGGCCGTCGACACTGATAATTTCACACAGAACTACACCGGTCTCACCGGCGGCTTCGACTGGGAACGCAACGGGACCGCCACGGTCGACGACGTCACGGCCGCTCGCTACACCATCGACGGCGTCGCCGATACCGACGTCCTCCGGGCCGACTCGAACCAGACACTTTCGAACGTGACCGGGACGCTGTTCGTCGACCGGAACGGTGCCGTCCGACGGAGCGACCTCGAATATACAATCGTCGGGGCGAACTCGACGGCGACTGTTTCGCTCTCGACGACGCTGACCAACGTCGGATCGACGACCGTCGTCGAACCGGATTGGGTGATGGAAGCGTCATGACCTCCGGGCGTCGTGGTTCGACGTATCGGTACCAGTTACTGGGCCTGTGACGGATTCCCGCTGTAGCCAGTGAGCGACGCTGATGCGGCGCGATATCGTCGTTTCTGTCGCTCAGGATCGCCGGACGAGCGGCTCGTACCACTCTCGGTTCGCGTCGTACCACTCGATGAACTTCCTGACGCCCTCCCGAATCGTATGGCTGGCCTCGTAGTCCAGCAGCTCGCCGGCGAGTTCGGTATCCGCGTGGGTGTGTTCCGAATCCGCGTCGTGGCGCGCCGAATACTCGAGTTTCATGTCGGGTGCCAGCTGGTCACGAATCTCTTCTGCGAGGGTTTTGATTTCGATGTTGTCCGTCGAGCCGACGTTCAGCGCTCGGCCGTCGGCGGCATCTTCCGAAAGCAGCGTCACGTTGGCCTCGACGATATCCTCGATGTAGGTGAAGTCGCGCGTCTGGGTGCCGTCGCCGTATATCACGGGTGGTTCGTCGTTCATACACCGGGAGACGAAGTTGGAGATTGCCATGTTGGGACGCATCCGGGGGCCGTACACCGTGAAATAGCGCAGCGCGACGACGGGGAAGTCGTACACCTCGCCGTACGAACAGGCGTACCGCTCGGCGGCGAGCTTCGAGGCACCGTAGGGCGAGACCGGCGTCGTCGGGTGGTCCTCGTCGTAGGGCAGATACTGGGGTTTGCCGTACACGGACGACGAGGAGGCCATGACGAACCGTTCGATGCCGGTGTCGCGGCAGGCGTCGAGCAGATTGAGTGTGCCGTCGACGTTGACCTCGTCGTACTTTCGCGGGTTCTCGACGCTCGGGCGAACGCCGGCCTGAGCCGCCTGATGGTAGACGTAGTCGGCGTCGGCGACGAGGTCGGCGACGAGGTCGGCGTCGCGGACGTCGCCCTCGACGAGCTCGTAGCTGCCGTCGCCCCTGGAGGCAGCCTCCCGACCTATCTCGACGTTACGATGCTTGATGTCGAGGTCGTAAAAGGGGTCGAAGTTGTCGAGCACGACGACTGAATGCCCATCACGTGCGAACCGCTCGGCGAGGTGCCCGCCGATGAAGCCCGCGCCGCCGGTGACCAGAATATTCATCTTATCGAGCTCCTCGAAGGTTCTGCTGCACTACTACAACCAATTCGTCAATATATGAAATACGTAACCTGTTCAGATACGAAGTCGGACTGTACATCGGCTCACCGATTCGTTTGGATTCGCTACCGATCCCTGGTCTGAGACGAACATTCTGATTCGCCGTGAATACAGCGGTCATCATAGTACCTATGCCGACTTTATTTACTAAATTGTTTCTTTATATAAATCGTTCAGGCAGGACAACCTTAATTTGAATCAATCGACTGACGGCACCCCGACCCTGTATGTGAAACGTCCGGCGTATACCAACTCACGCAGTTTACAATCTTATAGTATACGTCTTAGAAGGTTTTTTCAGCTTGAATGAAACAGCATATAGTATGAAAATTAGCATCGTCGGCAGCGGTTACGTCGGGACGACAGTGGCTGCGTGTCTGGCTGATCTGGGTCACGAAGTCACGGCCATAGATATCGACGAGAGCATCGTCAACGCAATCAACGACGGCGACGCGCCGATTCACGAACCGGGGCTGGACGAACTGGTGGCTGAACACGGAGGCGGCCGACTGCGTGCGACCACAGAGTACGACGTCATTCAGGAGACAGAGCTGACGATGCTCGCGCTTCCCACGCCCTCGAACGACGACGGTACTATCGACCTCCAGTACATGGAAGCAGGTGCGGCCTCAGTGGGCGAGGCACTGGCCGGTAGCGACCAGTCGAGCCCGCATCTCGTGGTGACGAAGTCGACCGTTATCCCACAGACAACCGAGACACGTCTCGCCCCCCGAATCGCCGAGGCGGGCCTGGAGCGAGGGACGGATTTCCTCGTCGCCTCGAACCCGGAGTTTCAGCGCGAAGGGACCGCCGTCGCGGACTTCCTGAACCCCGACAAGCTGGTCTTTGGCGCCGACGACCCGCGTGCGTTCGCGATGCTCAACGAACTGTATCTCCCGCTACGGGAGGCCGCCGACGGCGAGGTTCCGGTCGTCGAGACCGGTATCGCCGAGGCCGAGATGATAAAGTACGCCAACAACACCTTCCTGGCGAGCAAGGTCAGCCTCATCAACGACATCGGCAACGTCTGCAAGGAGTTCGGTGTCGACGCCTACGAAGTGGCCGAGGCCATCGGACTGGACGACCGCATCGGCGAGCGCTTCCTCCGGAGCGGTGTCGGCTGGGGCGGGAGCTGTTTCCCGAAGGACACCGACGCCATCATCGCCGCCGCCCGCGAGCAAGGGTACGACCCCGCCGTGTTGTCGGCGGCCGTCGAGTTGAACGACGCCCAGCCCGAGCGCCTGCTGGGGCTGCTGGACGACCACGTCGACGTCGCGGGCGAGCGCGTGGCCGTGCTCGGACTGGCGTTCAAACCCGGGACGGACGACATCCGGAACACCCGGGCGGTGCCGGTCATCGAGGGGCTGCGAGAACGGAGTGCGGAGATTGTTGCGTACGACCCCGTCGCGACCGAGAATATGCGCGAGAAGTATCCGGATATCGAGTATGTTGAGTCGGCGGCCGCCGCGCTGGAGGGGGCCTCGGGCGTGGTCATCGTCACCGACTGGGACGAGTTCGCGGCGCTCGATGGTGAGTTCGACGCGATGGTCGAGCCGGTCGTGGTCGACGGCCGGCGGATAGTCGAGCGGCGTGAGGGCATCACCTATGAGGGGCTGACTTGGTAACGCGAGAACAACATCTATCCCGGAGACCGATACGATAACTGTTGCCCGCAGCCGGGGAGAGCGAAAAATATTTGTTACGAATCAAAATATACTAATATTCTCCTTTGAATTGCTAACTAGAAAGTGCATCAGATGTGAATACTGGCTCGACTGATTCTTTTAATCGTTTCAGATATGGACTGTCGGCTGACAGCAGAGCGTTGGGTGATAGAAATCGAGAGATCGATATCGCACAGAGGGCCGTAGTGATGCTCAGCCGCAGGCAGGGATTATTCAAACGACAGTCCAAAGCATCGGAGGAAGCCGGTAAAGAGTCACACTTCTCCGTGAGACTACTAGGCGAAACTGGACGCATCACCCGAAACCCTCGAAATGGCATCTTCTGTAGTTACACAATCATCAGCGCAGCCGGGGCCGGTTACACACAGACAACAGTCGGTACAGCACGGGACCGAGAGTCATAATGGACAAAATCACCACAGACATACTGTTTAGTTTCGCGACACGTGTCGCCATCCGCTTCCGCGGGCTGTTGTTTATCCCACTAATTTCGGTTTACCTCGGCGTTCCGGCCTTCGGTGCGTACACACAGGTACTTGCTATCGTGACACTACTGAGCCTGATTACGTGCCTTGGTTTGCACGAGAGTCTCGTCCGCTACGGGGAGCGAATGAACGACTTGACCGATCTCTACTGGTCACTCGTAGCGGTAGTCTTCGTGTCGAGTTCGCTGCTGGCGGTATGCTTCTATATCGTTGCGAAACCATTAGCTGAACTGACACTCGGAAGCAGCGTGTATACCAATGCGTTCAGGCTCGGAGCGCTGCTTATCATCACTCGATCGATGATTCTGCTAGCTCGAAACTACTTTAGAATAGATTCTCGTATTAAATTATTCTCCGCCGTCGAAGCGATCAAAGTGTACGCCATCGTCGGAGCTGTTTCTGCTACTGTGATTTTTGCGCAGGGCACGCTCGTAGATATTTTTTCGTTAATAGCCGTGATTGAAGTTCTTTTCATTTTCGCGTTACACGGGAAGATACTGCGGGAAATCGGCGTTACAGTACCAACGTTACAAGGTTTGAGGCAACACCTTGCCTACTCGGTCCCGATTACGGCGTCCACAATAGCAGGCAACGCGTCCTCGCGTGTTGACCGCATCATAATTGGGTACTTTCTCGGTGCATCTGCCGTGGGAATCTACTCGATGGCGTACCAAATCTCGGTCGCGATACTGATGTATGTTCGACCGATTCGAAACACGTTCTTCCCGGAGTTCGCCTCGCTTCTTGACGATAACGACTTGATCGAGTGTGGCAGGTACGTACGTGAGGGGTGTAGATATTTCCTCATGATTTCTATCCCGACGGCTGGTGGGATGTATCTCATTGGCGCCGATGTCGTAAGCTTACTCGTCAACGGCCAGGCGACTCCGTCCCCAGCTCTATTTGGCCTGATTGCGCTAGGGATGGTCGCGAACGGAGTTCAGCGAATATACGGGACGGCAATGGCTGCAGCGGAGAAGACAGACACCGAAGCTATTATTTATATTTTCGGGGCGATAGCAAATGTACTGCTGAATTTGGTTGCAGTCCCCAAGTTTGGCATCGGTGGCGCAGCAGCGGTGACACTGCTTACGTATGTACTAGTTGCTGGGCTAACTATCTGGCGAGTGCGGACATTTCTCCCAACCGAACTCCCCGTCGAGAGCGGGACGAAGTATCTCGGTGGAACCATCGTAATGGTCTTGGCTGCAACGGCTGCAGGGACAAATAGAATCGTTTTAACAGTCGTCCTATCAGTTATCGTCTATGGCAGCGTACTAATGTTCACCCGAGAACTGACGGTAGTGGAACTGTACAATTATATGCAATCATAGTACCGAGCCCCAAGATTTCAGACAGGGCCAGCGGGCAGATACTCGGCACGAGGATGAGCTACCGCGAGTCAGTAAGAAGCTCGGCAGTGAGGCCGATGGTGAGGCCGAAGGCGACTAACCAACAGTGTCGCAAATCGTTCCCGTAGAGTGGGGCGAGCAATTTTCGCAGTACCTCACCATACCCCGCCCATAAGAAAGCCGGCAACCAGAGCGGAGAGCCATGTTCTCGGAAGATTCGGACCCGATTTCGACCGCGTTTGATACCGATATCTTTCGGTCGTCGATTGACCTCAGATTTGTTGTGTTGTATATCCAGTGCAGGGTCGATGATACAGTGATACCCCTTTGTTTTGAGACGCCATCCGAACTCAATGTCTTCGAGCGCTTCTCGACCACCACTCCAGTGCATGAACTGTTCGTCGTTAAGAACCTCGCGTTTGAAACTGGCGTTGTGTCCGCAAATCCAGTCGCCTTTTACCGGTTCTGTGATGTTACTGTTCTGTGAGTGGATGCCAACCGCGTTGATATTCCAGGTGTGATCCCCGTGAAAGAATGCCGCGTCAAATATTTTGACAATCGGCGACGTGTTTGATTCAATTCGGTCGTCGAATCCACCGATACCAGCCAACAAAGGTGAGTCATACTGACGATAAAGCTCTATCAGGTGCTCGATATACGATTCGCCGAGGACGACATCGTCATCAAGAATGAGTACAACGTCCCCAGTCGCACGTTGAGAACCAGTGTTGCGGGCAGTCGAAGAACTCGGTGGACCGTCTGACTCGGTTATAATAAAATCGGAGTCTTGAGGCGTGTTGCCACGGAGATACTCGGTCGTCTGATCGCTGAGGTGCCCGTCGTTTACAATTATTATTTCGTGAGGGGAGACCGTTTGGGTTCCAAGTGACGCAATACAGGAACGTAAGTCCTCTTCTCGGTCTTTCGTGGGGACGACGACTGAGACTCTGTAGTCGGACATATTTGATTTCACGCCACAAAAGATAATATCAGTGGCGGAATCGCCTGCGGATTGTGCTTTACCGATCAAGAAAGGGGATGAAAACGGACTAACTAGAACGATACAGCACGAGTTATGAACCGTCACTACCTGCAAGGTGAAACGGTTAGCCTTGGAGTTTGATGACGTGCACAATTTGGAGTCGGTTAGAAGTCCGTTTGATCAACGACGTTGAACCAACGTCCTCCTTTTTCAAAACAGAGTGATTTTGCTGGGCTCCCGGAGCCGTCGTGCATCGCGATTTCGTTCCCTTCGGGACTTCGCTGTCGCAGGTCCCCAGCGTCTTGAACAACTCCGTTATCAGATGGAAGGTTGATTCCATCATTGAAATATTGAGCTGACCCCGTATTCCAATTGCCGATTTTGCGGATACTCCCATTTGGATCCGTGGAGATAATTTCCGTCCCACTTTCGCCGACAACAGAGATTTCCCCAGTCGCGCTTACTGTAAACTTTGCATCGTGCCCTAGATTGTGGAAACCGATATTTCCGGGCTCAGTTTTTATGCTGAGAAGTTTGTGATTTTCGCTGTGACGGGCTGTGAGATTTCCGACGCGGTTGAATACTGGGCCGATAATCAGTGGAGAGTGAGCGGAAGCGAAATTAGGACCAGTTTTAATAGCTGTTTCGTTTCCGGATTGACCACTGTCGAATCGTGGCCCAATAAAAATCGTGTTACTCAGGAAACCGTCTGCAAAAATGCCAACTGTATCGTCTTCTCGGAAAAATATGTGCAGGTTCTCAAAAACATTCCCTTTATGAATACCCCGAAGACGCAGCCCGAATCGTTTAGTATTGAAAGCCATGTTCTCTATTTTACCGTCTACAAACGATTCAGTTCCGCTACCACCGGTTATACTTGCGGGGGCAAAGTCGACTCCTCTGTCGCAGGACCGGTGGTCCCCGCTGAGTTTCCAACCTTCACACCAATTCTCGACATTACGTACTAATATAGCCGTCGCGTCTCCCGAATTGTTCGAGAAATCACGCGTATTCACTCTTACTGTAAAGTGATCCTGATCTTCACACCTGATGAAGCCCTCCGGGTTTCCGGTGGCTCTGAATTCGGCATCGATACCATCCACAGCAAACGTGTTTCGCAGGCCGCCGGAACTCGGGCCGGTGACAGTCATCACCCACCCGTTGCCCCCATACTCGATTTCGACTCCACGGTCGATGTCAAGGGTAATTCCCCGGTAGTTGTCTGTACTGATATCTAGTTGTCCGCCCCACTGCCAGGTTCCGCCCCCTTGGGGACGCGGAATCCGCACGGTCCCACTTCGGTCAATTAATTCCAAGGCGACCTGCACACGGTCGCTAAGGTTCGGTTCGTCAAGAGCTCGAACGTTGATTTCATTGTCACGGTCGGTGACCGACGAGGATGCGGCACGGAGGGAATCGAACTCAGTGTCGCCCCTGGTGACGGATAGCCGTCGCCACTTGTTCCCGTCTCCGAGATATACTTTTCCCGAATCGGTCGCAAGAAATTTCGCCCCGTCTTTCGGTTCGTACTGTTCGAGGGACGATTCCTGATCCCGTATCTCCACGCCCGTGTCGATTCGGCAAAAATTCTCGTTGAGCGGAATATGCCAGTCCGATTCCCCCACCGTAGGGATGTTGTAGTCGTGATTCTCTGTCATGGGATATTTTATTGCACGTAAGTATAAATATTTGTGCCAGTACTGTAGATTGAACTCGGACAGCGTCGCCGAGGCCCGATACCGCAATTCTTTTTTCCAACGGCGACTAACATAATACATGGTGCGCCGTTCGAATAGCATATGGGAATGACAAATCCAGATTGGTTGATCGGGCTTTGGTAGACAAAATGGGCCTATCTGCCGAGGCTAACGAGGAGTCACTCTACAGTCGGTATATCGTCGGGATGCCGACTGATTTAGCCATGCTATCTGCGATAACAGTGCTGACGGTCGTCTCAGCCTTGCTACCAGTCGTCAGAGAGACCGTCATCCGACCGATATTCGGTTTCCTCTTCGTCCTCTCGGTCCCGGGGTATGCGATACTCGCGGCGCTGTTTCCGTCGGGCCCACGCCAGGTAGCAGCCACTGCATCGTCAAATCACCGAATCGGCTGGTACGAGTGGATTGTCCTAACAACTGGGTTGAGCATTTCGTTCATCGCAGTAGTGGGAACTGTAGTAAACGAGCTGCCAGTCGAGATTAGCTTCTATCCGATTCTGACAGTCGCGGTGGTCCCGACATTCGCATTTTTGGGTATCGCAGTGTACCGCCGACAGAGTTCCGAGGCTGTGGCGTGCTTCGATACATCGGCTAGATGTCACATCAAGAATATTTGCCGAGGTGTACGGAGTGTGCTCTTCGGAGGGAGTAGAGTGACGAATATCGCCCTGGTAGTCTGTATCTTCCTCACGGCGGTCTCATTTGGATACGTGCTCCAATCGTCACCTGAACCATCCACGAGCTTCTATCTACTGTCGGAGGATGAAAACGGGAACCTTAGCTCCTCGGCCCTCCCCGAAAATGCGTCGACAGGGGAAGAAATAACGCTCACGGTCGGGGTGGACAACTACGAACACAGACAGGTCTATACAGTGGTCGTTTCCGGCCAGGGCACAAGTGACGAGGTTGAGCAACAACGCGTCGATGTATTCCAACTGAGTAGAGATTCCGGTAGCTCACTCCAACGGGAAATCGATATTTCGATGCCCGAAATCGCTGGTCAATACAGCCTCACGTTCCGCCTGTATCCTGGCAGTTCCCCTAGTTCGGAGTCCGCGTATCGAACGAATACGCTCAAGATAGCGGTGTATGATGAGTGAAATGGCCGGCACTCCATCCAATAAATCGCTTTTACACAATAAATGAGGTCTAAACCCGCAAGTTCCTCCAAAGGGATGTCGGCTGGCACGACATTGGGTAGCAACTCAAGTCACTATCGGCGCCTCCTACTGTATCAAATCCCAATACTGATAGGTAGTCTCTGGTCGCTCTCTACCCATGAAATATGGCCGGTTCTTCCACTCGGGTTTGGCGTGTCCCTATTGCTGTTAGTGCTCGATAGATATTCGTTCGGGGAGAGAGCGATCGTTAGCACAGCCGTTCTCGTCGGAATCTGGTATCGACTGACGGTAGTAGTGGCGACTCCGAGCATGATCGGATATGATCCCGACAGTCACGCCATAGCGATTATCCGAATCAACGAGACTGGCTCGCTATCGGCAATTTCAGAGCTAATCTACCAAAACCTGCCGCTGTTTTTTACCTTTCACTCGGCGACGACCACACTCACTGGGGTGTCGTCTGATATCAGTCTCAACTTTGTCACAGCGCTCCTCTATGCGCTCATACCTGTCCTTCTCGTAGCCACTATTCTGGGGCGAATCAGCGATACAGAAACGGTGAAGTTAGGCAGTATCCTGGCTAGCGGATGCGGGATTTTTCTCGTCTATTCCACACTCCCGATTACACAGGGGTTCATGACTCTACTGTGGTTCGTGTTCCTCGGGACACTGTTCGACCTTGACAATGACGGCATATTCGGTATCGCGGCAGTATTGCTCGTACTGTTGCCTGTCGCTCACAAACTCGGCGGATTGCTGCCTGTCGTGATGTTGAGTAGTGTCACGGTTTTCGTATCTTTCCAGTCGTGGCGACGAAACGAATTCGCGATACCGACTCGATACGTCGTGTTGACTGGCTTGGCGGTGATAATGCTACTCATCCAGTCATTCGTCTTGACTGATTTTGGCACAACAATACTCACGAGAGCCACGCAGACCGCGACAAATACAGCAACTCCTGTCGGCGGCCTCACAGACCAGTCGACTACAGCGCTCGTTGAGCCGACGGGCGGCATATTGACTATCCTGTACGAACACATTTCGTGGTTGACACTCATCTCGATGGCCGGATTCAGCGGTATGTGGTTGCTCTACGCGCATACGGACAGTGACACGGCTGTGATTCTCCCGGTAGCTCTTGTCTCCTTTGCGTTCGTGTTACTCGCGGTTACGTCTGCCTTCTCGCTGGCAGGAATTCGGGCTCGGATTCTTGGAGCGCCGATTTTCGTGGTTCTCACAGCTATAGCTGTCTCGAAACTCGTTGGAAACGAACGACGCCCGCCACTTGGTACATTTGTCGTCATCGTCTTGCTGGCGACACAGTTGGGTGCCGCGGGAGCCACGCCGGACCATCCCACGGAGAACGTCAAATATTTATCCGAGCCGGAAATCGACGCCAGGGATCATGTGAACAGGTATGTCGATGAAACTAGCTACGCCCCGTCCTACCTCTCACAGGAGACGACGAACTATACTCAGTACTTCACAAAGCCGCTTAGTTAGAACGTCTGCTTGCTGAAGGTGTGTCTAAAACCAAACAAGCAGACGGTGAGATCCACGAGGACCAGCTTC
>Ga0136589_1000126_pt1 | contig 39490 bp, 39 predicted proteins | sample AntRauMFilla3764_FD_104640 | JGI IMG/M metagenome (GOLD analysis project Ga0136589, IMG submission 104640) | Saline lake microbial communities from Rauer Islands, Antarctica - Metagenome Filla 3 #764 | ecosystem: Environmental > Aquatic > Non-marine Saline and Alkaline > Saline | place...
ATGTAGATGTCGTGGTCGATGACCAGCGCCGTGGCGTCGTGGTTCTCGGCGTACCTGCGGATTGCCGAGGTGGCCAGCACCCGCTGTTCGACGTCGAGGTGGGCCGAGGGCTCGTCCAGCAGGTAGAGGTCGGCGTCCTTCGAGAGGCAGGCTGCGATGGCGACGCGCTGGCGCTCCCCACCGGAGAGGTCGGTGAGTTGCTGTTCCATCACCGCGTCCAGCTGGAGCGGGTCGGCGATCTCGGTGGTCCAGTAGGAGCTACCGAAGTCGTCGGTGATCGAGGCGAGGAAGGCGTCGACCCGCATCGGCTGGTCGATCTCGATGTACTGCGGTTTGTAGGCGATGTCGAGGCGGCTGTCGACCGCGCCGCTCGTGGGTTCGAGCCGGCCGGCGAGCATCTTCGCGAACGTGGACTTCCCGATACCGTTGGGGCCCACGACGCCCAGCACTTCGCTCTGGCGGATGGTCCCCGCCTCGACGTCGAGGGAGAACTCGCCGTCGCCGTAGGACTTCGTGAGCTCGGGGTACTCGATGACCACGTCGCCGGTCGACTCGGTGCGGGGCGCGTGTTCCTCGAACTCGATTTCCGTCTGGCGGATGCGCATGTTCTCGTTCTCGAGGAAGCCCGAGAGATACTGGTTGATACCCTTCTTCGTCGATTTGGGCGGCGTGATGATACCGAACGCGCCGGGCGACCCGTAGGCGACGTTGATGTTGTCCGCCAGCAGGTCGAGGATGGCGAGGTCGTGCTCGACGACGAGCATCGAGCGGTCGCCCTCCTCGGCGAGCTCCCGAATCAGGCGGGCGGCGGTCATCCGCTGGCCGATGTCCAGATAGGGCGTGATCTCGTCGAGGAAGTAGAAGTCGGCGTCGCGGGCGAGCGTCGCGACGAGCGCGACCCGCTGGAGCTCACCACCGGAGAGGTCGTCGATGTGGTTGTCGACGACCGGGCGGATGCCGGTGCGGTCGATGAGCTCGTCCAGCGCCCCGCGCTCGTCGGTCTGTTCGAGCAGCTGCATCGCCGGCCCGTCGAACTGGTCGGGGATGCGGTCGACGTACTGGGGTTTGCGGGCGACGGTCACGTCGCCGTCGCGCATCTGCTCGAGGTAGTCCTGCAGCGCCGTCCCGCGGTACTCGTCGAGGATATCGTCCCAGCTCGGTTCGGTGCCGTACTGGCCGAGGTTGGGCGCCATCTCGTCGGCGAGGATGCGGACGGCGGTGGTCTTCCCGATGCCGTTCGGGCCCAGGATGCCGGTGACCTGTCCCTCCGCCGGCGACGGCAGCCCGTACAGCGCGAAGGCGTTCTCGCCGTAGCGATGGACCGGCTCCTCGGTCAGCTCCTGTGGGAGGTTGATGATCTCGATGGCGTCGAACGGGCACTTGTTGACACAGATGCCACAGCTCTCGCCCAGACAGATCTCCTCGCTGATGCGGACCTGGTCGGGCTTGCCCTCGAACTCCTCGTCTTCCTCGTAGGTGTCGCTGCGCTTGGTGATGCACTCTTTCCCGCTCCGGTTGGGCGGGCAGTAGTTCATACACTCGTAGTTACAGCGGTCGGGCTGGCACCGCTCGAGGTCGACCACTGCGATGCTGTCGTCGGCCATCTCAGGCCCCCGCCGTCAGCAGGATACCCCACGACACGAACCAGAGGGCAAAGGTCATGAAGGAGATATAGAGGTAGTCTTTCCCCGAGAAGTCGTCGTCCATGATACCGATACCCCGCAACAGCGGGAGCTGCACGAAGATGGCGGCGAGGACGACGACCAGCGAAAGCGAGTCGGTCGCGCCGCTCGCGACGGCGTTCGACACGAACGCCGCGCCGATGCCGGCGATCGCCGTTATCGTCGTGACAGTGAGCCCTCGCATATGGGAACTCATTCCGTCCGCCGATTCCGTAGCCATATCCACAGTTTCCCCACCCGCCACCAAAAGGGGCGCGGTTCCGGGACAGAACCTGCGCGAGCGTACGTCTGTCGCAGCCACTCCTCAATCTTTATGCATCCGGCGACATTCGTAGGAGCTAATGACGGAAACCGATGGCGAGGGTATCTCGGACCTTCCCCCCAGCGCGAAGCTCGTCTACAAGGTACTGGAGTACGACGGGCCGCTGACACAGAAGGGTATCGTCGAGGAGTCGATGCTTTCGGCACGTACGGTCCGCTATGCGCTCGAACGACTCGACGAGGTCGGCGTTATCGAGGAGGACGTCTACTTCGCGGACGCCCGGCAGAATCTCTACGAACTGAACGAGCCGCCGGCCGAACAGGCCGACCCCGCCATCTCGGACTAGTTACTGCCCGTTGATTCGCCACAGGCCGGACAGCTTCGCCGGTCACCGTAGCGCTGTCCGCAGAACCCACAGCCCTTCGCCACACCGCTCCTTCCGGTCACCCGTCGCTCGCTGTGACCGCTCATGCCAGCTCCCCACAGGAGCGACAGCGCGCCCGGCCCGCCGACGGGTCGTACGCCAGCGCGATCTCGGTACACTGTCGACAGTAGCGGTCGCTCGTCATCGCCGTGGTCTCGGGGGCGCCGGATGGGGCGGTCGATTCGACGAACTGTGATTCGTTGACTGCCATGTCAATACCCACCACGGAGTAGTACAAAAGCGCTGTGGACATACGTCTGGGAATCTCCTTATATTCTATTGCTATCTATGCATATCTGACTACTCATGACGTGAATGTACTGTAAAAACGCCAAATTGTGTGGTGGATTTCGAGTTGAAATGCAGGGGTTCGTTCACTGGCGGGAGTCGGTGAAACGGCGGTGAGGCCGCCGTATGCTTACGACGGGACGACGGTGATCGTGCTGCCCCGGTCGATGGCTCGCTCCAGCTCCTCAGCGATGCCCGATCCACGGGACACCTGAATCTCGCCGCCGCGGGAGACCGTCGCGGTAAAGAGATACTCGCCGTCGGCCTGGACCTCGACGGTGTCGCCCGAATGCCCGTTGAGCGGAATCATCACGTGGCGGGAGGTGACCTCGGGCTGGACGATTTCGCCCTGCTGACCGCCACTCGATTTCTGGGGGCCGCCCGACGGGCCCGTCGGTTTCTCGTCGAGCGTGCGCACGTCGATATCGATGCCCAGTCGGTTCTCCACGTCGGTGATGCGGCCGCCGCCCTTCCCGATGACCTGCGGGATGTCGTCCTCTTCGACCCAGACGACGGCGGTGTTGGGCCCGCGCAGTTCCACGTCGACGTGGCCCCGCGCGATGGAGCGAATCTCGCGTTCGACCTCCTGTTTGGCGAGGCGGTCGACGCCCGAATCCTGCTCGTCGTCGTCCTCGTTGAGCGGGACGGTGACGACCTGGCGGTTGAACGTGTAGATTTCGTACTCTGGCTGGCCGGTCTCGAAGTCCCTGACGACGATGACCGGGCGGGCGAGGTCCTCCTCCATCAGGCCGTGGGGGACCTTGACCTCGGTCTTGACGTCGTAGACGGTGTGGACCTGCCCGGCCTCGATGTAGACGACGGTGTCGACGATCTGGGGGATGAGTCCCAGTTCGACGCGGCCGATGAGCCGCTGGAGGGCGTCGACGGCCCGGGTCGCGTGGACGACCCCGACCATCCCGACGCCGGCGAGGCGCATGTCGGCGAAGACCTCGAAGTCGTCGGTCTTGCGGACCTCGTCGTAGATGGTGTAGTCGGGCCGGACCATCAGCAGCGAGTCGGCGGTCTTCTCCATCGACCCGCCGAGCGCCGTGTACTGGGTGATTTCGGGGCCGACCTGGAGGTCCCGCGGTTTCTCCATCGTCTTGACGGAGTAATCGGTGTCGACGAGGAACTCTCCGACCGCCTGGGCGAACGTGGACTTCCCGGCCCCGGGCGAGCCGGCGATGAGGACGCCCCGCTGGTGTTCGGTGAAGCGGTTTCGGAGCTCGTCGGCGTGTTCGTAGTCGTCGAGGTCGGTCTTGACGATGGGCCGGACGGCGGTTATCTCCCGGGCGTCCGAGAACGGCGGCCGGGCGATGGCGATACGCAGGTCCCGGAACTGGACGATGCTCATGCCGGGCTCGTCGAGTTCCAGAAAGCCCTCCGCGGAATCGCGAGCCGCGTCGAGGATGTCCTCGGCGTACTCGCGGAGTTCGTCCTCGGTGGCGACCGTATCGCGAATCGGCTGGTAGTGCATGTCGCCGATGGAGCCCTTCTTCGCGTAGGGTTTGACGCCCACCTTGAGGTGGACGCTCATCGTCCCCTCGTCGAAGAAGTTCTCTATCTCCAGGCGGTCGACGGTGCGTCCGCGGGGTTCGATGAACTCCACGTCGAGCCCCTTCGCGCGGGCGACCTCGGCCTGTACGTCGTCGCTCGTCACCAGCGTGGCCCCGCGGTCACCGGCGATGTCGCGGATGAGCGCGTCGATCTCGCCCTCACCGGCGTCGCGCTTCTCGACGGCGTCGGGCCGGCGGCCGACGTACTCCACGTCGACGATGCCGTCGTCGGCCAGTTCGACCAGCGCCTGCAGCTCTTCGAGCCCCTCCCAGCCGGTCTCCCGGCCGTCGTTGGCCTGTGCTTCGAGTTCGCCGACGACCGCCTCGGGGACGACGACCGTCGCGCCCGCAAAGCCCATCCCCTCGCCGTCGGTGTCGGGGTCGGCGTCGGCGCCAATTTGTGTGGACACGCGGCCGTCGATGACCACGCTCGTGTCCGGGACGATTTCCATATTCCCGGTATGTCGCAGGCGTTGAAAAGGGTGTGGAGTCGGCACGAGGCGGTGTTTCGTTGTGGATTACGAGTGCGAACAGCCAGAAAGCCCCCGCGTTCTCGGCTCTGGCTCGCGGGCCCCACGAGGCGGTGTCACCGCCTCGACTTCGCGGCGCGTCGCGCCGTGCCAGGCCCGCTCGCGACTCGCTGTCGGTCGAGATCGCGAATCTTCGATTCGCTCACTGACGAAAGGCGCACAGCGCCTTTCGACCCACGCTCGCGTAGTCACGCTTATATCCGGTGGTGTCGATGGCGGAACGAATGCCGCTCTCAATGACGCTCTGGTCGCTCGCGTTCGCTGCGACGTGGCTGTCGGTCGGTGCCGCCATTCACTTTCTCTGTCGGGATTTCCTGTCTGGGTCAACACCGAGGAAAGCGGGCAACGCGATGGTCGGGGAAGCACACGACGGCTACCACATCGTCGTCGTCGCCACGGTCGTCGTCGCGTATCTCTCCCCGCTCGGGGAGACACTCGTCTCGGCGCTCCGGAGGGCGGACGTGTCGGCGCTGCCACCAGTCGTGGTCACGGTACTGACGAACGCGGTCGTGCTGGCCGGCTACTCGCTGCTGGCGCTCGTCGGCATCCTCGTGGTCTATCTCGGCGTCAGACCGCTCTACAGCCGGACGAGCGACAAGCGTCCGCCGCTCGGCCGCGGTCTGCTGGCGCTCTCGCAGTCGTCGGCGTCGCACTTCGGGCCCGCGTACGTCGTGGTCCTGGTGACGACGGTCAGCCGCTGGCCCGTCGTCTCCGCGGTGCTCGTCACGGTGTTGCTCGTCGTCGTCGTCCCGCTGGTGGGGGCGCTCCACGACCGCTTGCTTATCGACAGTCGTGCGCCGACAGCCCAGGAGCGGGCGCTGGTCACTGGTGGCGACCTGCCGGGCGATGTCTACGTACGGGTCGGCTCCGACGACTACGACAACCACCAGATAGGCGTCACGCAACTGCTCCCAGAGCGACCGCAGGTCTTCCTGGGTAGCGACGTGTTCAGAGACCTCAGCGACGAGTGCATCAGGACCCTGCTGCGGGTCGCTCACCGACAATCGGGGTGGGCGCACTGTCTCAAAATGCGGGTGCCGGTCGGCGTGTGGGTCGGTGTGACCACGGCGGTCCTGATTTGGCTCGACCTCGGGTTCCTCCTGTCGGTCGGGGGGCTCCTCTGCTCGTACCTCCTCTTCGCGTTCGTCGTGGCGCCGTTCCTCGACAGTCGGCTGCTGACTGTGCCCGACGACGAGGCTGCGGCGTTCGAGGAGTTCGCCGAGACGCGTCGCGTCCCGCTCGAAGCCTACCTCGACCCGAACGTGGTCGCTCCGGAGGCCGATATCGACGCCGAGGATACGGACCGGGCGGAAGACGGTCCCAGCGAGCCAGTACAGCAGTAGGTACCGATTCCGCGACGGGCACCGTCGCGGGGAGTCGTTCGCTCGAAACCAACGCACATCCGGTCGCACGACAGCCGCGGGAGTGGTGTGTAAACCGTTTCAATCGGTACTATAGCATGGCGACACCGTCGAGCAGCAGCGACCCGGCCAGCGCGGCGATGGCGACGCCGGCGACGAGTTTCGCGCCGGCGTAGGCCCGGCCGTTCCACGTCTTCGTGGTGCCGAAGACGGTCCCCGCTCCGGCCCCGATGGCGCTCATCGTCGCGGTGATGGCCACGCCGTAGGTCAGGACGGCCAGTGCGACGACGCCGCCGCCGTAGTCCGGGAACAGGGTCGCCGCGAACACCATCATCGACACCGGGGGCGAGAGGGTAAACAGCGCGCCGACGACGCCGGTCTTGAGGTAGGCGACGGTGTCGTGGCCGTGGTCCGCCGGGTCCATGCCCGGGAGCGAGATGTGGGGGTGGCTGTGGCGTCGGTCGTCGTGGTCGTGTTCCCCGGTCCGAATCACGCGTCGCAGGCCACCCAGGGCCATCGCGGTCCCGAGCAGGCCGAGGACGACGCCGACTCCGACGGTCCCCACGGCGTCGAAGACCGGCGGGAACGACGTCTGCCCGAACACGAGCCAGGCCAGCGCGAGCCACGCGACCACCAGGGCGACGTGGCCGAGGCTGAAACACGCGCCCACGAGCGCCGAGAGTCGAGCGTCGCCGTACTCACTCGTCAGCGAGGAGATGCCGGCGACGTGGTCGGGTTCGACGGCGTGGGTCACGCCGAGCAGCCCCGCGGTGGTCACCGCGGCGACGACGGTAGTACTCATTGGTCGCCAGTCGGTGGCGGCCGTGCTGAAGGTTGTGGTTCGGACGGCTTGTTCTAGCCCGTATCTGCCGGCGGCCTCGGACCTGTTCGCACCCACCAACCGGCGGATACGTATCAGCTGGCCCGCAGTTTCCACTGCGCGTGTCGACGCTCCCTGAATGGGCAGGTATCGTTCGATTCTGTACTTCAATCTACCGTGCTCGTGCAGTCCGCTCGCGGTTTCAGGTCGCCTATTTGATACTACCTGGCGCATCTCAGCCTGCAATGGCAACCGAAACGCAGACTGCGACCGACACCGGCCTCGCTCTCCCCGACTGGCAGGCCGGTGTCGTCGGTGGTATCGCGGGGGCGGCCGTGATGGCCGTCCTCATCTCGATCATGAACGCGGCGGTGCTGGCCGGCGCGATTCCGGCGCTGTACGGCCTTTCAGGAGGTATTGCCGGCTGGGTCGTCCACCTCTCGAACGGAGCGATTCTGGGTGTCGTCTTCGCTGCCATCCTCCGGGCGGTCGGCGAGGACCGCTCCGCCGGCAGTATCGTCGGACTGGGTCTCCTCTGGGGCGTCGTCACCTGGGTCGGTCTCGCGGCGCTCGTGATGCCGCTGTGGCTCTCGGCCGTCGGCTTCCCGATGGCGCCGCCGTTCCCGAACTTCGCACCCCCGAGCCTGCTGTGGCACGCCGTCTACGGCGGCGTGCTGGGCGTCGCGTACGCGGGGCTGCGGTAGGCCAAGAGCCAAACCCCCGGCGCCGGTTGCTCCGGTATGGACGTGGTCTCTCTCACCGAAGCACTCGTCGCGATTCCGAGCCACCGCGGCCCCGACAGCGACGAGACAGCCGCCGGCGAGTTCGTCGCTGACTGGCTCCGCGAACACACCGACGCGGCGGTCCACACCGACCCACACGGCAACGTCGTCGCCCGCAAGGGGCCGGGTGGGCGCTCGCTCGCGCTCGTGGGCCACCACGACGTGGTGCCACCGGACGACTCGCAGGTCGACGACGAGGGTGAGTATGTACTCGGGCGCCGCGAGGCCGAACGAAGTGAGGCCTCGCGGCTCTACGGCCGCGGCACCGCCGACATGAAGGGGTCGCTCGCCGCGGCGATGCTCGCCTTCGCCGACGCAGACCCCACCGCTGGCGCACTCGTCTTCGCCTCCTTCGCCGGCGAGGAACAGGGCGGCGTCGGCTGTCAGGCGGCCATCGAGGACGGGTTCGAGACCGACTACGCCGTCGTCGTGGAGGGGTCGACCGGCTACTCCGCGCCGGGGGTGACTGACGTAGCCGTCGCCCACAAGGGCCGCCGGGGGTCGACTATCGTCGTCGAGGGCGAGGCGGCCCACGCCAGCGAGGTCGCGGCCGGCGAGAACGCCATCTACCGGGCGACCGACGCGGTCGACGTGGTTCGGGACCTCTCGTTCCCGACGACCGAGGTGCTGGGTCACGAACTCCGGGGCAGCGTCGCTGTCACCGAAATCGCGGGCGGCTCCGCGTGGAACGTCGTCCCCGAGCACTGCGAGGCGACCGTCGACGAGCGGACGGTGCCGGGCGAGCGCGCCCCCCTGGAGCGTATCGAGGCTATCGCGGGCGTCTCCTGGCGCGTCGACCAGGACCTCCCACCGATGGCCTGTGGCGACGCCGACTTCGCCGACGCTGTGCTGGCGGCGGCCACCGATGTCCAGGACGCGACACCCGAACACGTCGTCAAGCCCCACGCGACCGACGCCGGCTGGCTCGCCGCCGCGGGCACCGACTGCGTCGTCGTCGGCGCGGCCGAACCCGGCGAGGCCCACACCGCGACGGAGAGCGTCTCCATCGAGGTGCTCGAACGCTGCCGGCGCATCTACGACGGCGTTGTCGCCGACTGGCTGAACTGAGTCGCCCGACCCCAGCGACCGCCCGCGAGAACAGTACGGGAACCGACATTATTTCAGGCAGCCCGACCCAGTCTCTCGTGATGCGTTCGCCGGACACCACACGCTCACCAGTCAGTCGTCGGGCACTGCTCGGCAGTACGGTCGCCGTCGCCGCCGGACTGGGCGGCGCGACCGGGACAGCCGCCGGCCAGTCCCCGGCCGCGACGGTCATGACCCAGAACGCGTATCTCGGCTTCGACGTCGCCGAGCTGTTGCAGGCGGAGTCACTGGCCGATGTCAGGGACATTACCGGCGGGTTCCTCGCGGGTATCGAGCCGGCGCGGTACGCGGCCCGCGCCGACCGAATCGCCGAAGCGGTCGAAACCGCCGACGCAGACGTGGTGGCCCTGCAGGAGGCGGTACTGCTTCGCCGCCAGGAGCCGGGAGATTACGGTACCGGTTCGAGCGAGGCCGCCGGGGACGTGGTGGTCGACCTGCTCGACCGGATTCGGACGGCGCTGACCGAGCGGGGGCTCGACTACACCGTCGCCGCCGAGTCGGTGGCCAACGACTTCGAGCTGCCCGCCGAGACCGACGACGGCCCGGTCGACCTCCGTATCACCGACCGCGACGTCCTGCTCGTCCGGAGCGACCTCGACACGGCCGACCCGGTGGCGGCGACCTACGACGCCGCGCTGGAGCTCCCGGTACCCGAGAGTGACCGGACGCTCCCTATCACGCGGGGCTACAGCGCGGTCGACGTGACCGTCGGCGGCGTCGACGTTCGCGCCGTCTCGACACATCTGGAGTCCGCCGCGCCTCAGTTCCGGCGCCGACAGGCCCGGGAGCTGCTCGCTGCCCTCCCGGCGGACCGGCCGGTGGTCGTCTGTGGCGACCTCAACAGCGCACCCGGCGAGGCGGCCTACGACCTCTTGACCGGGTCGCTGACCGACCCCTACACCGAGCTCAGACCCGACGCGGACGGCGCCACCTGCTGTCAGGCCAAGGACCTGCGCAACGGCGAGTCGCAGCTGGGCCGACGCATCGACACGCTGCTGTACCGCGGGGCGGTCACACCGACGGCTGTCCGCCGCGTCGGCCACCAGCCCAGCGACCGCACTACGGTCGAGGTCGACGGCGAGACGGTCCGCGTCTGGCCCTCGGACCACGCGGGCGTCGTCGGCACGTTCGAGCTCTCGGGGTCGGCGACGACGGCCGCCGCCGCGACGCCGACTGCATCGGGAACCGGCGCGACGCCGTCGACCCCTGGGTCCCCCTCGTCTCCCGCTACGGGCGCGTCGGGTCCCGGTTTCGGCGCCGGCTCGGCGCTCCTCGGGCTGGCGCTGGGCGCCGGGGCGTGGCTCCGCCGGCAGACCGAGTGACTGTCACGCCCAGCCTTTCCGGCGCCAACGCGTCTTTAGGCGTGCCAGTCTAACCCCCTGCCATGGCAACGACGACCGAGACAGGCGAGACCTACGAGCAGCTCCTGGAGCACGTGCGGCAGCTCCACTACGTCGGCGACGCGGGGAGCGTCCTCCAGTGGGACCAGCAGGTGATGATGCCCAGCGGCGGGACGCCCGCCCGCGCCAAGCAGTCCTCTGCCCTCTCGACGCTGCACCACGACCTGCTGACCGACGACCGGCTCGGCGAGTGGCTGGACGAACTGGACGACGCCGACCTGGCGCCAGAGCAGGCGGCCGTCGTCCGCGAGGTCCGCCGGGACCACGAGCGGGCGGTGCGGGTCCCCTCGGACCTCGTCGAGCGCATCTCGGAAGCGTCGTCGAACGCTCTGCCAGTGTGGGAGGAGGCCAAGGCCGAGGACGACTTCGAGCTGTTCGCCGACACGCTCGAAGAGATGGTCGAGCTCCGACGGGAGTACGCCGCCGCCATCGACCCCGACCGGGACCCCTACGAGGTGCTCTTCGAGGAGTACGAGCCGTATCTGGGCATCGAGACCGCCGAGCAGGTCCTCACGCGCCTGCGCGAGGAACTCGTCCCGCTCATCGACGACATCGCCGACAGCGACGTGACCCTCGCGGACCCGTTCGAGGGCACCTACGACGACGATACCCAGCACGCCCTCGTCGAAGACGCGCTCGATACGCTGGGCTACGACTGGGACCACGGCCGTCTCGACACGGCGCCCCACCCGTTCTCGACGGGGACGCAGTTCGACGCCCGCGTCACCACCCGCTTCAAACCCACGGACCCGATGGACGCCGTGGGGTCGACAATCCACGAGTTCGGTCACGCCACCTACACGCTCGGGCTCCCACAGGAGCAGTACGGGACGCCGCTGGGTGACAACCGTGACCTCTCGGTCCACGAGTCCCAGTCCCGCTTCTGGGAGAATCACGTCGGCCGCTCCCGTCCGTTCTGGGAGCTGTTTACCGAGACGGCCAACGACCACCTGAGGACCGACGCCGCGCCCCGCGAGTTCTACGAGGCCGCCAACACGGTCCACCCGGATAACCTGATTCGGGTCGAAGCCGACGAACTCACCTACCACATGCACATCGTGTTGCGCTTCGAGATCGAGCGGGACCTGATTCGCGGGGACCTGGCCGTCGAGGACGTCCCGCAGGTCTGGAACGAGAAGATGGACGAGTACCTCGGCGTGCGCCCGGACACCGACGCCGAGGGCTGCCTGCAGGACATCCACTGGACGAACGGCGCCATCGGCTACTTCCCGACGTACACGCTCGGCTCGGTGCTGGCCGCACAGCTCGACCACCAGCTCCGGGCCGACGTGGGCGACGTGGACGGACTCGTCCGTGAGGGCGACTTCGGAGACGTTCACGAGTGGCTCACCCAAAACGTCCACCGCCACGGCGCCCGGTACGAGACCGACGACCTCGTCCGTGAGGCCACCGGGGAGTCCTTCAGGGCCGACTACTTCCTCGAGTACGCCGACGCGAAGTACCGCGACCTCTACGATTGCTAAGGTGAAACCGGCGGGCCGATTTTCAGTTCTGATTCCATTAGGCACGTCTCTTTTTAATTTGGGTTCCATGGCTGCTCATGTCATGGCCGAATCGGACCTCGGGACCACAGACGTTTCAGCAAGCGCGGATATCGACGACGATATCGACGCCGATATCCAGGGCGATATCGCCGAGAACATCGACAAACAGGCCGGCTACGGCCACGAGGCCGCCAGCGACATTCAGACGCTACTGGCCAAACTCGAGAACTCCTCGGTCGACATCGCCCGGGAGACGGCCGACATCCGCGAGCGCACCGCCGAGCAGTACGAGGGGATGGCAGAAATCGCCAGCGAGGTGTCGAACCTCTCGGCCTCCGTCGAGGAGATCGCCTCCTCCTCGGAGGAGGTGTCGGCCGCGTCCCGCGAGGCGACGGACCTCGCCGAGCGCGGGCAGCACAACGCCGAGGACGTCCACGAGGCGATGGAGGCCATCCAGCACGCCGCCGACAGCGTCGCCCAGGACGTCCGCACCATCCAGCAGAGCGTCCAGGAGATCGACGAGATCGTCGACGTCATCAACGACATCGCCGACCAGACGAACATGCTCGCCCTGAACGCCTCTATCGAGGCTGCTCGCGCCGGTGAAGCGGGCGAGGGTTTCGCCGTCGTCGCCGACGAAGTGAAATCGCTCGCCGAGGAGTCCCAGCAGCAGGCGACCGCCATCGAGCAGATGATAGACGGCATCCAGGACGACACCGAGAACGCCGTCGATAGCCTCGAAACGAGCAACGCGGAGATAGACGACGGTATCGAGACCGTCGAGGAATCGACGGAGATTCTCTCGGATATCGACGACGCCGTCCGCGAGGTCAACCACGGCATCGAGGAAGTCGCGACCGCCACGGACCAGCAGGCCGCCTCCACCGAGGAGGTCGCGAGCATGGTCGACCAGGCGACCGACGCCGCCGAGGTCATCGCCGACGCGACGGCCGATATCGCCGACGAGGCCGAGGGCCAGACCGACCAGATAGCGGCTATCAGCGGGAAGATGGACGACCTCGTCGAGGACCTCCAGCGCAACAACTGACACTGGCCGGTGAGCGCCCGACCGGCGCCGTCGGTCGACTGTGCGACCCGCGGGCGCCGTCAGCAGCGACACACGAGCGCCGTCACGACAACAGGTCCCGAACGCGTGCTTGTGCCTGTGCCTGATAGAGTCCGATACCCCCGATGATACAGATGAGAACGCCGACAGCGAGCGCTCCGATCCCCAGCCCGGAGCGAGAATCGATGAGAAACGCCCGGGCCGGTGAATCGGGGTCGACGTAAGCGGTCACCGTCTCCCCGACGGGGTACGCCGAGAGCTGTGCCTCGGCGCTCGATCTGTTCCCGTACGTGGGTTGGGCTCGCCCCGGGTAGAGCCTGTTCGACGTGTACTCGGTCCCGTTGAATCGGTACTGGAAGGTCACGTTCGGGACGAACGCAGTGTTGCCCCGTGACGCGGGCACCTCTTCGACGCCGGTGTCGACGACCTCGGCCGTTACCTCCACTCTGTCGTCCAGTACCGCCGAATCAGCGACGTAGGAGTACGCTCCCACACCGAGGATACCGATGCCGACCAGCAGGACGAAGATGCTCATCGCTTTCCCCGGCTTCGGCGGTTGCACGGGCAACCCCATCCCTGCCCGCCTCCCCTTGTCGGGCTCCTCACCACTACTCATACCCCCGTTTCAGGGCCCGGGTGGATAAGTTTCAGCACTTCTATACAACTGACCTATATCTGCAGTGTCGGTCGCTGTCGCCTGTGACGGCGCCACCCGTCCGTGTGAGGGCCCCTATCCCGCCGTTTATATCCGACGGTGGCCAACACGCCGCTATGGGACCGGACCTCGACCCCGAACAGCTCGACCGCTACTCCCGTCACATCATCATGGACGACGTGGGGCCGGCGGGGCAGGCGGCGCTGCTCGACACCGCCGTCCTGGTGGTCGGCGCGGGCGGGCTCGGGTCGCCGGTCCTGCAGTATCTCGCCGCCGCCGGTATCGGCCGGCTCGGTATCGTCGACGACGACCGCGTCGAGCGGTCGAACCTCCAGCGCCAGATTATCCACGCCGACAGTGACGTCGGCCGGCCGAAAGTCGACAGCGCCCGCGAGTTCGTCGCCGAGTTGAACCCCGACGTGACCGTCGACACCCACGAGCTGCGCCTCGACTCCGGGAACGCCGGAGACCTCGTCGACGACTACGACATCGTCGTCGACGCCTCCGACAACTTCGCGACCCGCTTTCTGGTCAACGACGTCTGTACGCTCGCCGGCGTTCCGTTCTCTCACGGCGCCGTCTTCCGGTTCGAGGGGCAGGTGACGACGTTCTCCGGCGAGGGGCCCTGCTACCGCTGTCTGTTCCCGAAAGCGCCGCCAGCGGGCACCGTCCCCGACTGCTCGACGGCCGGGGTGCTGGGGGTCCTCCCGGGGACTATCGGCTGTCTGCAGGCCACCGAGGTCTGCAAGCTCGCGATGGAGTACGGCGAGACGCTTTCCGGCCGACTGCTGGCGTTCGACGCCGGCTCGATGTCGGTCGAGGAGGTCCCCATCGCGCCGAACCCCGACTGCCCCGTCTGTGGCGACGACCCCGCCATCGACGACGTCGCCGAGACGAGCTACGACGGCCGGTGCGAACTGTAGTCGCTTCTCACGAGCGATAACTGGGAGCGGACATTTACATCGGTGGCGTGGCAATTTGCTGCCAGTGTCGACCTCGTCGCCCCCCACGCTGCTGGCGCGGCTGCACCGTCCCGACTACGTCGAGCTCGTCTTCGGTATCGTGTTCGTCTGGGGGACCGGCGACCTGTTCTCGACCTTCGCCGCGTTGCATTTCACCGGCGTGTGGGCCGAGGCGAACCCGCTGGTGCGGACGCTGCTTTCTCACGACCCGCTCCTGGTCGTCGCGCTGAAAGGCGGCGTCATGCTGGTCGTCGGGCTCGTCCTCTTCAGATATCAGACCGCCGTCGAGCGACTGCCCCGGTGGCGGCTCCTGCTCGGCGGGCTCCTCGGCGTGGGTGCCGGCGTCGTGGCGATAAACCTCTACGTGGCACTGACCGCGGCCGGTGCTTAGACCCGCAGCGGCGCCAGCTCGACCGCGGCGTCCCGTGGCGGCGTCTCGAACAGGTCGGGATGACACAGCGCCGCCAGATATTCCAGCGTGTCGACCAGTCGCGGCCCCGACCGGTTCACGTAGTGGTGGCCGTCCACGACGTAAGCTCGGCCCTCGCGAACCGCCCGGAGGTCGTCGAACCCGGGCCGGTCGGTCAGGTCGGTGAGGTTCTCGCGGGTCTGGTCGATGTCGAACCCACACGGCGACGCCACCAGCACGTCGGGGTCGTACGCCGTGACCTCGGTCCACTCGCGGGGCCGGGAGTGGGCGCCGTGGTCGGCCATGCCGTACTCGCCGCCCGCCATCTCGACCATCTCGGGAATCCAGTGGCCCGCGACCATCACCGGGTCCAGCCAGTCCAGCACGGCGACGGTCGGCGTCTCGCTCGCGCAGGCGGCGGTCGTCTCGACGGCGGCCACCCGCTCGCGGAGGTTCGCGACGAGTTCGACCGCTCGCTCCTCGCGGTCGATGGCCGCGCCGACGCGGTGGATGCTCTCGAAGAGGTCCTCGAGGCTGTGGACGTCGAGGGTGAGCACGTCGGCGTCGAGGCCGAGGTCCGCGACGGCCTCCTCGACCAGCACGTGGTCGACGGCACAGACGTCACAGACCCCCTGCGTGACGACGACGTCGGGGTCGACGGCCGCGAGTGCCTCGCGGTCGACGGCGTAGACTCCGTCGCCGTCTTCGGCTTCGGCGACCTGTTCGTTTATCTCGCGGCTCGACGCCTCGGGGTCGACCCGGGAGCGGTTGACCGAGGGCTGCTCGCGGGCCGCCGGCGGGTAGTCACACTCGTGTGATACCCCGACCGGCTCGACCCCGAGCGCGTAGACTATCTCAGTGGCGGACGGCAGCAAAGTGACGACGCGCATGGGTCTGCTACGGGCGGGTGGGTCTAAAGACTCGTGTCGCTCCCGTGCCTTCGTTACGCTTACACCCCCTGACCGCGCAGTCGCTCGTATGAACGTCAAATCTCGCCACCACCTCCGCTCGGACGCGGTCGACGACATCGCCGACGCGCTCGCCGACAATCTGGGCGTCGAACTCGACGCCGACAGCTTCGAGAAAGTCGAGTTCGAGGACAGCGACTGGGACGTCGTCCTCGTCGACGGGGAGCCGTATGTCCTTTACGTAGCCGAAGACGAACCGTTCCTCACGGTTCAGGGCGCCAACGCCCACCCGCCCGAGAAGCACGTCGTCACCGTCGACACCGGCGCCATCTCCTTTGTCTCCGACGGCGCCGACATCATGCGTCCGGGCATCACCGAGGCCGACGACGACATCAGCGAGGGTGATCTGGTCGCCATCAAAGAGGAGGCCCACGGGAAGTTCCTCGCCATCGGCCGGGCGATGGCCGACGGCTCGGACATGGTCGGCGAGTCGGGGAAGGTCGTCTCGTCCATCCACCACGTCGGCGACGACCTGTTCGAGTTCTCGGTGTAGGCGGTATACGGCTGTGTCCGCGCGAGCGTAGCGAGCGCGGTTCGCGGAATCGCCGCTCTGCGGCGATTCCGATTTTTCGCCCACGTTTTTCGAGGAACCCTCGCCGCAGCGAGCGAAGCGAGCGAGGAAGGGTGACGGTGAAAAAGGTGGTTGGTGAGGACCTGTTCGAGTTCTCGGTATAGCCGGCACCGGCCTCGTCGTCGAATGTTTCCGACAGCGGGCGGCGAACGAAAGTACGTCTGACGAAAAGTTGAAACGGGTAGCGCCCGCCCGAGAGGATATGGGACTAATGAGCAAGATTCTCGGCGGGTCGGGGTCGTCCCGGAAGACCGACGACTACGTCGAGCTGGACGCCGACAACTTCGACACCGCCAGTGTCGAGTCGGAGCGGCAGGTACGCATCGCCCGCATCAGCGGGTCGAAAGACGTCATCGATATCAAAGACGCCGTCTACGACGGCGACATCGTCGTGGCCGACATCACGCGCCACTCCACGCAGGACACCACGATGGAACGCATCAGCGACGAGCTCAAGCAGGTCGCCCAGGAGGTCGGCGGCGACATCGTCCAGAAGGACGACGACCAGCTCATCATCACGCCAGCCGGGGTCACCGTCTCTCGCGAACGGCTCGGCCAGTAACACCCGCGTCACCGGCTCACACCCGCGTCACCGGCGGAACGGTTCAACGTCCTTTTCGGTCCTGGCCCGATAGGAGCGGGTAATGACTGCACCGGCAATCGAAACGCGGGAGCTGCACAAGAGCTACGGCGACGTGCAGGCCCTCGACGGGCTCGATCTCACTGTCGACCGCGGCGAGTTCTTCGGACTGCTGGGCCCCAACGGCGCCGGCAAGACGACGTTTATCAACACCCTCGTCGGCCTCGTCAAGAAGGACAGCGGCACCGCCGAAGTCTTCGGCTTCGACGTCGAGGACGACTACCGCGAGGCCCGCGACCGAATCGGCCTGGCCCCACAGGAGTTCAACGTCGACCGCTTTTTCCCCATCATCGAGGTTCTGGAGCACAAGGCCGGCTACCATGGCATCGGGAGCGACGAGGCCCGCCGACGCGCCGAGGACGCTCTCAAGACGGTGGGTATCTGGGAGAAACGCGACACCCGCTTCGACTGGCTCTCCGGCGGGATGAAACGCCGGTTCGTCCTCGCACGCGCGCTGGTCTCGGACCCGGACCTCCTGATTCTGGACGAGCCCACGGCCGGCGTGGACGTCCAGTTGCGCCACGACCTCTGGGACATCATCAACCGGATGAACGACGAGGGGACCACCATCCTGCTGACCACCCACTACATCGAGGAGGCCGAACGCCTCTGTGACCGCGTCGCAATCATGGATTCGGGCCGGAAGGTCGAGGTCGCCGCCCCCGACGAGCTGATGGCCCGGGGCACCGACACTATCGACATCGGGCTGGCCGACCCGCCACGGAGCGCTCCGGGGCTCGACGTCGAGGGCGTCACCGAGGTGGCCGTCACCGACGACGGGCTCTCCGTCACCGCCGCCGGCGGGAGCCAGACCGCCCCAGCACTCATGCGCGCCCTCGAACGGCAGGGCCACACCGTCACCTCGCTGGACATCCGCCGGGCCTCGCTCGAAGAGGTGTTCGTGAACCTCACCCGCGACGACCGCGAGTTCGCGGAGGTGTCGGCGTGAACGAGAACACGATCCAGTTTGCGACGCTGGTCCGGCGGGAGATACTCCGGTTCGTGCGGCGCCCGTACAACACGTTTCTGCCGCCGATTATCACGAACACGCTGTATTTTTCCGTGTTCGGTGTGATTCTCGGCAGTCGAATCGGGGAGATCGCGGGCGTGAGTTACCTCCAGTTCGTGCTGCCGGGGCTCGTGGTGCTCGGGGCTATCTCGGACAGCTTCGAGAACGCGTCGTTTACCATCTTCCACGGGCGATGGAACGACTACATCCAGGCCGTGCTGACCTCGCCGATGTCGAACCGGAGTATGGTGACGGCGTACGTCTCGGCGAGCGCGCTCAGAGGCATCGTTACCTCGCTGCTGATCGTCGGCGTGGGACTGGTATTCACGCCTGTCCCCCTCGCCAATCCGCTGTACCTGGTCGCGTTCCTGCTGGTAATCACGACGCTGTTTGGCGGCCTCGGCGTTATCGGCGGCCTCTGGGCGAGTGACTTCGACTACCTCACCGTCATGAACCAGTTTATCCTCCGACCGCTGGTGTTCTTCGGGGCGGTGTTCTACTCCCTCGACGTCCTGCCGCCGCTCTGGCGGAACGTCTCGCTGCTCAACCCGATGGTGTACATGGTCAACGGCGTCCGGTACGGCATGATCGGCGTCACGGAGATAGACCCCAACACGTCGCTGGCCGTCCTGACCGGGGTGACCGTGGTCGTGCTGGCCATCGACTTCGTGCTGTTCAGGCGCGGCTACGGACTGGCGGAGTGAGGTCGGAAAAAACGGACGTGCCAGTTGTGCCGGATTGGGGCCGCTTCCGGCGGAGCGGACAAACTATGACAGGGGTAGACCCTGCAAGGGCGCAGGGTGCGTCGGTGGTCCGGATACTTCTGTTCGCCTCCGGCGGGGCGTATGTTAATATATGGCACGGAGCTATTTAGGTATGTCGGCGAAATATCATCCGAGAGAGTGCCGTCTCAGACGTTGTCGGGCGCGTCGGCGTCGTCCTCGACGTCGCGTTTCAGCGACTCCCGGCGGGACTTCGCGTCACGACCAGTGGCCTCTTCGAGGAAGTTGTTCTTCTTGCTGACGGCGTCTTCGGCGGCATCGATGTGGCCCTCGGCGATGACCTCCTCGGCGGGCCGCTCGTCGATATGCAGGGCCAGCTTGTCCTTCTTGCTCCCGTAGGCGACGGTGCCCGCGACGACGCGTTCGAAGACCGGGTTGTCGGGCTCGTCGACGACCAGGAGGTCACTGCCGTTGTGTTCCTCGGTATCTGTCACCGGTCCGAAGTACTCCTCGACGAACGCTTCCATATCCGGAACGCGGTCTTCGAGGTGCTCGCCGCGTCGCATCTTGTACTCTCGCATGGGCGACGTTTTGCAAGGCGCCGTCTTACCCTTTGCGTTCACTCGGCGGTGTTGACGAGCGCACCCTTGTGGCACTCGGGACAGAAATCGCCCGCCCGCAGCGAGCTCGATTCCACGTCGGTCGTGAACTCACACTCCGGACACCTGAACTGCCCGTTCGGGACCGTCACGGCGTTGCCGCCGAACGGCTCGACCGTGGACTCGCCGTCGCCCGCTCCCTTCTCGTCGCCCGCAGACTGGCTGGCCGCCGTCTCGGGCGCCCAATCGTCCCCGTCGTCGTCGGGTTCCTCGGGCCACTCTCCGGGCTGTCGGTCGTCCGCGACCGAGTCGTCCTCCTCGTCGCCGTCGATTATCATGCCGTCGTCGGCCTCCGGGTCGCTGGTGACCGCCGCTTCCTCTGTGTCTAGCGCCGGCTCGCTCTCCTCTGCTTCGGCCACGGACACGTCTGTCGACGGGTTCTCGAGTTCGCTGTCACCGCCCGCCGGCTCTTCGTCGTCGAGAATCTCCGCATCGTCGGCGTCGGGGTCCACGGCGTCGACACCGCTGTCGTCCAGTCCGTCGCTCCCGCCTGCTGCCGGTTCCACCTCGTCCGTCTCGGTGACCGATTCGTCGTCCGCCGCCCCGCCTTCGGCCGCCGCGTCCGCTTCGACCGTCTCTTCGTCGGCGTCCGCTCCCTCGTCCCCGTCGTCGAGCATATCCCCCGCGATGTCCGACGGCGTCTCGATGGCAGTCACCTCCTTGTTCTCCGAGACGATACGCGTCTTCCCGCAGCGCTCGCACGTCTCGCGTTCCTGAATCGTGATAACGACCTCGCTGCCCTGTTCCTCCCGTTCGCGTTCGACTTCCGCGTCACCGTACTTGTGCCCGATGACGGAGCATTTGAGACCCATTGTCAGTCAATGTTGCTGTGTCATACTTAAACCCTGCCCGTCGGTTGCCGGTAGTGATACCGCCGTTTCCGGCGGGTCTCCGACATTCATTTCTGTTCCAGCGGTCCGTAATCTTATAATGGATACCGCCCCCAGAGGCCACCAATGCGCCCGAGACCCCTCCTGCTACTCGCGGCTGTCGCACTGCTGGCCGCGACGGGGACGGCCGTCGCGGCGGACAACACCGCCCCGATGGCCGACGCCGGTGTCGACCAGACGGTGGTCGTCAACTCGACGGTGTATCTCGACGGCAACGCCTCGGTCGACCCTGACGGCGAGATTACGGCCGTCTCCTGGTCGATCGAGCGGCCCGACGGCGAAACGATTTCTCCCGACTGTGCCGACTGCCGCCGGACGGCGTTCGACGCCACCGCCCTCGGCCAGTACACGGTGACGCTGACCGTCACCGACGACGACGGCGCGACCCGTTCGGACACGCTGTACGTCACCACCGCCACCGACCGCGGCCCCGACGTCTCGGTCTCCGGCCCGAACGCGACGGCGCCCGGCAGCACGGCGACGGTCACCGCGACCGTCTCGGCCGACCAGGCGTCGCTCGAGTCGCTCGCGTGGCTGGTCAACGGGAGCGTGGTCGAACGGACGTCACTGGACGGTGCGTCGGCGAATCACTCCTTTAGCCACTCGTTCGACGAGGCAGTGCCCGTTCGGGCAGTGGTGTACGACACGCTCGGGAACCGCGGCAGTGCGACACATCGGGTTTCGGTTAGGAGCCGTGGTAGCGGCAATTTCCAGTGTCTCCTCACCGCGTGCGGGGGGACAGGTGCAGACGCGACGTGGACGGAGGACGGGGTGACGACCATTACCGATACAAACGACAAGGAGGGGCTCCAGACGTACGATGACGACGGCAATCTCGTCACTATCAAAAATCCCGACGAGAACCCCAAAATCGAACGCAGAAGCAACGCTGGGTATCGAATTGAAGGAGGCCTGAGTTCTCTGGATGACGACGCATTCACCTCCAACGATGATGGTACAGACGAGAGTAGTGGCTCCGGTAGTCCATCTTCGTCTGATGGGTCTTCTCTTGGCGACTCCGCTAATTCGGCTATTGAGGATGCACAGGACACCATCGACAGCCTTCTGGGCGGTGGAAGTGACGACGGCGGAAGCAGTAGCGACGACGACAGCGGCGGTGGCGGTGGAGGGTGGCTCGGTGGCGGGCTGTTATAGCCCCCTTGCTAACAACGGTTTTCCGCCTCAGCGTGTTGACGTTTTCTCGGGGTTTAAATACTAAGCTGTAAATAATTATATTTAGATAGAATCCAACGATGGAAACATCTGCCACTGATACTACGGTTCGACAGGCGCTACTCAGCGTTCTCCTTGCCAGCCTGATGATGACGGCTGGGTGCGCAGGGATACTCTCCGATGAGAGCAGTAGCAATGGGGCAGGAACGGCCACATCGACTACGACCGCTGGGGATAGGACGAACAACACCAGCAGTGCCGGCGGTGTTGACCTCCGAAGTATCTCGATTCCCGACAATGGCAGCGTCACTCGCTCTGGCGAGCTGGACCGTGGCGACCCGAAAAACGGGAACAAGTACTACGAGCCGGTCCAGGTTGCCGCTGTCGAGGGACAACTGGTGAATATCACAATGAGAGCAGAGAACGGGAATCCTGGCCTTCGGGTTGTAAATCCGGATGGGAACGTGACCGCAATCATCAGTAACGAAAGCGGGACCACGACCGGAATCATCGATGGTCAGTTCGCTCAGACTGGGCTCTATACCATAGAAGCGACCTCCGCTCCCCAAAACGCTACGTTCAGTTACTCACTCACATTCGAGCGAGTAAAAATAGAGACAGAGAGCGATGAGCTGCTCGCTGGGCCGCGCTCAGAGTATAACGAGACGGAACAATATCTCACGTTCGCTCGAGACGTTGCCCTTGTAACTGCAGATGTGAGCGACGTTGGTCTGTATAGTCTCAATGCTACTGGGACTGAGTTCCAGTCAAACGTGAGTGGCCCTGACATTCAGGCGAACGCCAGCGTAGATTATGCAGTCATCACTTACGAAGTGGGTGATAGCAACGCCTTATCCCGGTTGAACGAAATAGACACTACGTTCATGACAGCTTACTCAAACTTGTGGGGGAACTACCAAAATCTCGGGAACGACACTTCGACTCCTGAAGACAAGTCGTGGGTGCCGGAGATTATCTTCCTACGGGGACTGAACGAGAGTGGTGAGCTGTACCGGACTCATTTCATCACACAGGACTGGGCAAGAACCTATGAGAGAACCGGGAATGACGATAGATATGCCTCGCAGCACGGCTCCACCACGAGGATTGGACGGGGAGCTCCATACAATCGCTCGAATTACCCGAAAATCACCACGATAACAGACGCGGAGTTCCCACGAGCGTATCGGAATTATACGTTCCCCGACGGAACGACGCTCGGGGAGCGGTACGGTCTGTAGCACGTTCGGTTTCTCTGCTGTCGACGTCTCCCGATGCACCACCTGCGCGACGATTCCCCGCTGGTAACAGAGTACTGGCCAGATGAGGGACAAAGCCAAGAGCCAGCCGGATTTAGAGGGGTGTATGAGAGCGAAGCCGGAGTACCGCAATCGGGACGAGACGGAGGTTGTGGTACTCGACGCGCTCGCGGACCGCCACCAGGAGGGGATGACGGTGTTCGAGATTCGCTCGCGGGCCGACGTCACGATCGACCAGATCGAGGACGCGCTGGCGTCGCTGAAAGACGACGACCTCATCGTGGTCGAGAAAGACGACGAGCGAACGCTCATCCTGCCCGACGAGGACGTGGTGGGGCCCGAGACGAACGAGACGGACGTGTCGCTACTCGAGAAACTCCGCAGCAAGCTGCCGTTCTAGAGCGGCGCCGCCGCGCAGTTGTTCGGCCCGAGTTCCAGTTCGAAGGCGGTGTCGTCGTCGGCTACCTCGGTGCCGAGGTTGATGGCGACGATGCGCTCGAAGTTGGCGGGTCGGGGTGGGATGTCGGAACAGACGCGCTCGACGAACGTCTCGCGGTCGAGTTCGAGCGCCGGGAGCCGCGCTCGGAGCTCACCGAGTCTGGCGGTGTAGGTGCCGTCGTGGGTCGGCTCGGTGGTCTCGCTGCGGTGGCCCGGCGCGACGAGGGTCTCGTCGGGAAGGTCGTTCAATCGCTCGGTCAGGGTCTCATAGAGCGTGCGCGCGAGGGCTGTGGCGCCGTCGTCGCCGGCTTCGAGGTCCGGGCGGGCGACGCTCTCGAGGAAGATGCTGTCGCCGGCCAGGAGCGTCTCACCGACGCGGACGCCGGTCATGCCGGTGGTGTGGCCCGGCAACGGCATCGCGTCGAGGGTGGTCGAGCCGACCGTGAGCGAGCCGTCGTCGGGGAGTTCGGTCACGTCGAAGGCGACTCCGCGGTCGACGGCGCGGGCGGGCAGCACCGGCTCGACCCCGTGGTCGCTGGCGAGGTGGTGGACGCCGCTGACGTGGTCGGCGTGGACGTGGGTGTCGACGGCGTAGCGAAGCGTCGCGTCGTGGGCGGCGGCGTCGGCGAGATAGCGGTCGGTGAAGGCCCGCAGCGGGTCGACCACGGCAGCCTCGCCGTCGCTGACGACGAGGTACGAGAGACAGCCAGAGGCAGGGCGTTCGTACTGCAGGACCGTCGCCGCGTCGGTCGGGAGTTCGTGGGCCTCGTAGAGGCGCGCCCACCCATCCATCCCGTCGGCGAGGTTGCGGGCGTCGAGCCCGTGGTCGACCAGCAGGCCGGCGACGAAGGCACTGGCCTCGCCGCGGGCGCAGACGGCGGTGATGGGCCCCTCGCCGTCGATGTCGCCGAGCAGGTCGTCGACGTTGCCGGTCACCTTCGCCTGCAGGAATTTCGTGAAGGGAAGCTGCGTCGCCGTCACGGTCGGGCCGTCGATGTGCCAGTTCTCGAACTCGTCGCGGTCGCGGACGTCGAGCAGCCGGACGGGGTCGCCCGCGTCGAGCCGTTCTTTCAGCGTCGCCGCCGAGAGCGAGGGGTGCTCGGTCGGCGGGTCGGGTGGGTTCTCGGCCATACCGTAACGAGGCGCCGGGCGCCGATAAATCGGGCGGAGGATGTATGTCCGGAGCGGCCGTGTGTGGGGTATGGACGCCGCCGACACTATCGCGACTGTCGAGGAGGCGACGACGACCGAGCGGACCCGAATCGGCTCGGACAAGGCGCTCGTCGCTGCGACGGGCGCGAATCTGGAGGCCGACGCCGTCTGGACCGCTGCAGCGACCCGGGAGGCCGGTGTCGCCGACGCACTCGAGGGCTGGGGGGCCGGCGCTGGGGATGGCGATGCCGCCGCTGTCGCCGACGCGTTCGGCCGGGCCGCGACAGCGGCGGCCGACAGAGCCGAGCGTATCGACGCGTCGCCGGGCGACCCCGATGCCCTCTCGTCCCATCTGGATACCCTCGACGGAACGTCCGAGCGAGTCGGGGCGGGGCTCGTCGCGGTTCCGCTCGTGTTCGACCGGTTCTACCTGCAGGTGGTGAGTTTCTTCGTCAACGAGGCCGACGAGGGCAGCGCCGACGCGGCTCGGGAACTGCGGAGCGGGGCGAGCGACCTCGGTCCGGCCCGCGACGCGCTCGCCGGCCTCGAGGCGTCCGAGCGAGAGCGAGCCCGGGACGCGGCCGTCGAGGCGGTCGGCGTCGCCTACGAGGAGTACGCGTCGGCCCTCGAATCGATGGGGCTTGACCCGAAGCCGGTCTGCTGATACTCACTCGAGCCGGTAGCTTCCGACGCGGTTGGCGGCGTACAGAAATCCCATCGTCCCAGCGACGGCTGCGAGCAGAACCGTCGACGCGACTCCGACCGCGAGCAGGAGTGGCGCTCCGGCCGGGATGGTGCCCAGCAGCGCCAGCGTGGCGACGGTTCCGGGGGCCGCGACGACCCCGAGGACCGCGAGGTAGCTCCCGAAAGCCAGCGTGCTCGGGATGACGACCGCCCGGTCCCCGACGGTCGTCCGACCGAACTTCGGGAAGACGACGCCTGCCGCGGCGGCGATGGCCGGGGCGGCGACTGTCGCCGACAGGGTCGTCACGAGGATGGCAGCGAGCGTGACGGGCGCTGTCCCGCCGGCGAGGGCCGTCCCGACGACCAGCAGCGCCGTCGCGGCCACGCCCGGGAGGGCGCCGGCGAGCACGAGGCCGGAGACGAACGCCCGGCCCGAGAGCGCCGCGGTCAGTGTCAGCGGGAGGACCCGCTCTTCCCCGCCGAGCGGATTGAGCGTGAACGCGGCGCCGGTCCCCGCCGCACCCGCCAGCCCGACGAGCAGCGCGAGCCTTGGCGGGGCGCTCCCGTCGAGGACGGCGTTCCCAACCCTGAACGCGATCAGGAACAGCGGCGCGAAGGCGAACTGGACGGTAAAGGGGGCTCGTTTCGCCCGGAGCCACGACTTCTGTGCGACCACGCGTGTCGCGGTCGAGACCCGGGCCGCGAGCAGGCGGTCCGACAGCGTCCGCCTCGCTGGGTCGAAGTCGTGGTCGGGCTGGACGGGGTCGCCGTACCAGACCCGCTCGGCCAGCCAGCCACAGGCGACGCCGCCGAACGCCAGTGTGCCGAGCAGCGCGGCGGCCGCGACGCCGGCGGCGACGGGGTCGGCACCGACCCCTGGAACGGTCAGCAGCAGGATATCGCCGGTCCACGCGAGCGGTGACCCGGCCGCTTCCCGCAGGAGCGCCAGCCGGGCCCTGTTCGACTCCGTGGCCACGATCCAGACCGCGATGAAGAGCAGCGACGCGACCACACCGAGCGCGGTGCGGTGGCGCGCGACGAACGCCGAGCGGGCGACGAGTAGCTTGACGGCGAGTCCGGCGGCGTAGCTCCCGACCGTCGATAGCGTCGCCACGACGAGCGCCGTCACGGCCACCGCGACGCCGAGCAGCGGGCGCCCGCTCCCGATAGTCACGCCGACGACCAGCGCGCTCAGTGGCAGCGTCAGGAGCGCGACGACGCGGCCGAGTTCGGCACCGACCAGCCCGACGAGGACGTCCTCGTACGGTGCCGTCGTCAACAGCCCGTCGGCGGCGTCGGGCTCGCCGTTCGTCTTGACCGTCCGCTGGCCCACGACGAACGCGATCGTTCCGCCGAGACCGCCAAGCACCATCGTCGTCACGAACCGGACTGCTCCAGGACTGGCGCCCGCCAGTTCGCTCCCGCCGACGACGGCCCCGGTGCCGATGGCGAGGCTGTACAGCGCCAGGAGGCAGAGTCCGCCGGCCAGCACGAGCAGGCCGCGGGTGCTGTCGGTGACTGCGCGCCACGTGCGGCGCAGTTCCAGTCGCGCGATACGGCCGCTCCGCCGGAGGTCCGGGCGGCTCATCGCTGTGTGTGGGCTTCGCTGGTCACGTCGAGGAACACGTCCTCCAGCGTGGTCCCGGTCTCGGCCCTGTCGGTCAGTTCGGCCGGCCCCCCCTCGGCAACGAGATCGCCGTCGGAGAGGACACCTACGGTGTCGGCCAGCTCCTCGACCACGGGAAGGATGTGTGTCGAGAGGAACACGGTGGTGTCGGCGGCGGCGACCTCGTCGATGGTGTCCCGGACCGTGCGGGCCGCCCGCGGGTCGAGCCCGCTGGTCGGTTCGTCGAGAAACAGCACCTCGGGCTCGTGGAGCAGCGCCTGGACCAGCCCGAGCTTCCGTTTCATCCCCTTGGAGTAGGTGTCGACCCGGCGGTCGGCGTCGCCTGCGAGGTCGAATCGCGAGAGCAGTGACTCGACCCGGTCCCAGTCCTCGTAGCCGCGCAGCCCGGCGATGTACTCCAGTTGTTCACGGCCGGTGAGTTCGTCGTACAGCGGGGGTTCCTCGGGGAGGAAGCCGATGTGGTCGACGACCGTCGCTCGGTCGCTGACCGGGTGGCCGGCGACGTGAGCGCTACCGGCCGTGGGTTCGGTCAGCGTCGTCAGGATGCGGATCGTGGAGGTCTTCCCGGCCCCGTTGGGGCCCAGGAAGCCGAAGACGCTGCCCGACTCGACGCTGAGGTCGAGACCGTCGACGGCGACGGTGTCACCGTACTGTTTCCGCAGACCGTCCGTTCGAATCGCAGGTGTCGTCGGGCTCACGGTTTCGCTGGGGCTGTCAGGGTCAAAGCGTTTGTCCACCGGCCCGTAGCTATATTATCCACCGGTGGGAACGCGAGAACATGACCGGGCATGGGGAGCCGACGAGCGTCCATTCGGCGGGCGAGCCCCTCCGCCGGGCCACTGCCCTCCTGGGCAAGAAGTGGCACCCGCTGTTGCTGTACACGCTCCTCGCCGAGGGGCCGCTGGGCTTTAACGACATGAAGAGCCGCATCGACGGCATCTCCGATAAGGTGCTGTCGGAGGCGCTCGACGACCTGCAGGAGGCCGGGCTGGTCGTCCGCGACGTGGTCGAGGACAAACCCGTCCGGGTGAACTACTCGCTGACGCCCGCCGGTCGTGAGCTCGAACCCATCATCGAGGGGCTGCTGGAGTGGAGTCACGAGCATCTCTCCGAGAGTCCCTAGTCGGCGAACGGAACCCGCCTACTCCTCGTCGTCGACGACACCGGGAGACACGGTCTCCCGAGCAGTCGAATCCTACTCGGATTCGACGATTTCAAGGCCGCGGTTGTTCACCGCCGACGGGTCCAGCCCGACCTCTTCGAGGAACTGCTTGTACTCGCGTTCGCACTGCTCGGCGTCCTTCTGGCGGTCACTGGCGCGGTCACACAGGGCGACGAGGTCCTCGGGCACGTCGTTGCTGTAGACGATCCAGTGGTTGATGAGGTCCGAGAGCCGGCGGATGGGCGAGGTGAAGTGGCCGTATATCTCGAAGTTCAGCGCGTGGTGGCCACCGAACGGGTCGTTCATGTACTTCGCGCGGGGCATCACTTTCATCACGGCCCACTGAATCTTGTCGAGCTGGCGGCCCGGCGCTTCCTCGAGCGTGGCGTTGACGGCCTTGCGCGGGTCGTCCCAGGCCGACCCCGGAATCGAGACGCCGTCCAGTTCCTGAATCTCGACCAGGGCCTCGTCCCACTCGTCGGGGCTGGGCTGTGGGTGGACCCGATACATCGCCTCGACGCCGCGGGACCACATCAGCTCGTGGGTCACCGCTTTGTTGGCTTTCAGCATACACTCCTCGATGATGGTGTGTGCGCGGTCTCTGGCCGGGTTCAGAACGAGCGATCCCTCCTCCTTGCGCTGTTCGTGCATCCGGTCGGCCAGCTCCCAGACCTGCTCGGTCTTCTCGGCGAGGTCGACACTGGTGTCTTCGAGCAGGTCGTCGGCGCTGTCGGGGTCGTCGAGGATGCGCTCGGCCTCCGTATACGTGAGCCGGGCGTCGCTCTCGATGACGGACTTGTAGATCGCTATCTCGTCGTAGCCCAGGTTCTCCTTGTCGAGGTGCATCTCGACCGTGTGGGCCAGTCGCTCCTCGTTGGGGACGAGCGAGCAGACGGTCTCGGCGAGCACCGGCGGGAGCATGTGGATGGTGTAGGCCGGGAGATAGACGGTGTTGCCCCGCTCGACGGCTTCGGCCCACATCGCCGTCTCCGGGTTGACGTAGTGGGTCACGTCGGCGATGTGGACCCAGAGGACGTACTCCTCTTCTCGCTCCTCGACGGAGATAGCGTCGTCGAAGTCCTGGGCGTCGATGGGGTCGGTCGTCCAGGTGGTCATCTCCCGGAGGTCCCGGCGTTCGTCGATTTCGGACTGGATTTCGGCGTGGACGTCCTCGGTTCTTTCCTCGGCCTCCTCGAGCACTTCGGGCGGGAACTCGTCACGGATACCGAACTTCTCGAACAGCTCCTCGCGCTTGTTCGAGAGGTGGCGGGCCATCTCCTCGTCGATCTCCACGGGGCCTTGCCCCTCGGCGGTGCCGGCCGCCGACTGGGCGTCCTCGGTAGTCATGCCCCCGGCTACGTCCACGGTGTAGTTAGGACTGTCGGGGTGACTACTCGCGGACTGGGATATACGGACGCCGTTCGAGACCGGCGCTATCCACACATTCGAACCCCGGACACGGGTACCGGTTCCCAGTGCCCTACCATGACGATACAGGGCTATATTCCGGACGTAGACGCACTTACCCTACGCCGCTCTCCGGGGGCCTACTCCGCACTCGGTGGCGAGGGTTGTGATATAGCTGTCACACGATAGCATATGTGGTATATTATATAAGTTCAAGCGCGGTATGGAAATACTTTTTCCTGCGATGGATTCACAGAAATCGCGGTTCGGACGACGGGGTTTTCTCACCCTCTCGGGGGGTACTGCACTCGCACTACTGGCCGGCTCGGCGGTCGCGGACAGCGACGCGGCGGGCGGGCAGGCGGCCTATCAGGCCGAAGGCGGCACGATTCCACAGGACGGGAGCATCCGACTCGAGTCCATCGGCCGGTACGAGTCGGGGTTGTTCGACGAGGGCGGGGCCGAAATCGTCGATTACCACCCGCCGACGGAGCGACTGTTCGTCGTCAACGCCGACCTCGGCGGCGTCGACGTCCTCGACGTCGCGGACCCGACGGACCCGACGCGTGTCACCGCCCTCGACGTGACCGGTGAACTCGACGGCGTAAGCGGCGCCAACAGCGTCGCGGCGTCGGCCGACACCATCGCGGTCGCGCTGGAGGCGGAGACCACACAGGACCCGGGGCAGGTCGGCTTCTACGACCCGGAGACGCTGGAGTTCCTCGGGACGGCGGCGGCCGGTCCCCTCCCCGACAAGGTGACGTTCACGCCCGACGGGCAGACGGTGCTCGTCGCCAACGAAGGGGAGCCAAACGGCGACTACACAGTCGACCCACGGGGCTCGGTCAGCGTCATCGACATCTCGGCGGGCGTGGACGCGGCGAGCGTCAACACCGCCGATTTCACCCGATTCGACGGCATGGAGGACGAACTTCGGGACCGCGGTATCCGGATTTTCGGCCCGGACGCGAGCGCCGCCCAGGACTTCGAGCCGGAGTACGTCACCGTGAGCGACGACTCCTCGACCGCGTGGGTCTCGCTCCAGGAGAACAACGCTATCGCCGAAATCGACGTCGAGAGCGCGACGGTGACGGAGCTCCTCCCGCTCGGGTTCAAAGACCACAGCCTCGACGGGAACGAACTCGACGCCAGCAACGAGGACGGCGGCGTCAACATCCGCAACTGGCCCGTCAACGGTATCCTTCAGCCCGACGCCATCGGCGCGTACAGCCCCGACGGCGAGACGTATCTCGTCACGGCAAACGAGGGCGACAGCCGCGACTACGACGGGTTCAGTGAGGAGAGCGAGGTCGCCGACCTCGATCTGGACCCCGAGGCGTTCGACTTCGACGCCATCGACGGCATCGACAGCGTCGAGGAGCTCCAGGCCCCCGAGAACCTCGGTGCGAAGGGCGTGACGACGACGCTTGGCGACACGGACGACGACGGCCGCTACGAGGAGATCTACGTCTTCGGCGGGCGCTCGTTCAGTATCTTCTCCACCGACGGCGAGCTGGTGTTCGACAGCGGGAGCGACTTCGAACGCATCACCGCCGAACGGTTCCCCGACCAGTTCAACAACGACAACGCCGAGAGCGACCCCGACGGCCGCAGCGACAACAAGGGGCCCGAACCCGAAGGGCTCACACTCGGTCGTGTCGGTGACACCTACTACGCGTATATCGGTCTCGAACGAATCGGCGGGGTGATGGTGTACGATATCACCGACCCCGAGTCCCCGGAGTTCGTCCAGTACATCAACGAGCGGGACTTCTCGGTCGATATCGAGTCGGAGATAGACGAGGGCGACGCCCCGGCGAGTGCCGCCGGCGACCTCGGCCCGGAGGGGCTGGCCTTCGCGACCGCGGCGGAGAGCCCCACCGACGACCCGCTCGTCTTCGTGGGCCACGAGATAAGCGGGACGACGACGGTGTTCCGCGTGGCGACCAGCGTACTCGGTATCGGATCGGTGGCGGTCCGGCCCGGGACGGTCGCCGAAGTCGACCTCGACCTCCGCTCCGCCCGGGATGGGCTCGCGGGCGGCCGGCTTACAGTCACCGTCGACAACCCCGAAGTCGCGCGGATTCAGGGTGCTGAGTACGGCGACTCGGTCTCACTCACCAGTGACCCCGACGTCGCCGACGACGGATCGTCTGTCACGCTGAAGCTCTCGGACATCGACGGGAAGATACAGCCCGGTAGTGACGGCGCCACCCTGGCATCGATCGCGGTCCGCGGCGTCGACACCGGAACGGCCGATATCTCGGTCGAGGTCGAGGCCTTCGACGACGATGCCGGCGACAGCATCGACCCGGCCGTCGACCCCGGTCTGGTCGTTACTGGACCGCCGGTCGTGTCGGGCGACGAGCCTCCGACCGACCCCGACGGCGACGGCGCCTTCGAGGACATCAACGGCAACGGGCGCCTCGACTACAACGACGTGGTCACGCTGTTCGACAACTTCGAGGGCGACGCGGTCCAGCTGAACAAGGAGGCGTACGACTTCAACGATAACGGCCGGCTGGACTACGCCGATATCGTCTCGCTCTACGAGGAGATCTGACCGAGCGACAGTTCGGTCACGTTCTACATCTTTTTCCTTTTATTGGAGTTGGCCACGCCGCACTCAGCGAGTTGTCGTCAGTACACGCCCCGGTTGCCGGCGCTGGTGAGACGTTCACCGATGGGTAGAAACGACCGGCGCACAGCTGTCAATTTAGAACAATGACCGGTCGTTCCGGCGCCGGGCGACACCAAGCGATGTCCGTTCGAGTACCGTCGCGGAAACGGCTGCTCCGCTCGCTCGCACGGGGCTGTGTCGGGGGGCTCGGCGCGACTCGGACTGAGTCGGTGTACCGGTGACCACCGGCATTTCGTATCGCGCTATGCGATTTATTGAGGGGTAGCCCACCCAATCGATGGACTGCCCGTTCGTGGACTGAGACGGTCGCAAAAGACCCATTCGTGGTCGGTGCGGTGGCGACGCGTTCTCCCGCGACGCCGACGAGTGGTTCCGCGAGCCGGCGGCTCACGACACTCCCACGGCCAGCGGCGGCCCCAGCAGCTACGTCCGGTCGTCCGCGAGCTCGCGGAACTGCTGCAAGAAGGTCTCGCGGTCGGTTTCGCCGGCCTCGGCCGCCGCCAGCGTCGCCTCGAGCCCGTCGCGTGGCTGGCGGCACGTCTCCGTGAAACAGCCCTTGCAGAGGTACTCGAAGGTCTTGTCCTGTCGGTCCCAGCGGTCGCCGTGCTTGTCGTACTCGCGGGCGTCGGACCGGGAGCACTCCTCCCCGCAGGCGATGCAGGTCACCGTCTCCCCGTCGCGCCGGGACCCGAACATACGAACTGATAGCGGCTGACACATTAAATCGTTTTCCGAGCGGGCAAGCGGTTCGGTGGCCGCCGTGGTCTCCGCTCCCCGGACAGCGAGTGCAGCCATACGTTTATCAAACTACCACGGCTACTCTATACATCGGCTGTGAGGCCGCTGGCTCGACCATGCAACCACCCCAGACGCTCGTCCACTCGACGCTCGATACGCTCCCCATCAATATCGCCGTCCTCGACGAGGACGGCACGATTCTCTTTACCAACCGCGCCTGGCGGGAGTTTGCCAGCGCCGACGAGGGGGAGATGCAGGGGGTGAACTACTTCGGCACCACCGACGTCGACGCCGACGAGTACGCCGGCCAGGCCGTCGACGGTATCGAGGCAGTCATCCACGGCGAGCGCGACCTCTTTACCCTCGAATACCCCTGTCACTCCCCGGACGAAAAGCAGTGGTTCCTGATGCGTGTCGCGCCGCTGCCCCCCGAAGACGACGGCAGCGCCGTCGTCGCCCACATCGATATCACACAGCGGAAACTGGCCGAGCTGGCCGCCGAGCGACGCAGCGAGCAGCTCAAGGCGGAGCGCTCGAACCTCCAGTACCTCGTCGACCGTGTCGAGGGACTCATCACCGCGGTGATGGACGACGTGATGAACGCGGACTCGCGGGCCGCGATACAGCAGACGGTTGTCGACCGGCTCGCGACCGTCGACTCCTACCGCTTTGCCTGGGTCGGGGAGTTCGACCTGCGCGACGAGACGCTGCGGCCGGCAGCGCTGTCGGCCGACCGGGAGACGGAGCTGCCCATTCCTCTGGACGCCGACGACCCCGTCGCCCTCGCCGCCCGGACCGAGGAGATACAGTTCACGGACGCCGTCGGACCGGACCACGCCGAACTGGCCGACGCCGACGTCGCGAGTCTCGCCGCGGTGCCGCTGGTCGCCGGCGAGTCGCTCTACGGCGTCCTGACGGTGTACGCCGACGGCGCCGACGTGTTCGACCCGCGCGAGCGGGCCGTCCTCGGTGCGGTGGGCCAGGCCGTCGCCACCGCCATCGACGCCACCGAGACGAGCCGGCTGCTCACGGCGGACAACGTCACCGAACTCGAACTCCAGATACGGGACGACGCCATCTTCTTCGTCTCGCTGGCCCGCGAACTGGGCTGCCGACTGGAGTACGGCGGGAGCGTCGCCGGCGACGAGGAGACGGTGATGTTCTTCCTCGTCGAGAGCGACGACCCGACGACTGTGTGTGCGGTGGCCGGCGACCACCCGCAGGTCAGCGCCGTCACCCACGTCTCGACCGCCGAGGGGACCGCCCTCTTCGAGTTCACCGTCCCCGACCCGCCGGTCGTCTCGCTGCTGGCCGACCGCGGCGCCGAGACCCGGGATATCGTCGTCACGCCCGAACACGCCCGATTTACCGTCACGCTCCCCTCGACGACGGAGACCCGGAGCATCGTCGAACAGGTGCGGGACCACTACCCCGGGACGGACCTCCTCTCGGTCCGGGAGCGCGACGAGCCGCCGGTCTCCCGGCAGGCGTTTCTGGGCGACCTCGAAGAGCGGCTGACGAACCGACAGCTCACGGCGCTGCGGAAGGGGTATCTCGGCGGCTTTTTCGACTGGCCCCGGGACGTCTCCGGGGAGGAGCTGGCCGAGTCGATGGGTATCTGCCCCTCTACGTTCCACCAGCACCTGCGGGCCGGCGAGCGAAAGCTGCTCGAGGCCATCTTCGAGACCTGGTGAGATGTCGGCCGCCGTCGAGACGCTCGCCGTACCGCTATCCGACCCAGTTTGGCAGGTAATTTAAACCCGTCCTGCCCTAATATCGGGCATACGATGCGCTACTCGGGTCCGACGAACGCGCCGCCGTCGTCGCTGCCGGCATCCCGTCCACGCTCGTCTCTACACTCCGTACACGCCTCGGGGCGGCGTGTCGCTCACGGAGCGCCGAACAACCAGCCCACCACGTCGAGATAATGCAATCTGACAATATCCGAACCAGCAAGTCGATCCAGCAGCAGACCGGCCGGACGTTCCACCTCGCGACCCGCCTTCTCCCCGAGCGGATTCGCCACCCGACGTACGTGATGTACGCCTTCTTCCGGGTCGCCGACGAGGTCGTCGATCAGCCCGACGGGCCGCCGCCGAACGTCCAGCACGAGCGCTTAGAGGAGATTCGCGAGGCCGCACTGGGCAACCGCGACCCCGATTCGATGCCCGACGGCGAGGTGCTCGCGGCGTTCCAGGAGCTGCGTGCGGCCCACGATATCTCGGACGAGGAAGTCAACGTCTTCGTCGACGCCATGGAGATGGACATCGCCCAGGCCCGCTACGAGACGTTCGAGGACCTCCGCGAGTACATGCGTGGCTCCGCCGTCGCCGTCGGCAACATGATGACGATGGTGATGGACCCTCCGGAGGCCGAGACAGCGCTGCCCCACGCCCAGGCGCTGGCCGAGGCGTTCCAGCTCTCGAATTTCCTCCGTGACGTCCGCGAGGACATCCACGAGTACGGCCGGGTGTACCTCCCCCAGGAGACCCTGGAGCGCCACGGCGTCACCGAGGAGCAGCTGGCGGAAGCCGAGGTCGACGAGGGCTTTCGCGCGGTGATGCAAGAGGAGATAGCCCGGACCGAAGACCGCTACCGCGAGGGCGTCGCCGGCATCCGCTATCTCCCCGACGACTGCCAGTTCGCCGTCTTGCTGTCGGCGGTGCTGTACGCCGAACACCACCGGCTCATCCGCTCGCGCGGCTACGACGTGCTGACCGAGACGCCGGAACTCACCCGGCGGCGGCGGCTCTGGCTGCTCGCGAAGACGTGGTGGCACTGGCGGCGCAACGGCGACCCCGAGGCGACGTTCTACGCGGTCAGCGCCGTCTCCGAACGCGGTCCCGGCGCCACCCCGACCGAGCGAGCCAGCCACGGCCAGCCGACCTGGCGTGGGTGAGGGAGTCACCGGCGATGACTGCCGGCTTCGGCTATCTCGTCTTCCACGCCGTCGCCATCCTCCCGGTTATCGCCGGCCTGGCGTATCTCGCCCGCTACCGGCTCGGGAGCCGGCGTGACGTGCTGACCGGGGCGATGGTACTCGCCGGACTGGCGCTTGTGTACACGACGCCGTGGGACAACTATCTCATCACCCGCGGCGTCTGGTGGTACGGCGAGGGCGCGGTCCTCGTGCGCTTTGGCGCTGCCCCGCTGGGCGAGTATCTGTTCTTCCTCCTCCAGCCGCTGCTGGTGGCGCTGTGGGCCGCCCGGTTTCCGGTCGAGACGGCCCGTTCGCTGTCGGTATCACTACCCGAACGGGGGCTGGGACTGGCCGGCGCCGGGGCCGTCGCCGCCGCGGGGCTCGCGCTGCTCGGCTCGGACAGCGGCCTCTACCTTGGCTCGCTGCTCGTCTGGAGCGCCCCTATCCTGGCCATCCAGTGGGCCTTCGGCTGGCCATTTTTGCTCGCCCAGTGGCGGGCCGTCCTGGCCGGGACGCTCGTGCCGACGCTGTACCTCTGGGTCGTCGACCGGATCGCCATCGGCGTCGGCCTCTGGACCATCTCGGAGCGCTACACCACCGGGCTCGTCGTCCCGCTGCTGGGGCTGCCGATCGAGGAGGCGGTGTTCTTCCTGCTGACCTCGCTGTTCGTCGTCCAGGGACTGGTGCTGTACGTCTGGCTCGTCGACCGGTTGCGGGCGGTCGAGCACCGGGACCGCCACCCGCTGGTGACCCTGCTGGGAGGTCGGTGACGCCGTGGCGACGACCCACGCCGCGCCGGCCCGGGCGACGCTCCGGCCGCTGGTGTTCGTCCCCGGGTGGGTCGCCCTGGCCGTCGCCGTCGTCGTGGCCGTCCTCGCGGGCCCGTCGCTCCCGCCCGTCGTCCAGTACGCACCTCTGGTCGCCAGCGTCCTCCTGTTCGGGCTGCCCCACGGCGCCGTCGACCACCTCGCCGTGGCCCGGGTTCGTCGACGTCGCCCGGACCTGCGGGCCGTCGCCCGGGTCGTCGCCCTCTACGTCGCCGTCGGCGGCGCCTACGCCGTCGGCTGGTTCCTCGCACCCGCCGCCGCCTTCGCGCTGTTCATCCTCGTCACGTGGTTCCACTGGGGGCAGGGCGACCTCTACGGACTCGTGGCGCTGGCCGACGCCGACTACCTCCGCACGCGAACCCAGCGTCTCGCTGTCGTCGTCGTCCGCGGTGGCCTGCCGATGCTCGTTCCGTTGCTCGCCTTTCCCGAGTGGTATCGGCGGGTCGCGACGACGCTCGTGGGTCGGTTCGCCCCCGAGGCCGTGGCGGCGCTCTCGCCCGCCTTCCGTCCGGACGTTCGTCTGGGGCTGGCTCTCGCCTACGGCGCCCTCGTCGTCGCGACGCTCGCCGCCGGTTACGCGAGAGCGACTGACATCGGGGTCTGGCGGCTGGACGCCGCCGAGACGCTCGGGCTCGTCGCGTATTTCGCCCTCGTCCCGCCGGTGCTGGCCATCGGGGTCTACTTCTGTCTGTGGCACTCGCTGCGCCACATCGCCCGCCTCCTGCTCGTCGACGACGCGGCGACGACTGCGCTCGGCGACGGGGACTCGACCGCGGCGTTCGCACGCTTCGCCCGCGACGCTGCCCCCCTGACGCTCGTCTCACTCGCCCTGCTGGGCGGCCTCGCACTCCTGGTCCCGAACCCGCCCGAGACCGTCCCCGAGTGGGTGGGGCTCTACCTGGTCTTTATCGCTGTCGTCACACTCCCCCACGTCGTGGTGGTGACGATAATGGATGGGGAGCAAGGCGTCTGGGCGTAGCCGACAGGCCGCACAGGAGCAGCGTATCTGGGCGTAGCCGACAGGCTGGACGGGGACAGCGGAAAAAACAGTCAGTCGCGTCGGGTCCGTGATTCAGACGACCAGCGTCTGCGTCTCCATGTACCGATTACAGATGTCGCAGAAGGCGTTTCCGTCCGCTTCGAGAATCGGCTTCGTCTCACACTCCGGGCAGGTCCGCTTGGCTGCGCGGTTTTCTTTCGTCATAAATCGACTTCAGAAGCTGCGTATATTAAAATTGCTATTGTTCTGTCATGTTTGTCCATGTAGCTCACGGGTGCGCTATGTAGCCGCCACGAAACCGCGAAAAGCCGCGTGGGTTACTTGCCTTTGCCGTCGTTCGAGCGGATGGAGGGTCGGGTCTTCTCCGAGCCCTTGCCCTTGCCGCTGAGGCCGCGGTTGCGCCGGCCGGCACCGGTCAGGCCGCGGAAGACGCGGTCGGCCTGGTCCGGCTCGCAGATCCAGTTGAGGTCGTCGTCGTTCTGGATGGCGGGGTGCTCCGGGTCCACGAGGATGACCTCGTGCCACTTCTGGCGGCCGTCCTGGCCGACGGAGTAGCTGTTCAGCACGCGGAGGTTCGGGTAGACGCGGGCGGCGCGTTCCTCGGCGACGCGCTGGAGGTTCTTCCGGCGGGTGATGCGGGTGACACCCTGGCGCTTCGAGCGCCGACCGGCTTTGTGTCGCTGCTTGCGCGCGCTCCCCTTGCGGACGGAGACGCGGGCGACGACGACGCCCTGCTTTGCCTTGTACCCCTGCGAGCGGGCCTTGTCGAGGCGGGTCGGCCGCTCGATGCGGACGACCGATCCCTCGTTGCGCCACTCCTGCTGGCGCTGCCACTGCAGTTCCGCGAGTTTCCCCTCCTTGGGGGTCTGCCATGCGTCTCGGATGTACGAGTATGCACTTCGTGCCATTGTGTTTCACCACGGGCGTTGCGTGGTTCAAGTCGCCGAGGCGACCGTCGGTCGCGTCGGGGACTCACATCCCGACCTGCACACGCAGGTGCCCGCTGGTGCCCGTCGTCCAGCGAGTTGTCGTGAGTTCTGTACTCGGAGGCTTAAACGGTTCGAAGCCGCTCCACTGTGGGAGAGTCGCCCATACCACTGTTCCCGGCTGTCGGGAACACGGTCGGTCCATTATGTGCGAGGCTTCCATCCCTCCGAATATGGACCGTGTCGTTGCAAGCGATGACCCGATGATAGACGCCGCCGCGCTCCGTGACCGCCTCGACGCCGAGGTCGTGGTCGCCGATGGCGCGCAGACGCTGCTGGACGTCGCCGACGGGGCCGACGCGCTGGTCGTGGACGTGAACACCCCCGTAGACAGCGCCGTCTTCGACGCGCTCGCGGACCTGCGGGTGGTCGCCCGGGCCGGCGTCGGCATCGAGAACATCGACGTGGCCGCGGCCGCCGACCACGGCGTCGCCGTCACCAACGCGCCCGATTACTGCACCCGGGAGGTCGCAACCCACACCGTTGCGCTCCTGTTCGACTGTGCCCGCGGCGTCGCCGACTACGATGCCGACACCCGCGACGGCGAGTGGGGCTGGGAACGGGGGCGCCGCCTCCACCGCCTGCGTGGTCGCACCCTCGGGCTGGTCTCTTTCGGCCCCATCGCCCGGCGGGTCCGCGAGCAACTGCGGGGCTTCGATATCGAGGTGGTGGCGTACGACCCCTACGTCGACGCCGCGGCGATGGCCGAGGCCGACGTCGAGAAGGTCGCCCTGGACGAGCTGTACGCCCGGGTCGACTACGTCTCCCTGCACGCGCCGGTGACCGACGACACCCGCGGGATGGTCGACGCCGACGCGCTCGATGCGATGGGCGCGGAGAGCGTCCTCGTCAACACCGGCCGCGGCGCGCTCGTCGACGAGGCCGCACTGGCCGAGGCCCTCGCCGACGGGACCATCGCCGCCGCCGGGCTCGACGTGCTCCGCGAGGAGCCCCCCGAAACGGACCACCCGCTGCTGGAACTCGACAACTGCACGGTCACGCCCCACGCGGCGTGGTACTCCGCGGAGGCCCGCGAGGAGCTCAACGCCACCGTCGCCGAGAACGTCCGGGCCGCCCTGGCCGGGGAGACGCCACCCGACGACATCGACCCCGAGACGGACTGGCTGTAGGAACTGCTGGACGGCTATCACTGTGGACTCGGACGTCGGGGTATGGCGACTAAGACGGCCCTACCCGTTACTTTCTCG
>Ga0136589_1000140_pt1 | contig 37103 bp, 35 predicted proteins | sample AntRauMFilla3764_FD_104640 | JGI IMG/M metagenome (GOLD analysis project Ga0136589, IMG submission 104640) | Saline lake microbial communities from Rauer Islands, Antarctica - Metagenome Filla 3 #764 | ecosystem: Environmental > Aquatic > Non-marine Saline and Alkaline > Saline | place...
CGCGGACCCGTGGGTCATGTATCTCCCGGGGCGGGTTCGTACCCCTCCCCCACCACGAGTTGCAGAATGCCCGGACGGACGGAGAGCGAGAGGTCACGCGCCTGGATGACCTCTCCGTCCATGCTGAATCTGATGGGGTCCGAAGAGTGGCCCCGGATGTCCAGCTCTGAGGCTTTGAATCGCTCTATGTGCGCCGAATCGTGTCCCAGCAGGCGCTCAAGCACAGTGTCGCTCATCAGGTCGTACGCGGGCACGTCCTTGACTATCACGACCTCGAAGAGGCCGTCTTCCATGTTGCCCTGTCTGGTCCCGTCTGCCGCGAACTGCCGGGCGTTCCCGGCCATTACGCAGAGCGCGTCCCCGCTCCACGTGAGCGTCTTACCGTCACTCCGTTCGTGGTCGACGGAGAGCTGCAGCGGCTCGAACTCCGTCACTGTCTGAATCGTCGTGAGTACGTACGCCAACCCTCCGATACGAGACTTCAACTCCCCGGACGTCTCGTCAACTGACGTGGCGGTTAGTCCCGCAACACAGGAGTTAATGAAGGGCCGGTCGCTCGCCATTCCGATATCGACGGGACGCCGGGGCCCCTCCTCCAAGGCGGTGAACGCGGCTTCGAGATCGGCGATGCCGATCTGTTTCGCAAAGTTGTTTCCCGATCCAAGCGGGAGAATGCCGAACGTTACATCGTCGAAGGCGTCGGCTTGGTCGATCCCTTGGAGGACTTCGTTGATCGTACCGTCTCCGCCGCCGGCTACGATCGTCGAGTACCCTGCTTCGATGGCCTCCTCAGTCAGCGTGACGGCTTCTCCGGCCTCTTCGGATCGCATGAGGGTGTATCCGGACAGATCGGCCCGGGATTTGACAGCGTCCTCGTGATCTCCGGTTCCGCTCTGCGGGTTGTAAATGATCGCAGTTCCCGTCATACCTGGCTCCCGTCGACCGCGGTAGACAGACTGGTGTCCACGCCCCTGTGAGCTACGCTTCCACTCGTGATACTAACTCGCGACGAGTGATAGCTCCGGTGACTTCCGTCCAGAGCGACTACGAGAGATGTAAGCATGATATTATCAGTCGGCCTGCTACCAAATTGGGAGGAGGCTCCTTCTATTTTGGCCCTAATAGTATTCGTACATGTAGCGTCGATCTGATAATACGACACACCTTAGCAGACGAATTTCGATCCGCGATTCGCGGTTAGATCGAGATTTCCGCCTGAAATCCGAACAGTGTCGCCAATCGGCCTGTGCTCCCGTCCATCAGGCCCTCGTACAGTCGCAGTCTCTCATCTCGAAAACTGATCCACGGGATACCGCGAGTCGCACTCCGAGCGGTACACGCGGACCGATACGATACCGGCTGGGAGTCCGACCGCGATGTGTCCCTCCCGCCGTAGCCGAGTAACTCTGTCCTGAACGATCGCTTCCGGTCGCACGTGACCCGTCGAATACTCCTCGATTCTGCCTGGCACAGTCTCGCACCGTCTGCTCGGACTCGGCGGTCCGGTGGTTCTTGAGACACGCCGTCACGGCCGGGTTGCTGACGAACTCGTTTCTACTCCGTTCGGCGGCGACACGCTCGACGGCGCGTGTCAGAAGTTATTAATTAGATAAATAGGTGAATCGAGAGAGTACGTCGAATGTGGCCGGCCCAATGGTTTCTCGGCTTGACAAGCCGCCCGTCATAGTTGGGTCATTCGCCGAGAGGGGGATAGAGCCGTTCGCACCTGTCGAGCGATATCCCGCCCCCGCTGCGATTAGTCCCGGTTGGTATCCTGATTGGAGGGCTTCCACGGCGAGGCAGGCGTCGCGTCGTCGTCCGTGGTAGTGTCGAACACCGCTTCGAACAGCGTGCGTTCGGCCTCCCGGAAGTGCTCACTGAACGTCGCCTGCGAAATTCCGAGACGGTCGGCGACTTCCTCACCGGTGCTCTTTCGCGGCCAATCGAAGTAGCCGGCGTGGAAGGCGGTCTTGAGCACGGCGCGTTGCTTTTCAGTGAGTTGGCTTTCGAACGCCAGATGGAAGTCAGCGATGGCCGGGTCGTCACGGGTCACCGTCCACTGGGAACGCAGCGTCGCGTTGGTACAGTGATCGTGAACGAGTTCGACCAGTTGGTGTTTGTCTCGCCCCTGTGGCACTTCGACGACGAACCGAAATTCGCCCTCCGCAATGGTGATTTCCGTCACGAGGGCACCGTGTTCCGCCAGGGTCGGCACTAGCTCTTCTCCCCAGTTCATGCTGAGTTCGATCTTGTACCCGTCGGATTCGGGTGAGAGAATCCGGAGGTCCTCGACCAGCGTCGAGCGACTGACGACTTCGCGCAGCTCCTCCTGAGAGATTTCGTCTACGCTGCCGTACGCGAGGATACTGGACTCAGTCGGAATGAGCTCGGTGAACTCGAGGCTCCATCCCTCCGCTGAGGCGGTGACCAGTCCGCCGGTCTCGACGTCTTGACTGAACGTCAACTGGTGTACCCTGTCGCTCACGAGCGCTTCCTTCCGTTCGACGGCGGTAATGGCGTGGCCGATGATATCTCCCAAGCGCGAGAGCTCCTCGCGGTCGATGTCAGTGAAGGCGCTCAGCGACTCATCGTAGATGGCAACGACACCGTAGCAGATATTTTCGTAGGCGATGGGTATTGCAGCCATCGTGCGGTAGTCGTACGCACACAGCTCCTCCCGATAGCAGTCGAATTCGGGGGCCGTTTCGATGTCACGCACGATCTGCACCTCCCGCGTACGAAGTGCCTTGACTTCGGGTCTCTCGCCGTCCGCTTCATCCTCGGACGGGATGGCGCTGATGTCGAACTCACAGTCGACGGGCGCAGTTTGACGGCTGTAGAACTGGTCGGACGACGGGTTCAGCTCACCGATACACGCGTAGTCGTACGCGTCGGACTCGACGAGTCGCTCGCAGACGGTCCACTCCAGCTCCTCGCGCGTCGACGCCCGGATCAGCGCGTGGATGACGTCCTGGCTGATCCGGTAGAGGCGATTGAACGCTTCCAACTGTTCACGGCGACGAAGGCGCTCATGCTCCTGACGGGACTGCTCGATCGCATACTGGATCGAATGAACCAGCAGCCCACCCGTCACGTCGTCTTTCACGAGGTAGTCGCGGGCCCCGTGCTGGATCGTCTGGACACCCATATCACGGTTGTCGTGTCCCGTGAGTACGATGACGGGCGTGAATTCGGTCGCTTCGAGGACGGAGACGAGGGTTTCGAAACCGTCGCTGTCGGGAAGATCTAGGTCGAGCAGTATCACGTCGAACTCCCGTTCGGAAAGCTGTTCTACCCCCGTTTCGAGGGTCGCCTCGTGGTGGATTGATGACCGATCAGGAGTCGTCCCGTCGAGATCGATTCGTTCAAGCTGGTCTCCCACTCCGTACAGCATCTCTTCGACGAGCCGTGCGTCACCGGGGTTGTCCTCGATGAGAAGGACATCGAGCGTGGTGTCACTCATCGCTATCCTCGGCTGGGGGCAGCCGAACGACCTCGAGCCAGAAGTCTTCGAACTTTTGGATGGTGGCGATGAACTCGTTCGGATCCACCGGCTTTGTCATATAGGCGTTGGCCCGTAGCTTGTAGGATTTGACGATGTCCTCTTCGGCTTGCGAACTCGTTAACACGATTATCGGAATGCGGGCGAGATGCGGCTCTGTCTCGTGCAGTTCTTCGAGGAACTCGTCCCCGTTTTTCCGGGGGAGATTGAGATCGAGAAGGATGAGATCCGGCCGCGGAGCGTCCTCGTATCCGTTCTGCTTGTTCAGGAATTTCAGCGCCTCGATCCCGTCATTCACCACGTGGAGCGTATTGGCGATGTGACTCTCGTTGAACGCCTCCTGGGTGAGTCGGATGTCGCCCGGATTATCCTCGATCAACAGGATATCGGCCGGATTACTGGAACGGATCTGGTCACTCACCGCCATCACCTCCGACTGGAAGGGTAAACGAGAAGGTGGTCCCCTCGTCTGTGCTGGAGTCGACCCAGATATCGCCCCCGTGACGCTCGACGATCCGTTTACACAGCGCCAATCCGATCCCCGAGCCGTTCTCATCCGGGGCGTCAAGTGTCTGGAACATCTCAAAAATCCGTTCGGTGTCGGCGGGATCGATCCCGACGCCCTCGTCGCGGACGGAAATCACTCGTTGAGAACCGTCTCGATCTGCGGAGATGTGTATCCGTAGCGGATCCTCGCCGCTATTCTTTATCGCGTTCTCCAACAGGTTCTGGAACAGCTGTCGCAACTGCGTGCGGTCTCCCGTAACGCACGGCAAGGGTTTCACGGTGATATCTGCCTCCTGCTCGTCGTACATCATTTGAAGCGTGTCCAGGACGTCCGCGACGACATCATCCAGTTCGACGCGTTCGAAGGTATCGCCCTCCGACTCGATCCGTGAGTACGCCAAGAGACCGTTTATCATGTCGCGCATTCTGTCGGCGCCGTCGACAGCGAAATTGAGGAACTCCCGTCCGTCGTCGTCGAGTGCGTCCTCGTACCGGTCCTCGATAAGCTGGAGATAGCTGGAAATCATCCGAAGGGGCTCTTGGAGGTCGTGGGATGCGGCGTACGCAAACTGTTCGAGACGCTCGTTTGACTCTTCAAGCTGCCGTTGGCGCTTTTTTCGCTCAGTGATGTCCCGCCCGATCCCCGCGATCAGGAGCCCGTCGCTGGGCGTGTTGATCGTGGACGCAACGAACTCCATCGGGATCTCTTCCCCATCCTTCGTCTTGATTCTCGCCTCGACACGAGAGTGGCCGGTTTTGAAGGCCTTACCAATGGCTCGAACGACCTCATCTCGATCCTCCTCGACGATGAGATCTACCGGATCCATCGTCTCCATCTCACTCTCCGAATAACCGGTGACGGTACGGACACTCCGATTCCACCGCTGGAAGTGTCCCCGCCCGTCGATGACATAGAACAGATCGTCTATCGAGTTCAGGACGTCGTTGATGTACTCTTTTTGCGCTCTGAGGTCTCGTTCTCGGTCGCGGATCGCTTGCTCGCGTTCGCGGCGCTCGGTAACGTCGCGGAAGTACACCGACAGTCCGGTTACGGAGGGGTACGCCGAGACCTCGAACCACGACTCCAGCGGCGCGAAGTGCTCCTCGAACGAGACGGACTCCTGCTCGCTCATCGCCCACATGTAGTTACGGTGGAACTGGGAGTTGGCGGCCTCCGGGAACACGTCCCAGAGAACTTCTCCTTTCGCGTCTTCGGGCGAGATGTTCAGCAGTTCGGCCGCACGCTCGTTGATATACGTGAACCGCCACTCGTTGTCGAGTCCGAAGAAGCCGTCCGAGACGCGATCGAGAATGTGGTGTAGCTCGCTCTCCAGCCCCTTCTCGCGCTCGTGCTGCTCGGTCATGTCCCGGGTTATCTTCAGAAAGCCTCCGGTAGCGCCGTCGTCGTCACGGAGCGCAGTAATCGTTACACTCGCCCAGAACCGAGAGCCGTCTTTCCGGACGCGCCAGCCCTTGTCTTCGATCGACCCCTTTGCGGCCGCTTCGTCGAGATTCTGTTGGGGGATACCCATCTCTCGTTCTGCTTGGGTGTAGAACATCGAGATGTGTTCGCCGATGACATCGTCGTCGTAACCTTTGATCGCTTTCGCGCCCTCGTTCCAGCTGGCGATGGTTCCGTCCGGAGCCAATCTGAAGATCGCGTACTCCTTGACGGCGTTGACCAGCGACTGGAATTCCGTCTTGGCATCTCTGAGCGCGTCCGCGGACCGTTTCCGTTCTGAAACATCCGTGTACCACTCGATCCGACCGCCGGCGAACTGACCTGACCTGACGGGTTTGCTCCGGTGAACGAGCCAGTGCTCTTCCCGATCCTCAGCCGCGGTGACGTGGACCGGAAACTCCTCGATGAAACTGTTGTCGTTGTACGTGGCGAGCAGGCGATTTTCGAACTGGTCGGGATGTTCGACGACGTGCTTCAGGTCGTCTTCAATGGCTCGTCGTTTGTTGCGGCCGACAAGCTCGGACGGGTCGACGCCGAAGTACCGACCGAGTGCCTCGTCGGCCCAGACGACGTTGTACTCAGCGTCCAGGAGGAAGGCGGGGACCTCCGATTCTTCCACGAGACTGCGAAGCACGTTCTTCGACGCCGGCAACGGCTCGTGGGATGACGGCTGTGTCGCGTCGGTAGGCTGGACGACACCGAGCGATCCCCGAAACTCGCTGTCGGTGGTCATCACGCTCACTCGCACGGTACACTCCAGTGGCTCGCCGTGGGCAGTTTGTACCGACAGTTCGACGGGAGACGGATCGAGGGAATCACGCTGTCGTTCAATTTCGCTCTCAAGTCGCTCGATGCCGTCGTCGGTGAAGAGAACGGAGGCGTGTTCTCCAATCAGTTCGTTTCGCGAATATCCCGTTATTTCTGTCAAGACCTCGTTGACGGCGGTGAAATGCGAATCAGCGCTCAGCTGATAGATCCCGTCGTTCACTGTCTTGATGAGGTCCTGGTACCGTTGCCGAGCCACCTCGTCGTCGATATTAGAGAGAAAATCGCTGTTGCCGTTTCCCGCTGAAGGACTCATTGTGTTGAGACACCAGACTAAAGATACTTAAATAAACACGCCACAACAGCGTTTTTATTCCGTTCTGAGCTACCCGGATCACGAACCGAACGCTCAGCTCTGCCTCTCACGCCCGTCAGGATCGGCCGGCAGCGTCTAACCGACCGGACGCGGCAGGGTCCGAGGTTCACTCACGTGCGGAGGGGGTCAGCGGGGGCGATTCGATCGGCACCGGTTCGATCGTTGAGGGCTCGAGTGGACGCCGACGCCGATTTAGGGGTTCTTTAGACGGTCATCAGGCGGTCGTCAGACTCCGACAGCTCTCAGCGCACTCTTTGAGAACCGCTGTACACGCTTGGCAGTGGTCGGCGTCGTGGCTCTCACACTCTTCGGCACACTCCTCGCAGGCTTGAGCACAGGCTTCGGCTAGTTGCTTGCTGTAGTCGGAGTTGCGAGCCATGAGTCGTGCGTGGAGCGAGGCGATGTCGGCGACGTCTCGGCAGAGGCGTGCGCATTCCTCCATGTCGGCGTTGCCGAGGCACTCGTCGGCACACCACTCACAGACCTGGGTGGCCTCGTTGCATCTCTCGACGCACTCGCGCGCTTCGTCGTTCAGGTGATCGATCTTGGTGACTGTTTCGGAAAGGGACATTCCAAGTTACAAAAAGTGATTCCGATAATTCATTGACTTGCTTGTCTCTGCAGGCCAGACGATAGCTGTGTCATCAGCGGGGGCTCCTGAGGTCGAATCGTGTGATGTCGGGCGAGGGACGGATCGGCTCGCGAATATGGCTCTCGTCTTTCGGCAGGAGGTCTACCACATGAGCCGATGACTGAACCGTCTGGTCGATATCCCTGGCCGCTTGGGAGTCTCTCGCTGGCGTCTGGCTACCGTATGGATCGGTCGGATCCTTCGCTTCCGTCTGTACGCGATCGGGTGTGTCTGTGGCGGGGAGTTCGTCTCGGATCGGGGGATAGCCATCATCGGACAAAATAGGTAGGGAGATGACTGTTGTCCCTCGGCGTAAAATTGGTCTGCACTATGGGCTCATTGACGGATAACTACGAATCGATCGCCTGGATTCTCGTCGGTGTCCTGATTACCATGGTGGTGGCGTTCATCCTCTACTCGTTCATCGGCGCGATCGTCATCGGCATTTTCCTCTACTACGCCACGCGCCCGATCTACCGAAAGATGGATCAGTGGAGCGACCACCCGGGCCTCACCGCGATGCTTACGCTCCTGACAATCGGTCTGCCGATACTCCTCATTTTGGCGTACACGACCTTCATCGGGGTCAGAGAGGTCGATCAAGTCTTTGCAGCCGTGGATCTCGACCAACTCAGAACGGCGTTAGAGCCCTACACCAGCGTCGTGTCGGGAACCGGTGAGCAAGGGATGCTCGGTATCATCCGTAACAACCTCTCAAAGGTGCGCGGCTTCGCCGCGGCGGCCATGAGTTGGCTGTTGCGTCTGTTCGTGAGTTTCACCATCGCGTTCTACCTCCTGCGTGACGATCAGAAAATCGAGCGCTGGTTCCGGCGGAGTTTCGAGAACCAACCGTCCGCCGTGACTTTCATGGAGCGGGTAGACGACGACCTTACGACGATCTACACGGGGAACCTCATCACGATCGGGGCGAGTGGGTTCCTCGCCGTCGTGGTCTACTACGGGTTGAACCTCATCGCACCGGCCGGCACGGGCGTTCAGTTCCCCATCCTCTTGGGACTCCTGACCGGCGTGGCCACACTCATTCCGTCCGTCGGGATGAAGATCATTTATCTCCCCTACACCGGCTACCTCGTCTGGCAGAGCGTGTCAAGCGGCGACGCTCCCCTGTGGTTCCCGGTGGTCTTCTTCCTCGTAACAGCGGTCGTAGTCGACACGGTGCCCGACATCTTCATTCGATCGTACGTCTCGAAGGGGGAACTCAACATGGGGCTGATACTACTAATGTACGTTCTCGGCGCGGTGGCGTTCGGTTGGTACGGGGTGTTCTTGGCCCCCATCGTGCTCGTCGTGTTCGTCCACTTCTTCCGGGACATCCTCCCGGTGCTTCTCGGAGCGGAGGGTTCGGCGATAGACTGAGGCATCGTTCTCTTCCCGTACCGCGCCTACCGTAGTCCACGGGTCAATCTCACGCCCATCGACGCTTTCGACGACGTTGCCGTGATCGTCGTAAATGACGAACTCACCCTTGCCGTGGCCTTCGGCCTCCTCGCCCTCGACCCACTCGTACTTGTAGTTGAAGTCGGTCGGTGTACTCGGTCCGAGGTGTGGCTGTGGTTAAGATCGATCTGCGTAGCCCATCTCGCTTGATGCGGTTTCCGGTACCGGGTCCCACTCCAGAGATTGCTGTGGGATAGCTGCGATGACTGCTGCTACTTCTCACTCGAACCGGGAAGCCAGCCGAGGTCGACCTCGACGTGGCCGCCTAAGACCGCGTTCAGTACGCCGCCTATCAGGAGCAAGAGCCCACCGACATACAACCACGTAAGCAGTAACAACACGGCACCAGCGAGTCCGTAGGGGTTTGCGGAGAAGTTCAGGTATATGCGGAAGAACCCGGCCGAGACTGTCCAACCGGCGGCCGCGAGCACCGTCCCGGGGAGCGCTTCCCGGAGTGAGGTGTCAACCCGCGGGAACAGCGAGTACATCGGCAGAAACACCACGAGCAGGAGAACGAACATGAAGCTCGTGGTATAGGGAACCCAGGCCGCGCCCTCCGCCCGGAACGAGAGGAGTGCGCCGACGACGCCGACTCCGCCAACCCCGGTGAGCACGACTGTGAGCACGAGTATCGTATTAAACACCGTCGTCAACAGCGACGCCTCCTCGCGTTCGTCATACACCTCGGCGAAGGCGCTATCGACGGTCTGAAACAGTCGAAACGCGCTCCACAGGAGGATACCCGCCGCGATAACGACGGCCCGACGGCGACCGGCGGGGTCATCGCTCACTCGACCGACGATCATCTGGAATTGCTGTAGATTCTTACCGACAACGAGTTCGATCGCCTGCCGGAGCAGGTCGATATGGCCGAAGTACGAGAGCAGGACGAACCCGAGCAGCGCGAACGGGATCGCCGTGTTGAACATGTAAAACGCGACGCTCGCAGCGGTTGTCTTGACGTTGCGCTCGTTGGCCACAGCGGTCACTGCCTTCAGCAATCGGACCGGCCGGTTTCGAGGCACGACTCTGTCTGCTCAGTCCAATTGAATAAACACGTCGGGAGATACCGTTCCTCACTACAGACGACCGTATCCTCACCGACAGGTCCATCTGAGGAGTGGCTCTAGAAGCGGAGAACGGCGTGCGTGACCCCGTATGCGCAGACACACGAGTCACTGTTCTGTGTATCCGACCCAGCGTACGGAGTTGATTGAAATGAGTGGTTACACGTCGAATCGCCGTCAGGATGGCCCTCAGCTCACCGGAGCCGTCGGTACAACCTAATGAGGATGGAGGCGACCACACCTAGACCTGGCACTCGACTGGACACCACGGCGGCCCCAAGCAGGAGCACTCCGGATTTGATATCCTTTCGGGCGAACGCCATCCCAGCGTCGATCACGGTTGAGACGATTCCCAGTTTGGTTAACATCTTCCGGGTAACTATTGTCATCATGTCTCCGTAGGGAGGGACTAGTCAAGCGGGCTGTGCTTGCGCCTGCATGGACATGTAAAGAGTACCTGTAAAGAGTACCCTGACGCACGAAATTCAGGGAATGCAGCCTGCGTATCCGACAGGCCCGGGGAATTATTATCACTCAATTTCAACTATTTTGAATACGATGAGTACTGATGTAGCTAACGCGGTGAATACACCCATCGTGTCCGTGGCGGCACCGCCTGCCGGCGACGATGAGTTGTTCTGCGTAATCTCTGACTGGCAATGAGCGTCGCCGCTGAGATGCGAGAGCAAGGTCGTGGCATGGCAGGCGCGCTACTAGTGCTGGGAATCTCTTTTGCCTACACTATCGAGACGTGGTGGCTCGCTGTAGAAACCTCGGCGATACATCTCATCGGGTTCGTGGTGTGCGGCCTCCTGCTGGTGCTTCCGGTGACTCGTAACGTCGGCTTCCGGTCGGACGAGGCCGAGACGGGTCCCCGTCACTCCCCTGCCTGGATCGAGTTCGCCGAAGCGGTGTTTCAGGCGTTTTTCGTCGCGTACGTGACGCTGTTCCTGATCGGGGCCCTCTCTCCTGAGGATCCGCTGTCCGTGATATTACGGACCGGTCTGGTACAGATTGTCCCGCTCGCGCTGGGAGCCGCCCTGGCGAACGAAGCGCTCAGTGGCGGGCAAGACGAGATACCTGAAGCCCCGTTCCCACGGAGCCTGAGCATGTTCGCCTTGGGTGCCGTCTTCTTCGCTGCCCCGATCGCCCCGACTGGCGAGGTGGCAGTGCTGGCCGCGCGCGCCAGTTGGCTTCGGTTGGGAGCGATCCTCCTCATTACGCTTCTCGTGACGCACCTCGTGCTCTACGAACTGGAGTTTCGAGGGCAGACCGCCCGCCTGAAGGACCTGTCTCGACGAAGACAGGCGGGACGGACGTGTATGCTCTACGCGATTGCACTACTCGTTTCCGGGGGCCTGCTCGTCGCGGTGGGTGACGCCGGCGGCGAGCCACTCCCCACCTGGGTGAGCCGGACGGTCGTTCTCGCGTTCCCGGGTGCGGTCGGAGCCAGCGCAGCGCGGGTGGTGCTCGCGTGACGCCTGACGTGTCGCCCGATGACGACGGTTCCGGGGAGAGCGACTGGGGCAGTCGCCTCGAGCAGGTGATCATCGTCCTGAGTGTCGTACTGCTCGTCACGACGCTCGGGTTCATCGCATGGCAGGCAGCCATGACATCGGAGGTCGCCGACCCCGTTGCGACCATCGAGACCGTCGAAACCAGGGAAGACGGCGAATCGCTCCGGGTGGGAGTACAACTCGACAACCGACGGGGGGCAGGCCTCCAGTCAGTTACTGTCGGGGTCGAGTGTGGCGCCACGGAACAGACGCTCGAGTTCACACACGTCCCCGCCGGAGGATATCGAAGGGCATCAGTCATCTGTCCAGCCGGAACGACGCCTGAGACGGCCGTCGAGACGTGGATGGAGGCCTGAGCGCACCGGGGCGTGTGTCATCCGAACCACGTTCTTGCAAGGACTGAGTTTAATTGTCGCGGGGCGATCAGTCGACGTGTGACCTATCAAACGACCATCGGGTGGTCCTTCCTCTCCTCCGGCGTAGTGACGCTGTTGCTCGCCTTCCTCCCCGGCGATTCCGTGTGGTGGGGCGTGTTGCTCCTCCTCGTCGGAATCGTCGTGCTGTTCTTGCGCCGTGACGACCTGCTCTGAGTAGGGCTCATTTCCAGCACCTCCGATACGCTCGTCAAACAAGATACGTCGCCGATCAGCGCTAGGGTTCGGCATAGAGTTCCCTCCCCGGTTTCTCTTGTCCGCCTGCCGTTCTCCCGCTTTCGAACCCTCCAGCACAGAACGCGGTTGCAACTCCACTATCGCCGCAGAAGTCGGCAGGCCCGGACGCACGGTTGTCGAACGTTGATAGTCACGTCCGAACGAGTGGCGGGCGACGTTTGAACGTTCGGCCTGCAGTGCATCCATTTCGGGGTGCGACCCGCTCCTGTCGCCGACCGAGAGCGGGAGTCGCCGGGGTAAAAATGGACGACGGCACGCTCGCGGCGATGGTGTCGACGTTGCGTTCGTTGGCCACTGCGATCACTTCGGTCACTGCGTTCAGCGTTCGAAGCGACCGATATCCAGATAGCTCCGGGGGTGTTCGGTCCGGTGGCGTTACTACGTCGGCGCAGTCACGACTCGCTACGAACGCAGCGTCCTCCCCGTCATCGTTTCGTGAACCGCAGCCTCCACGAGACCCTGCACCCGCAAGCAGATGAGTCATTCTCTCGCCGGACAGAGTATCGGTATGGATCTGATCCGAACGAACGGTTCCGAGCCGATATCGATTCCTGACAACGCTGACACCCCGTCACCGACACGCCGAACACACACCGATGGAACGCGCGACGAACGACAGGACACAGCGGGGGGTCGCTGAATGTTCCCGCTCGCGAATCTCACGACGTCGCTCCAGATTGGGGGCGACTTCCTCTGGCTGGCCATCGTGTTCTTCGTTGTCGCCGTCATCGCCGGTATCGCCGGATTCCAGGGTATCGCGGGGATCACGATGAGCATCGCGAAGTTCGCGGTCATAATCTTCCTCGTGCTGGCGGTCGTCGCGTTGCTGCTGTGAGGACAGCAGTAACGAATTAGCAGCGGCCTCTACCGAGGACCGAATCCCTCTTGCTGTCGAAATGACGTAGGGCAGACGATCACCGTGGAGACGGAGACTGATCGTCGCGACATGCCGGCGTCACCGTCTCGCGGAGGGCGCGGCCGTTTTAGACTCAGACCATCTGCGTCCGTTTAGCGGGTCAGGAGCCTCACCAACAGAGCGACCCCGCTCGACCCTCCTGACGACGATGTCTCGCCTTGCCGTCGCAAGGGGTGGCCTGATAACGGTTACTTCCGTTCACGTTCACGTGACCGATGCCGCCAACTCGGGATTCCCTCCCCTCGGAGAGTCGGGGATGCTTCGAATCCCGGCACTCGATGCCGAAGAGGTAGAGATGCGCTTCGCACCGCTGCTGTCGCGTGCGGACTTTGATCCGGATAGCTGGGAGCACGAGACGATGTCTGTCGACCCCGATTTCCCGGGGTGGTACCAGATCGACCTGAACGAACTCGGCCTCGAAGACGGTCGGTACGAGTACGAGTACGTACTCGACCGTGGCGGCGACGAACCCGACGTCGCTCCCGACCCATTCGCCGAAGAACTCACCCGATTTCAGGGCTACCGGGGAAGCTTTCGAATCCGTGACGGCGAACGGTTTCGTCCCCCGTTCTCGTGGGACGACGAACTCCCGGACGACGGGCTGCCGGAGAACCGCGAACTGGTTCTCTACGAGTTCCCCCCGCGGTGGGCATCCCCCGTGGCCCACGATTACCGCCGGAACGTCCCCGATGGAGACTTTCAAGATCTGCTAACGGACCACCTGGATACCCTCGCCGACCTCGGTGTCAACACTATCGAACTGCTGCCGATTCAGGACGCCCCACAGTCGCTCGGCTGGGGGTACGGCACACGGTTCTTCTTCGCACCCGACAGTGACCTCGGCGGGCCAATCGACGCGAAGTTCCTCGTGAAGGCCTGCCATCGGCGGGGGATACGGGTCTTCCTGGACGTGGTCGTCAACCACGCGACGGGCTGTCCACTGGAGACGTTGGCCGACGAGTGGTTCTTCCTCCATCCGGACGAACAGCCGGACCGACCCACTTGGGGTGGACGGCGTTTTGACTTCGAATCGTCCGTGGACGGCATCTACCCGGCCCGAGAGTTCCTGTGTCAGATGGCGGAGTACTGGATCGAAGAGTACCACGTCGACGGGTTCCGACTGGACGAGTTCAAAGGCGCGGACCACTGGCGATTCGTCCAGGAGTTTCGCGACCGAGCTTGGGCCGCACACGAGGAGTCGTTCCCGGACAGACCGTTTCTCGTGGTCGCCGAGGACTCACACGCCCGTCCGCAGATCGTCCACGACCACGAGGAGAACCCCCGAGGCCAGTCGGTCGTCGACGGCATGTGGAACTTCTCCTTCCAAGAGGAGTCCCGTCGCCTGCTTCGGGGAGACATCGAACCGAGTCCGGACCAGCCGTCACGGACCGAGCGTATCGAGGCGCTCGTAAGTGGTGATCGAACGTGGGACGACCTGACCGGAGAGTTCGACGACGGCTTCTCGGATCTCACCCAGTCGGTCAACTACATCACCTCACACGACGTCGGTTCTGAGGGCGATCAGCGGCTGATGAACTTCGTCTTCGGTGACCTCGTCCGAGAGCGTGACCTGGGTGACGGGTCCATCGAGAATATCAGATACTTGATTGATGATCTCGTCACGGCGGAGTCGGATGTCCACCTCAACACCCACACGGAGGCCATCGACCGACTCCGGAGCGCGTTCGGTCTCCTGTTGACCTCCGTCGGCGTCCCGATGTTCCTCGCCGGCGAGGAGTTCGGCGACATCCACGACCTGGATTACAGGGACTGGCAGCTGAAGATGGAGGACCCCGTGGACTGGACCAGACGTGACTTCCCGGGACACTCGGGGCTGTACGACAGCGTCCGTGATCTCATTCACCTCCGGACGTCGACCGAGGCGTTACAGCGGAACGAGGTCGAGACGTTCTACGTCGATCCGACGATGGACGAGACCGACGGCGGCCGCGTGTTCGCCTACTGTCGGACGAGTGGAGACTCGCTCGGCAGCGACGAGCAGGTCGTCGTCGTCGCCAACGTGGGTGCTCAGGAGTACGACGCATACGACATTCCTTGGCACTGGTCGGACACGGAGCGAGTGACCGAACGCGGTGCACCCCTCGACGACACCACACTCGAGTTCTCCCCGGACGAGGGCGGTGCGACGCTCTCGCTGGCTCCGTTTCAGGTGCGGGTCTTCACGACCTGACCACACCCTCGAAGTCGGTCGGTCTGACTGGCGATCGATCACCGACGGGCACCGTCAGCCCGACGACTTCGTGTGAATTCCGAGCCGACGCCGACAGAACAGAGAGCCCGACCGACTCACGATCGGAGTCGAATCTCGTCGTCGGTGATGGTGTCGACCTGTTCGTCGTTGAGTCGGTAGGTGGCTTTGGTCGACTGGCCGTCCCTGCCGAGTACAGTATTGCCCGGGTCGACTCCGTCGGCGTTCGGAGATATTTGCGCCGACCCACCGTCGAACCCGACAACACGGCCGACCTCGTCGCCGCACCCACTTATTACTCGCTTCCCGATGTCGTCTTTGGTCACGGTGGCGTTATTCTTGATCACACTCAGATGAATCACCCACGCAGGTCTGAATATTCGGCTTGCTAATTGAGTAGATGAGTCACAAGATCTCCTCACGTCGGTTCTGTCGGCCCCCCGATGTCCTCTTCTCGGTGCTCGCCGGTGCAATCGTTTTCAACGTCATCAAGGAGAAACTCTGCCCGGCGGCCGGGACGCCCGGTTTCGGGGTTTTCTGGCCGGAGCTGTGCCGTACACGGCGTTGCTGTCGGCACTGTAGTCGAGACCTGATCGACGGTGGTGCGGGGGACGCTGTCGGAGGCAGTCGCAACCGTCGCCGGACCGAGAATGGTCGACGATCCGTGATCATCCGGTTCACTCGATAACAGTTCGCAGGCCGAGGACGGGGAAACACGAGCGCCGACCGGCTCTCCTTGGGGGTGCTCTCCCTCGGAAACTCGTCCAAGGTGAGAATGCAACCACAACGATGATGCTGGGTCCTGGCATATTACTTACTATGTTTAAGCCACGAGCCCCGACCGGTGGACGGAGGCGGCCGGACGAACGGAGACGTGAGGTGCCGCGATGTCCGAGGTAGACAACCTTCCGACCGCCACCGGTCACTGGCTCCCGGTCGATGCCAACGGTATTCACCTGAAACGCTGGCTCCTCCTCGAAGGGAATCGGTACGGCGTCATCGTCGGGTTGCTCCTGTTCGTCTTCGTAACCAATCTCGTGGTCGGGAGCGTCTGGACCTTCGAGATGCAGCAACTCCTCACGGAAACATCTGCCGTCCAGACGCTGCTCAACACGTTCTTGAGCGGCATCATTCTGCTCGTCTCGATCGTCGTCTCGACCAGTGCCATCGTCCTGTCGTACGACATTACCTCCCTCGACGCTCAGGAGAATCGCATGGAGGCGGCGATGGAGTTCCGCCGCGACATCGACGAACTCACCGATGGGGTGGAAGATTCGACGGACCCGGGGTCGTTCATTAAGACGATGACCGAAGTCATCCACAGTCGAGCCGAGGCCCTCGACGACGCCACGGAATCGTCGGACAAAGAGTTCGCCGAAACGCTCCAGGAGTACACCGAAGGCGTCGTAGAGACGGTCAACTCGATCGATAGTTCGATGAAAACGGTCAACCGAGGGCAGTTCAGCGCCCTGTGGGAGGGGTTAGAGGTGGAGTACGGACCGCACCTCAACCAGTCGGACCGGATCAGTATCCAGCACAGCGACCAGTTCTCGGACGAGTACGGTCAGAAGTTCGACGAACTGGTCAGAGCGTTCGAACTCTTCGCCACGGGGAAGGAGTACTTCAAGACGCTGTACTACAACCAGGAAATCTCTCAGCTCTCCCGCGTGCTGTTGGTGATATCTCTACCGACGATTCTCGTCGTCGCCTCGTCGACACTGGCGATCGAAGCGCACCTCCTCCCAGACTTCTGGCTTTTTGGACTGCCCCCCCTCCTGACGTTCGTTTCGCTCGTGATCACCGTCGCGTTGGCCCCGTTCGTCACGCTGATCGCGTACATGCTCCGGATCGCGACCGTCGCGAAACGAACCGCCTCCGCCGGCCCGTTCACAATAGCGTAGTCTCGGTGAGGCTCATCCGAGGTCGCGTTCGCGCTGTCCGGAGTCATGAGGTGGACGCTGATCGGGAGTCTGGGTGAGAATGCAACGATAAGGGTGTTACCCCTCTCCGCTGTACCCTCTCCTATGCCTCGTTCGCGCTCCCCAAAGGAAAAAAGGGGATGGCCGAACAGAACAATCAGTGAGTAGAGAAATGTCAGTTATAAATAATATCTTGGCCACCAAGGGTCATTGGCTTCCGGTCGGCAGGAACGGATTCCATCCGAAACGCTGGCTCCTCCTCGAAGGGAACCGATACGGTGTCATCGTCGCATTGCTCCTGCTCGTCTTCGTGACGAATCTCACCGCCGGGACCATCTGGACCTTCGAGTTGCAGCAACTCCTCACTGAGACCTCGGCGGTGCAGACGCTGCTCAACACGTTCTTGAGCGGCATCATCCTACTCGTCTCGATCGTCGTCTCGACCAGTTCGATCGTTCTGTCGTACGATATTACCTCCCTCGACAACCAGGAGAACCGCATGGAGGCGGCGATGGAGTTCCGCCGCAACATCGACGAACTCTCCGACAAGAACACCAATCCGACGGATCCGAGTTCGTTCGTCAAGTCGATGACTCAGGTCATCAGGGCCCGGGTTGAGGACCTCGATGATGCCACGGAATCGTCGGACAAAGAGTTCGCCGAAACGCTGCAAGAATACACCGAAGGCGTCGTAGAGACGCTCGATTCGGTCGACAAATCGGTAGGGAAATCCGAACGAGGGGAGTTCAGTGCACTGTGGGATGGTCTCGAAGTGGGGTACGGCTCTCATCTCAACCGCTCGGACCGGATCAAGATGTCACACGAAACAGAGATGTCCGACGAGTACGGTCAGAAGTTCGACGAACTGGTCAAAGCGTTCGAACTCTTCGCCACGGGGAAGGAGTACTTCAAGACGCTGTACTACAGTCGGGAGATATCCCAGCTCTCTCAGGTACTGTTGGTCATCTCCCTGCCGACGATTCTCGTCGTCGCCTCGTCGACACTGGCGATTGAGGCGAACCTCCTCCCGGACTTCTGGTTATTTGGACTGCCGCCGCTCTTGACGTTCGTCTCGTTCGTGATCACCGTCGCGTTGGCCCCGTTCGTCACGCTGATCGCGTACATGCTCCGGATCGCGACCGTCGCGAAACGAACCGCCTCCGCCGGCCCGTTCACGATATCGTAGTCAGTGCTCTGGTCGTGCAGTAAGAGGTGACCCCTGAGCGTCCTCGATATGGACAATCCCCGGTCGCCGCGGCTTCGCTCCCTCGCCGGTTAGTTTTACGGCCTATCGTTCGACGGCTGCCACCGGGACCGTCCTGTCGAGGACGATCAGCGCTCGCGCCATCTCACACCCGTGTTCGTAGGGTTCGTTTCGTCAATTCAGGGCCGAGAGCCCCGCAGATCCGGGAGCAACGATCTTTGACGCTCATACGTGGGCACAGAGAGCCGGTGCGGTCGCGGCTGGCGACCACACGTATCGGGATAACAAAACGGGATGCGTCGGCAACGCCGAATCAGTGGTGGAGTCGGATCTCGTTGCTGGTGACCGTCTCGATATTCCTCCGATCGAGTCGGTAGGTGTCGGTATCCTCCTCGTCTCCCCAGCCGAGGTCCGCCTTGATTTTCTCCGTGATTCCCGGGTCGGGAGCCACGTACGCGGTCCCTCCTTTGACATCGATGATCTGCCCGAGTTCGTTGCCGATGGAGTCGACGACAGGCTTCCCCTCGTCATCCTCGCTGAGTGCTGTTTTACTAGACATCACATTCATCAGTTCGAAGGTGAGGGAAGTATAATTGCGCCTTGCAGACGCGGGTACGGACAATCTCCCGTCGCTTTCACTGTCTCAGAACGACTGGTCTTCGTCGCCGGCGGTGGCATCCTTCTCATCGCTGGCGATGCCGCCGCGAGTACAGCATCCTTCGCGACCGACGGCTTTGGCCCTCCATGCTGTAGATCAGCTGTCGCACCTCGTCGGCTGAGTCGTACTCCTCCACAAGCGTCGACGTCGTCGTCGGGAGGGTATCAGAGCGTACGATATTCCTGATTAAGCGTTCTCTCGGTAGAGGAAAGTCGAGTGGGGCGCGGACGCCTCGCCTCTGTTCGCCATCGTTCTCGCCCTCGAGTGGGTCGTCAGTCGCTCTCGTCGCGGACGAGGGGACTCGCCTCGGCCTCCGGATGGCGCCTCCAGACGGGGGCATCCGTCCCATCTCGCACGCAAACGAGAAGGCTCAGTCCCTCGAGTCGCTCCAGTGCGGCCAACGCGGCCTGTTCGGAGATGTTCAGCCGGTCGGCGATGGATCGATGCGTGTGCGACTGGTTATCTTTGAACGGGTCGAACGCTGTGATCAGTAGTGGTTGTTGGGTGACGGGAATACTCATGGCGTACTACCCATTTCACACCACCCGAACATAGTGAAACTGCTTGCGAGGTGAAAGAGTTTGAAAGGGCCCGTAGGCGACTACCCGGTGCCGTGGCCCATGCTCGAATCGACCAAAGTCCGCGGAACGCATCGGACGAACGAACGGCCCAGTAGCGAACACAGTCTCGCGTCCCGGTCGGGTGGAGCGCCCGGACGGGCTTGCCACTACAAGCGCGCTTGGTTAACGGGAGGACCGAGTAGATCCGAATACAATGGTAGATATAATGGGCCACGTCGCTTTCGGACTGTTCTTCGCCACCGTGGCGTGGTTCGTCTGGGACGACCGGGCCAGCGTCGCGTTCATCGGGCTCGCGGCGGTCGCTTCGCTCCTCCCCGACGTCGACCTGTGGCTGTCGAAACTCTTTCCCGCCGAGGTGCACCACCACGGCGTGACGCACACCGTGCTGTTCGTGACGGTCATGAGCCTCGCCGCGGCCGCGCTTCTCACCGCCCTGTTCAGCGACCGAATCGACGACTGGATAGGGAGCGAGCGGTTCGACCGGTCGAGCCTGTTCGTGTTCCTCTCCGGAGGCTTCCTCGTCGGCGGGTTGAGTCACCTGGTCGCAGACATGCTCTCGGCACCCGATATCTCGACGCCGATCGAGCCGTTCTGGCCCTTCTTCGATAAGCTGTGGTCCGTCGATCTGGTCTGGTACAACGCGATGTGGATCAACTTCGGATTCCTTTCAGCGATGATCGTCGTTCACCTCGCGCTCGCGTATCTGACGACCCCTCCCGACCATCGCTATCGACTGCTCCCCGTGTGATCCGTGTGAACGCCAAGACGTCTCCCCAGGAGCGTCTCACTGGACCGTCGGCTGCCGCGACTCGCCACACGCCGGCGTCTGCTGATGGTGCGACGGGTCATCGCGGCTGTCAGACGCAAACAGTGGTCTTTCACCGCAGTACGGAATTGAACGAGCCATGAGACGGAAACGATGTGGTGCCACGGACGCGCACTCACGGAGAAGTCACGACGGGCGGCGGCGGACGATCCCTCATTCGCCCGGCCAGAGGGGGCAGGAAGGTCGCGACTACGCTGACCCGTGACCGCATCAGCGCGGTGGTCGACTCGCAGGACGAGCAGGTCGGGCACGTCGTCGAAGTGAGCGGAGACGTGGCGTACGTCGATCCGGTCACCGACCCGGCCGTGTCCATGGCGGTGAATCAGAATCGAATCCGGGGGAAGACAACGAAGACCGCCGCTTCCAGATCGAGCACGATGAGATCGAATCGATCGCGCCGAACGACGTCAGGCTGACCCGATAGAACGCGGCGTAAGTGGTAGGTTGGTTTCGTCTGCAGGCAGTGGCGTCATACCACTGGATACCCTCAATTCGGGTATGGCGTCCCAACTTACTGTCAAAGGTGTCGAGAAGGGTGACGAGTACTATCACGTGACGTATCGTGATTCGGACTCGTTCGAAGAACTCCGAACGCCGGACTGGGCGAGCAAACCCGCCCGGTCGGTCGTTCCGGGGAGTGAAGTCCGGATGGGTCAAGACAACGACGAGTGGCTCGTCCAGAGCGTCCTCATTCCGATCGACGGCGTCGAGGACAGCGACGACGCGTCCCGAAAGGCGATGGAGATCGTTACCAGGCTTACCGACTGAGTCCCCGTCCCGCTGTGTCGCTGCGCGAGATATACTCCGAGCGTATCCTTCTAGATTGAACAGTCGCAGATCTTCACGTTCAGAGACCGCGTTCAGCGGGTTGAGTCCCGCCACCTCGTGTTGACTAACGCGTATTTCGTTTCCTCACTGCGATGCTGCTCACGGGGGCTCCGTTCAGCGTACCGACGTCGAAACAGACCGAGTGTCGAGGGTGAGAGTCTCCCGATATCGTATGCACACGCCGATAGCGGGTGCGTCTACGAAGTGGCTGCGGTGAACACTTCGATAGAGGGGTGTATCTAGGTCGAGCCTTTCCGAACACTTCGATAGAGGGGTGTATCCAAGTTGAGTCCTGCCGAACACATCGATAGAGGGGTGTGTCTCATCAGCTCCGTGGTGTCTGAGCACTCATTGATCAGCTCCTCGAGATCGTTTCTGTCGTGCAGTAGGGGACAAGCGAGTGAGGGACAATCGGGTGAACGCGAGAGGTGAGAGTTTGTCGTCGTCTGACTGTAAGTAACCAACAGACACAGGAGTAGAGCGCTTTGTTGGTTACTACTGCGTCGCGTTTGCGAATGCGGTCAACTCGGGATCTCGAGTCCCTGCGAGTTCTCGGCGTCTCTGTGACCGATCCCAACATAACGGCGACAGCAGATTCTCGACTGTCCTAATGAGTTGAGTCTCATAATACGAGGCGTCGTAGGTCTCGATCTCCTCATGTGTAAGGGCGACCCGGTCTCGCGAGATCGTGTCGTTGTCAACGCCCTTCGAATGAATTTACGAAGTCATCTCTCGTGTGTACGATCCAACGTCTGCAGCACAGATCGCCGAGTGTGCCCGTGTCTCGCTGACCATGGCGCACTTCTCACAGAATGGCAGACGGCCCGACGTAATCTCGCGCTCGCCCAAGCGACACTCGCTAGCGGTGAAGTGAGTCAAACTGGTCACCTTACGGGCACGGACACAGATGACGATGGCAATGGTGATACGCCTACACGAATGGCACACTCGAGAGAATCGCCGACGCCGAAGATCCGTCATAGAGGTGTTTCTTGACGACACGGATTCTTCTCACACACCGTTTAGTAGCGACGTGACCGATTCAGAGGATGTTTCCAATACGTTGTTCGCGGCCACGAAAGCTTAGTGGCCGGCACGCTCAATATGTCAGATGGACCACGGTCACGTGACGCTCTACATCGCAACGAGCGTGGACGGATATATCGCAGACGAGGACGGAGGTGTTGATTGGCTTGATGAATTTCAATCGGAAGAAGGTGAAGAGACAGGAGAGTTTACGGAGTTCTTAGAGAACGTCGACTGTCTGGTGATGGGGGCAACGACATATGAACAGGTTCTCGGGTTCGGTGAGTGGCCCTACGGCGAGAAGCCGACGTACGTGTTCGCACATAGAGAACTCTCTCCCGCGACCACGTCGGTTGAGTTCGTTGACAACGACGTGGCATCACTCTCGAATGAACTCAAAGAACAGTACGAACATATCTGGCTGGTTGGTGGTGCGGATCTCGCACAGTCATTTTTACGAGAGCGGGAGATTGACGACCTTCGATTGTTCTTCATCCCGACGCTCCTCGGAGAGGGAATTCGACTGTTCAGTGGCGAGTACAGCCGACAGCGGCTCCGGTTACTAACTACCGATGCTGCTACCAGTGGAATCGTCGAACACCACTACGAAATCACCGACTGAGATTCACTCACCGCCGTACTGATTCTCCCTCCACTCACCAATACATCTCGACCCGTTTCAGCGATAGTGACGTGACGGGCGTGCACTCTGTCTGCAGCACAGTCACGACAAGCCATCAACGCTTGAGGATTCGATAGGTCGATTGCTCCACGCTACATCGCTTAAACATGGTCTGTGTATATACGTGACAGAACGGAGCAAATCGCCATACTAACTAAGTTTCCCCCGCAAGTATCTTGACACGACTATGTCGGATACGGCCCTCCACGACGCGTCGAACGATCCGTCACCCAACCCCGAAGAAATAGATCTCGAGTGGCTCACACTTGAGGCGGGAGAATCAATTCAGTGGGCCAGTACTCCACACAAGTACAGCCTCGTGGGCGCATTTGCAGTCGGGATTCCGCTTTCAGTGGTACTCATCGGAATTCCAATTGTTGTTGCAGCGTATCTCCAGTACACCAACACGAACTACGTGATTACCAATCGCGGGCTCTACAGCAAGCGAGGAATCCTCTCACGAGACGTTCAACAGATTGGGTTTGATAAGATACAGAACATTTCCTACTCACAGTCGGCGCTCGGGTCGTATTTTGGATTTGGCTCGGTCGATGTCAGTACAGCCGGTGGGTCCGGTGTGGAACTGCAACTCCGTAGCATCCCAGACCCGGCGTCGGTTCAAGAGTTAATTGCCAGAGCGGTTGACAAACGCCAGCAGGGTGAATCGGAGTCCACAGCCAATGATGTGCTGGACGAGATTCTTCAGGAACTTCGATTGATCCGCAATGCGATGGCCGATGATGCCATAGAGTCAACTGACACCGCTACCGACGTCGCGAGCAACGAGAGGTCGACGACAGAGTCATCAGCAGACGACCAATGAGCAACGGGTGGTGGTTTATGAGTGAAGGAGAGCGCATCGTCTGGCAGGGACGACCACGACTCTCTGCCGCTTTTCCCGGAGTCAGCGTCGGCACCATCATCTGTCTCCTTGCGATTGGAGCAGGGGTACTCGTGGACGTTCGATTCGCCGCTGTCGGGGTTCTTGGGGTCGGAGTTGCGTCATGGGCCCTACTGCGAGTGCGTCGAACCACGTACCTGGTCACGTCGCGAGCGGTGTGGGTCAAACAGGGCGTGGTCGGACGAACTGTTCGACGGGTCGGCGTGACGAACATTCAGAATACGGCGTTGAATCAATCAGTGACCGGATCAGCGTTCGGGTACGGAACGGTCACTCTCGAAGTGGCTGGAGGCCGTGATATCCGGTTCCGGCGGATTGAAAATCCCGAAACCGTCCGATCGACTATCACCGACCGTCTCTCTCGTACCGACAACACAGTCCCCGGAACGACTGCTCAATGGCAATCAGTGCTACAACTGGTTCGAGAGATGAGGAATTCAATACCGAGTCGCTGAAACGGTAGGTTGTATCCTACTGATCTCTGAACTCTACAGTGTAGCCGTTGTTACGAAGCGCTTCAACGAGGTCATCATCGGGCTCGATTGTGAATTCGTGGAACGAGTTGGTTGGGCTTTCTGTCGAATAGAGCTCTGAGTCAATATTATCTGGTATCTCATTTTGATGAGTATCCTCTTGAACAATGACCGGTTGGCTGGGAACCTGGGTGGGACGGTTACTATCTGTCATTTCAATACCGTCCGTTACAACCATTCGGCTATTTGTATTCCGGTTCCAGAATCTGTTATGGAAAGTACAAGAATACGGCTCTGTTGAAATTCGTAGTTACTGATAGTTTGTTGAGGGCGTGCTGCATACAGAGCGCGTATCTCGCACGCTCTCAAGACATCGCCACCTCCGGGTCGATAAAGATATTATAGTACCTTGGTTAACCATGCTATGGCAGCCTCACAGACATCCCCGCTCTTTCTGCTCTATGTTGGGATATTCATCGTGGCTGCACTCGCCTGTTTTGCCAGTCTCACACGGCTCCAACACATCACCCATACCGACACGCGACGCGGCTTGTGGGCACTCCTGCTGACGAGCGGTGGGTGGGCGACCGCCCACGTTGGATTTCTCGTCTCCCCAACGACATCACTCAAACTCGGATGGTATACAGTGGGGCTGGTGGTCGGTCTCGCGACTGTGGGCGCATGGCTCTACTTCTGTTCTGCGTACACCGGCCGGACCTACCACCAACTCCCGACATATCGTCGCCTCGCTGTCGGCGTCTACATTGTACTTGTCGCGGTGAAGGTCACCAACCCTCTCCATCACGAATACTTCACAACGACAGCCATCGCCATCCCGTTCCCCCACCTCTCCGTATACACGGGTCCGTTACATTGGACCGCGATGGGGCTCTCGTATGCTCTCGCCTTTGTTGGCTACTTCATGTTGCTGGAACTGTTCACCCAAATCGACCTCGACACACGAGCGCTCTTTGCGCTCGTCGGAATCACCTCCCTCCCCGTCGTGTTAGATGTCATTGGCTACACCACGCCTTACGTTATCGATATTACCTACGAGCCACTCGGGGTCGCCGTCTTCGCCGTTGGGGTCGCGTTCGTCTACATCGACCGGTTCGAAGCCGTCCAACTGGCCGCCGAACAGGACGACCCCATCATCGCGCTTGACGTGAGCAACCACATCAGGGATACGAATCGGGCTGCGCGGACCCTCTTCCCTGAGCTTGACGGTGCAGAGGGTACCCATCTGGAGACGACACTCCCACGGGTGGCCAACTGCCTTGGCAGCGACGACCCTATGCTGAAACTCCAGAAGAACGGACAAACGCGGTATTATCGTGTCACAGACACCCCGTATGGCACGGCGAAAGCCGGTCTCGGTCGGACTATCATGCTCACCGACGTGACTGACCGTGAGCGGTACCGCGAGGAATTAGTGCGGCAGAACCAACGCCTCGAACAGTTCGCCAATTTAGTGAGCCACGACCTCCGTAATCCACTCTCCGTAGCTACAGGCCGATTGGAGTTACTGCGCGAGGAGGTCGAGGGGGTGGCAGAGAATGACAACGCAGCGGGCGTTGAACGGGCACTGAACCGGATGGATGACCTGATTGCACAAATCCTCACGCTCGCCCGTGATGGCCAACCCGTTGAGCAGTGGGATGCAGTGTTGCTCTCGTCGATAGTACAGGAGAGCTGGGAGATGGTCGAGACGAACACTGCCGAATTACAGGTTGAGAATGACTTGGCGTTCAAAGCTGACTCGGCCCGATTGCAACGACTGTTGGAGAACCTGTTTCGGAATGCGCTTGACCACGGTGGCCCGGACGTGACGGTCACCGTCGGGACGATTCCTGACTGCCCGGGATTTTACGTGTCCGATGATGGCCCCGGAATCCCCGAGAGCAATCGCGACTCCGTGTTCGACCCGGGGTATACAACCCGTGAGCAGGGGACCGGGTTTGGCCTCGCTATCGTCGCCGAGATAGTCGCTGCCCATGGCTGGAAGATTCAGGTAACCGAGAGCGAAACTGGTGGCGCTCAGTTCGAGATTCTCGGTGTCGAATCCGTGGAGTGACTCCACTGACATCCCCTGACTGCTTTGCTAAACTCATCCTCTGTATGTGTCTCGCTACTCCCGTCAATCTCAGAGAATTTCAACAAATCCAAGAACGACTAATCAAGCTTCTCCCGAGATAATTCAAAACCATTAAGATAACTATCGGATTTGTTCACAAATACTAAAAAAGCCAGCACATCATGGGAGATGATCTCATGTTCTACGGACTCAATTTCTAATATCAATTGACAAGTGTCGGAATTCAGCCTTTCCACTTTCCTTAGATCTACATCAGCCTTCGTGATTTCGTGATATAGCTTCATGAGTTCATCATGCTCCCACATCTTCTCTGAAAAGCCGAAATTCAGGTTCAGCGAGACAGTAGTTGAGCCATCAAAGCGGCCGAAAATATATCTCTTGAATTTATACAGAAGTCCACCATCTTCGTTAACGTGTAACGTATCAAATTCTGCGACTAACGGTTGTTTAGCCCACTGACGATCGTCAAACTTGCTCCTCAGATATTCCTCTCGCTCTCTCCGTGTTTCAAGACTGCTCAGGCGATAGTAGATAGCTGCCAGAATACCAAAAAGTATGGTCGCTACGACACTGAATTCATTCAGAATTACCGAGATAGTTGGCATTACTTCTGTCATAAAAGCGTCTCACATTTGAATCGGTTGGTGAGTCGATTCCTGAATCCGAGTTGTTCTGAATGTGTCCGCTTAGTGAGTAAACTCAGTGAGCAGCTGAAGCAGCGGAGAGTTGCTGAAACCAACAGGGCTATGATGCTGACTATATCTTCTGTATCTCGCACGCCGTTTGTGTCAGCGCTTGAACAATTCAACAGAGCTGAATATCACGTAGTTCTCGTCTCAGCGATAATCTGATTGGAGAGATCACTCGGAAAAATCGGTCCCACTTACACCGTGCCGTCTTTGCGTAAGTATTAGTTTGACGTGTCAGAGACAACCAGTATGGAACACCCAAACGTTCTCGTATTCGTCGAATTCCCCGATCCAAAGTTCCCGACCGCTGGGTTCTTGAACAATCTCGCGTATCCGGACGCGGAACTCATCGGGTTCTACCACGTTGACGAAGACGAATCTATCGAGGAAGCGCGGGCCGAACACGACGAAGAATTCAGAGCGGAACTAGAGAGACAGGCCGAACGGTTTGAGCAAAAAGGAGTACGGACGGAATGCGACCTCTCGTTTAACGACAATCTGATTGAAACACGTGAAAAGATCGCTGAGCGCGATGGTGTCGATGCGATTCTCACCCCGGGAGGAGCAAATACGCTCGGAAGAGTACTGATCGCTTCCCGTCACACAAAGAATGCGGAGCAGAAGGTGACCAATCTTCTCAATATCGTTGACCGTGATGACCTTCTTTCAGTGGACCTCATACACGTCGCGGATCCGGATGATCCTGAGGGAGAAGCCGAGGGTGAACGAATTTTACAAGAGTTGACTTCGATCCTCACCGATCAAGGGATCCCATCGATCCGAATCAATCGAGAGGTGCGGAAAGGGACGGACGTGTCGTTCGAACTGAGACAAGCTGCTCGCAACTACGATCTGTTTGTAATGGGTGAAACCGAACAAGATGCCGGAGATGAAGTCTTCGGCCCAGTTGGTGATTATATTGTTGACAAACAGGATGTTGCTGTTTTGACCCTCCGGTAATCTCCGCCTCGTCGGAGAACTGTTCTCCGTGATCAACAGCGGAATTCGCGTTGAGTCCGCACTTCGAGTAGCACAGCTAATTCAGTAGATCGGGAACGGAATGAGCGTGAACACTGTGCTGCATTGATACTCTGTATCTTGTACGCGACTTCTGACAGCACTCGGAGAGGCTTCTGTGGCCGTGCTGAATAGAGGGCGCGTATCGGTCAGCAGACCTTCGCTCAAAATTAGGACTGTGTATCGATCAAAATAGAGGGTGTAGTCAGCAACAGGGTCGGCTTTGATACCACCGTTTTGCAACAGCATTCGGTAGAACGCATGGGCTGTAGAGGATTGATTGTCAACGGTAGCTGAACTGTTGGATGTTACACAGAGCTATATTGCCAGAGAACGAAGGGATGTCATGGATTCGCACGGCACCATCGCTCTCGGACTGGGACTTGGAAACGCTCTCGGGGCCGGTATCGGTGTAGTAATCGGCGCTATTACTGGTGACCTTCCCTTCTGGTTGGGCCTCGGTATCGGTCTCGGAGCGAGTATGGGAACCGCTATGGGGGTCGTATTTTCCCGGGGCGGAAACGCTGGTGAGACGGATGAGACAGATGTTCTCAAATCCGTGTAACCGACCGCGCTGGTACCAGTCGGCAATTCGGAATACTCGTTACTAAATACGCAGGTCTAACGAACAGTTGGTTCACTGGCATCAACACGAAACAAACGAGACCGCCGTGCTGAACTCATCCTCTGTATCGGTCATGCAGATTATCTCAACTTCGAATAATTTCAGCAAAGCCAAATCGTGTGTACTACCGAACACCGGACGAACAGATTCAATGCCCCACTGAGCGCGGGATATTCACTTCGGATTTGGACACGAAACGAGTTCGAGGGCTCATTTCTCAGGCATACAACAATCTAATATCCCACCCAGACTGTAGGAACATCCTGATAGTAATATGACTCACCCGACTTCGAAATCGGACGACGAAGATGTCGGTATCAGCGGTATCATCGCATTCCTCGTTCTGACGTTCGCGTGGTCGTGGGGAATCTGGGGACCGAAAGTGCTTCTCGAACAGGGTCTCGTGGAGGGTGTTCCAGTCTTGCCGAATCTCGGCGCGTTCGGTCCGACCGTCGCTGCGTTCATCCTCGTCGCCTACGCGAATGGGTTCGGAGGAGTGCGCCGACTCGCTGGCCGAGCGATCCAACGTGACTATCCTAAGCGGTGGATTCTCGTCGCCCTGCTGCTCCCACCGGCAATCGTCGGTGGCGCGCTCGCTGTAGCCGTGGCCACCGGCACGACACCGACGTTTCCCTGGGCGGGCCAACCGATCATCCTCGTCATCGCGTTCGTCTGGATCTTTGTGCTGGGAGGGCCAATCCAGGAGGAGTTCGGGTGGCGTGGGTACCTCCTTGACCCGCTCCAAGAGCGGCTTACCCCACTCGGCGGTGGGCTTGCTGTCGGACTCGTCTGGGCAGTCTGGCATCTGCCGCTGTTCTACATCTCGAGCGAGACAATCTACTACGACAGTCCGTTCCTCGGATTCGCCGTCTCCATCACCTTGCTCTCCGTGCTCATGACGTGGGTGTACAACAGCACGAACGGAAGCCTCCTTCCAGTGCTCCTCATGCACACCGCGTGGAACTGGGCCCAAGGAATGTTCCCCGTTCTCGACTCCGACCCCGCGAGCCTCGCGATGGTCGGGTTCCTCGTCGCCGCCACCGTCTCCGTGGTAGTGTACTCGGGACCGAAGCGGTTAGGACGAACGGGAGGGGTCGGGTGACCGGGACGCAGATCTACCGAACCGCTGTCTCACGGGGGACGCTGTCTGTCTAACAGGTTGTCTGGACCCACCGACAGGTTCTTTCTGACGGATGGTGAGTTGCCTCCGCATGGATACCCTCGTCACGGACACACTGTTAGTCACGATGGACCCGGAGATACCCGGCGCAACCGGTGACCTCGGGATTGTCGACGACGGTGCAGTCGGCTGGACTGACGGCGAGATAACCTACGTCGGCCCCGCGGCGGACGTCGAACCGGCTGACGCCGATCACACCGTCAACGGCGACGGCTGTCTCACGCTTCCAGGGCTCGTGAACGCCCACGTCCACGGCCGACAAAGCATTCTCCGTGGCGCGGCCCAAGACGTCCCCGAGATCGAGTGGATGACTCGCGCACTCGGGCCGATTAGCGGCCACATGACCGGCGAGGACGGCATCGTCGGTGCGAAGCTCACAGCGATCGAGGCACTGTTGTCCGGCACGACGACGCTGGGAGAATACGCGAGCGAGGTCGCCGAACTGGTTGACCAGGCCTACAGACCACTCGGAATCAGGGTCGTCGCCACCGAGAGGATAAATGCGGTCCCAGACGATCGCTCCGATATCGCGCCGGACGAGGCGTACCCGTTCGACCGTGAAGCGGGCGAGGAGTCGGTAGCTCGCGCCGAAAACCTGTTCGAGCGCTTTGACGACGAGCCCTTAGTCCAGCCAGCGTACGGCCCGCAGGCGTTGGACATGGTCCCGCTCGACCTCCTCGAATCGATCACCGAACAGGCGCGAACCCACGGTCGGACCGTCCACATGCACGTTGCACAGGGCGAGCGTGAGCGCCGCCAGATCGCCGCTCGATACGGTGACGGCTCAACGACGGTTGGCGTGCTGGACGACGAAGGCCTCCTCGGTGAACACCTGCTCGCCGCCCACCTGCACGGGGCGATACCCGACGAGCGCGAGCGCCTCGCCGAGGCCGGCGTCCGGATGGTTGGGTGCCCCTCGTCGATCACGGCGATAGACGGCGTCGTCCCGCCGATTGTCGAGTATCACGAACACGGCGGGGCTGTCGGTCTCGGTACCGATCAGGCTCCGGGTCCGGGCGGCCACAACGCGCTCCGTGAGGCCCGCACGGCGGCGATGTTGGCGAAAGCGGACAGCGGCGATCCGACGGCTCTCGACGCGGCCGGCGCGATCGAACTGGCAACGATTGGCGGGGCACGCGTCCTCGGTGTCGCCGACAGCGTCGGATCGCTCTCTCCGGGCAAGCGCGCCGACATCGTACTCTGTGATATGGAGCAGGCGAGCGTCGCTCCGACGGTTCAGACCCCGTTCCACACGGCGATTCCCAATCTGGTGTACGGTGCCAGCGGCAACGAGGTTCGCGACGTGTTCGTCGACGGCGTCCAACGCGTCTCCAACGGCAGCATCGTCGGAGTCGACGTCGACGGTGTGGTCGACGACGCGGTCAAGCGCGCCGAGCGTATCTTTGCAGATGCGGAAGCTGACTGGCGCGCCGCTGGATCATCGCTCGTCAAGGCCGTTGACGACGGTCGGCTCTGAGAAGCCCGACTGCCATCGTCTCACTCGTTGACTGTTCACTCGTCGAACTCGCCCGCAACGAGATCGGAGCCGAATTCGTTTCGACGGGCGTTGTGAGAGTAACGCAGACACACCTCATCGCGGTGGACGACGTCGGCCAGCGGTTCCAGAAGCGATATGTCGACGGTTGTCTCGGCCGGTACGAAACGACGGTCAGTCCTGAAGCGGTTCGTGACGAGGTGGTCAGTCGACTCACACACCAGTCACCACCGGGCGGTTCGGTAAGTCTGAATGGCGTTGACGGCGATCAAGACAGATTCTGTGGGCTCCGTTGAAATCTCCTACTGAGGACGTATTCTAGCGACTGTGCTGAATGCTGAACACAAATGTGTCGTTGAGTACAGAGCGGTAAAGTGTTAACCAGCTGTACATAGTAGCTCTCCTAGTGAGATGTATGTCCGAAGAGGAAACTGAACGATACAGCTTCGACGAAGAATCCACCGAACACTTGCTGTTCCTCGGGGCGGTCGTCAGTATCGTCGCCGACGGTACCGCGACAGGCGGTGCCCTCACTGTCACCGAGATCGACGCTCCGCCGAGCTATGAAAATAACCTTCATACGCACCCGCCCAATGAACTATTCTACGTCCTCAGTGGGGAGATGACGCTGTACGTGGACCGGGAACCACACCGTTTGACAGAGGGAATGACCGGATTCGTCCCGTCAAACCGTCCACATGGGTTCCGCGTCGACAGCGATGACCCGCTCCGCGTTCTCGCCATCTTCGCTCCCGCCGGAATGGCGGACTTCTTCCGAGAGGTCGGAACTCGCACAGAGACGCGAACGATTCCCGAATACCACGGCCCAACTGAGGCCGACCTCGAACGCATGGCTGTAGCCAGCGCGAAGTTCGACATGCAACGACTCGGTCCCCTCCCACCGTCGACGTCAGCAAACCCTGACCGGTTCTCAACATCGTGAACGCCTTGCTGTATACACCCCTCCATATTCAACGGGCACTTATTGACACTACTCCGATGGGTCGTCGCGACCATGCTGCATAGAGGGCACGTCTCTTGTACGAACAGGGATCTGTTCAGTGGAACCCACGACACTATTTTACAGGTGAGATCTGTATTTTAACTCTGATGGACGAAATCGTGACAGAAATAGAGATCAACGCTTCGCCAGAGGCTGTGTGGGCTGTCTTGACAGATTTCGAGGCGTATCCCGATTGGAATCCAGCCTTAGAGATAGCTGGAGAAGCGATAGAAGGCAACCGACTGGAGGTGACGATGGAGTACGAGAACACGCGACCGATGACGTTCCGCCCAAAGGTTCTCGTCGCTGACGAGCCGACCGAGTTTCGGTGGCAAGGGCGCCTGTTCGTCGCCGGACTCTACGACGGGGAACATCGGTTCGTACTCACTGCGCTTGACGACGGTGAACGAACACGATTGACACAGGCCGAAACCTTCCGTGGTGTATTAGTGGGATTCATCAACCGTCGAATCGGCGATGATGTCGAGGCAGGATTCAACCAAGTGAACGAAGCACTCAAACGTCGAGTGGAGAGCGGTCCGTCGAATACCTAAACACAGCCTCTCTACTGAACAGTTGGTGGACTCGCTTTGGCGTTGACCAAGAGAAGAGTTCCTGCTGGATTCATCCGCTGTACCTCGTACGACAGCCCTGCCGGTTTCTAAGGATATCGCTCCGTTGGACATAGAGGTTAGAATCTAGGCGGGCACTCCATGCCTTGTGAAGTGATGAGAACTCTCGATTTGATACGTGGACGAACGTTCCTTCACCCGTAGCTGAGACCTGGAATGGCTGTTAACAATGTCTCGGTTGTATGACATTAATACATAGCCTGTTGCGGTTACGAGTAACCGTGGATATCCAGACGTGTTTTCTGCAGCATCGAATCCGTACTAATCACAACTACGGACGTCGGGGCTGTCTCCTTGCTCTTCGGAAAAACCAGTTTGTGAACTTCGATTAACGTCATTCTGTTTTAACCAACATGAAGGCAAGAAGGTCACCTAATGTAGGTTAAGACACGGTCAACTTGTGTCTCTCACCCAAGAATTGGCAGGAAACTATTCCTCGAAGTAAGAACTATATTCTTTGCCACGCAAGAACGAGTATGTCCAACAGCGAGTCTCCAGATGGCCCGCCCTCTTTCAAGGATGCGTTTCGTGGCGACGACGTTGAGCAACGCATCTACGGAACCATTCTCCAGACTCGCGAGCCGACGACAGCAAGCGCCATCGCCGACGTTGCCGACTGTGACCCGAAAACGGCTCGGAAGTATCTGGGCTGGTTCAGTGAACTCGGTATCGTCACGCGCCACGACGGTCATCCGGCCACCTACGAGCGCAACGACGCCTACTTCGAGTGGCGGAGAATCAACCAGCTCGCGGCCGACCACTCCGTCGAAGACCTCCAGCAGCGCGTTCGGGAACTGAACTCGCGGATCGAGGAGTACGAGGACACATACGGTGCCCCGACGCCAGCGGCCGTCGACGCCGTCGACGCCGCAGAATCGAGCGACGACCGGACGATCGATGACGTCTACGGTGACCTCGGTGACTGGGCGACCGCTCGGGGCGAGCGAACACGCTACGAACGTGCCCGTCAGCAACGTGCGAGCACTGAGACCGAACCAGTATCCGGGTAGCCACATCGATGGTGCCGCCCACAGGTGACGGTGGAAGCCCTGCGCCTATCGATCGCCCGATACTCGAGTTCCTGCAGACGCGTCTTCAAGCAACGGAGCAGGTCGCAACAGCACTCATCACCGACGCGAGCGGCCATCTCGAACTTCGTGTGACACTCACACCCTCGTACTATCCAGACTCCGTCGAGGAGGCGACGCTGGCTGTTCGCTGGTACACGAACGACGACTGCAAAATTCACTACCGGGAGGGTCATCCAGACCGCTCCTGGGAATGCCGGTGGGATCGCCACCCAAACCCCCACAATACCCGAGACCATTTCCACCCTCCACCCGCTGCCCCCACCCCCGGCGACGACGCTTCGTGGCCGACCGACCATCGCGACGTGCTTCGGCTCGTCCTCGACGAAATTGAAGACCGGATAGCAGCCCTGTGGAGTGAGTAAGGAGTGTCCCAACGGCGAACCTGTATCGCGAACGGTGTGGTGTCGCCCGCGGTCGGATCCGCGCTGTACCAATCCCGCGTCCAGTCCCAGACGTTTCCCGCGACGTCGGAGTTCGACGATACATTTTTCCAACGCACCCGAGTCCGATACTCCGTGTCAATTACACGAGCCAAGTCTCTCGATTCCCTCTACGACGAATGCAAGGAGTTTGACCTTGTGCTCGTGCCGGACGCGCCCATGGCGAGCGCCCTCAATCGGCGTCTCGACCACGCCCACTTCGGGCCGTTTGCCATCACTCCCCGGCGCTTGGCGGCTCGACGCCGTGAACAGGCCGAGGACCGACTCGCATTCCTCGAAGTTATCCAGACGACTGATCTTAGCTGGAAAGAGACGTCCTATGCGGTCGGGAACATCCTCCAGTGCTGGGAGTACCAAGGAACGGCTGACGCTGTTCTCGACTACGACCAGTTCGCGACGACGGCAACGAACGCTGCCGTCGACTGTATCGCCGAGATGGATACGACGTCCACGCGTCTCACTGAGTACAGTATCGCGGCCGACACGTCGGTCGCTGTCGTCGGACTCAAGCAATTCACCGAACTGGAACGCTCGATCCTTCCTCCAGACTACGAATCGATCGACCCGTTCACCGAGGAGTCGTTCGATCATCCACCCTTCCGAATTCTCAACTCACCCGCCGCAATCGTCGATGTTGTCCTCGACACGGTCACACCGGAGAACGCCGGAGACGTGGCCGTCGTCCTCGATGCTGCCAGTCAGTATTCCTCGCTCATCGAGTCGGCGCTGGAAGCCGCAGACATTCCGTACTACGGTGGGCCGGGGTTCACCGACGATGCACGTCACCGAGCAGTCCAACAGCTCCTCCGAAGTGCCCACGCTGGCCGGGATACGCGAGTAGGCGACGTTCGACCACTCCTCACCCAGCTCGGGATATCCATCGATATCGAGCACGACGAGAAGCGTCTCTACGACCTCGACCGTTCAGAAGTAGACTGGATTCTTGAGTTCCGTGATGAGATTCGTTCCAGCACGTTCGAGGATGCCATCGATGCATACGAGGCGGTTACGGGCACCACCATCGACGCCTTTAGAGACGAACTTGCGACGCTCGGCCTCCTCGACAACACCGTCACCGAACCGGCAGTCGACCGACTCGAGTTCTATCTGCAGTCGTACGAAGTCCCCGTGGACCGGGAAAACGAAGGTGTTCTGCTGGCCGATGCGAAATCAGCCGCCCACGTCGACCGTACCCTCGTGTTCTATCTCGGTCTCGACGAAGAGTGGACGCATTCGTCGCCTCGTCGCCCGTGGGTCGACAGAGACCAGGAGTTCGAGCGGAACATCCGACAGTTCCAACTCCTCCTGCAGAACGGTGTCGACCAGTACTACCTCGTGCAAGACACCGCCGGTGGGACGCCCGTCACTCCGTGTCTGTACTTCGAGGAACTCTTCGACGAAGCGTTCGACCGATTCAGTGACCTTGACTCACTGCAGCATGCACGAGCAGTTCGAACAACGGAGGACGGATTCGAACGAGAATCACTCGACGTTTCTCCCGAGAAAGTCACTGCACTCAGCCAGTCGAGTCTGAACACCTACGTCAACTCCCCCCGCGATTACTTCTTCAGTCGACTCGTCGATAACCCGGACAAAGAGCACTTCAGAGAAGGGAACCTGTTTCACGACTTCGCAGAGTTCTACGTCTCGCATCCGGACGTCATCACGACGGACACGCTCGATGAGGTCGCTGCGATCATTCTCGACGAGGTAGATCCGTTTCTCCGAGGCGTCGATCGGGAGGTCCGACTCACGAAATACCGCGTCGGCATCCAGACCATCGTCGAGTTCCTCGAAGCGAACCCGCCGCAGGGCGACGGCTTGACGACGCCCGATAGCGGCTGGGGAGAGAATTTCTTCGCTGCCTATTACGACCGCCCCATCGATGCGTCGCACACTGAGCGGTGGTTCGAGAACACCGACCTCGGACTGAAGGGGAAAATCGACCTCGTTCAAAGCCCGACCCGACTCCTCGACTACAAGAGTGGCGCAAAGAAGTCGGCATACTCGATTGTAAAGCATTCAGCGCTCGATCCACCGGGTGACAAACCGAACTTCCAGGCGTTGCTGTACCTCGCTCACCAGCGGACTGAGCACCCGGATGAGGAACTGCGATTCACGTTCTTCCACTTCCTCGAAACGCTCGACGATGTGGTAACAGGAGGTGGGTCGCTCGACGATTGCCTCACGACGGTGACGTATTATCCACTCATCTTCGAGGAGTATATTGCGAGTTCGACTGTCTTCACCGAACTGCAGGAAGACGCCGCGAACGACTGTACCAAGACCTTCTCGAAGTCGACGTACGAGGTGTACCAAGCCGTGTTGGATGCGTACGAGTTCCCGGACACCAGCGACAGTGACGAACTCATCGAATCCGAGTTCGGCAAAGCGCTCACTGAGCGATTGATTGCCGATGTGGGAGACTACAAGTACGTGAAAAAGGGCTGTAAGCAGGCACTGCGACACTTGCTCCGGATTCGCAACCAGAACTACTTCACTGGTGACGTGGACGCGTTCGAGCAGTTCGTCCGAGATCGCCGTTCGGAGTTGAACGACCGTCGCGCCGGTAATGAGCGCTTCCCGGTTCAGGGACTCGGCGGTGCCCCCAACTATCGGTATGTGGACAACCGAGACTGCATTCTGGAGGGCGGTTC
>Ga0136589_1000142_pt1 | contig 36888 bp, 33 predicted proteins | sample AntRauMFilla3764_FD_104640 | JGI IMG/M metagenome (GOLD analysis project Ga0136589, IMG submission 104640) | Saline lake microbial communities from Rauer Islands, Antarctica - Metagenome Filla 3 #764 | ecosystem: Environmental > Aquatic > Non-marine Saline and Alkaline > Saline | place...
CCAAGTACGTCAGATATAACGTTCGTGAGACGCACCAAATATGAAATCGAAAAAATAAGAGGAAAATATAACTTTCGCAGACGAGAATAGGTGGTTTCATTTTTGAGTGGACGGACTGTATCACGAACTCCCCGGAAGTATTGTACTACCCTGCTCGGCATGTCATTGAGTGACAGCCATGTCGGGTTATAATATACAATGGCTCAGTCTCTTTAACTACTTATCAAGCTCCTGAAAAAATCTGGGACGCACAGACCCCTCTTTGTTGCCCCATGTGGAAAGGGGTGTTGCAAAATATTCTAACTCGGTTGTAGTGGATAAAATTCATAAGCATAGGGAGTCCACACTGCTGCGCCTGGCGCTGGAAAAGATCTCAAATTACAGCGCCATAGCGGTAATCCTGGAACAGCCGCACTAAAGTGATCGTAAAGGACACGTAGTATGAAGTTCATCATAGCGCTTCAGTTCGCTTGAGGGATGTGACCACATGGCGGCGTGAGAACGGTCGAACTGAGAATAAAAATAGAGGACGACGCATTTTCGTCATTGGATCGATGCTACTTTTATTAGTAACCGGAACGTGTGCCGATGCCGGTGGAGACGGAGGTGATGAAGATGATGGCGTCACTGTCATATCCTCGGTGGGACGAATGCCTCGGATGCCTCGGAGTAGCTCCCCGGAAGCTGAAGATCTACACGATCGCATGTGTCGTCTCTTTCCGGCGAGGACCGATGCGGGACGCACGTCCTCCAGGTCGATCAACCACACCTGTCCGCGCACCGGATCGTACAGCGTGTTGCGGTCTCCGCGGTCCATGATCGCGATCCCCGTGGTCTCGCGGATGTCGCGCAGCACTTCTCGCTTTTTGCGCTCGATGTCCGGGAGATGCGTCCGGAGCTCCCCGCGAGCGTGGGCGCGCACCTCCAACGCGCCCTCGACCGCCTCCTCGACGTGAACCCCGCCGTGTTCATCGTCAATAAATTCCGCGGACGGCACCGGGTAGCCCGCGGCGCGAAGCATGGCGTGCGTGTCGCGGAGATTCGTCAGGAAAGCACGGCGCTGGTCCGGCGTCATGGGGATGGCCGGGACCTTGCGGTACTTCTGTAGCCCGTCCACGGGGTCCAGAAACAACTCGACGCGCATCGGCATGTCAGTAAATGTCGTGCTTGCTGCTGCGAGTAGAGAGATAGAGAGAGCTTTGAAATAAATTTCGACGGAATAAATCACGCAACAGAAAGAGACTCGTTTTAGTGGTGTTTCATAGTTCGTGCTGATGTAGCATTCAACGAGAAAATGACACATAAAACGAAGATGCAATGTTCATTTCATGATATATCATATCGTTTACACCCGCGTTAACAAAATATGGAACACCACCTATGGGATGATGCTGGAGTATTGGCTGACATTGGTGTATCGCGCTCTGAAAAAAATTGACCCCGCTCTGCTGAAGGCCATATATACACCTCGCGCTCTCCAAAATGAACTACTTCCACAGCCACGGACCCCGCATCGAATCGATATTTAATTCTACGATTTCTCGATATTCTCGAGAAATTGTCGAGAACTCTTCGAATGTAGACGAAATCTTGGATTGTATCCGCGCTCTGGTTCTCCGAGAGGTGGACTCCCACACCGGTAATGACGTAGCTTTCGTCGCTGAATGTTTGGTAACGACTACATTGAACTTTGACCTGAAACGCTTCACCGCTCGAGACGATATCCAAAAAATCGTCCGGTGTATGGAAGGTCTATTGATGACATTGAACGTGGAAACGTGCGAGAGAGTTCTAAGAGAAGTCGTTGACGTATCGACGGCGTATCCCTTCCGGGAAATTACTGACGAAGCATGGGATGAAGAAGTATTTCGATGGATCGTCCGAATCAGGCAACGGAATGGCAGAGTTTTAGCGTCGTGGTGGAATAACTATGTCTCTAAGATTTTTGGAATGTACCTTCTCGATCTGTTGGAATTTGAACAGGGACACGGACTGGCACGAGCCGTCCTCGAAACGGGAATTCGTCCCGTCAAACCGGCTAGAGCATGCAGACTTTCCGCGAAAATGATTGCTATCTGCCATGAATTTCGCGTCGAAATGCAGTAATATCTTACGGATTCTGACGAACTGTATCAAAAACAATATTTTTTCTGTTACGGCGATACAAAACACGTCGACCAACTCGATAAAAATTTGGAGGTAGAGGAGGTGATATGGTACGAATGTATTGGCTTATTGGTAACTCAAGTTTCAAGTGTATATCTCGTTCACAGAATGGCTCATCTTATAACAGGAAGTCTGATGTATTCTCGCGATGCAATGGAAGTCGATCTCGACGATCCATGCATCATAGAACTGTGCCGAAAGGTACACCAAGCTCTGCTGAATGCACAGCGCAATAACTGGGACCCGATGATGTGTGATTCCATAGGGAGACACCTGACGTGGTATCTACACAGGTTCATGGAAAGATGGTCTGACGACCTTCGTGACGCTCACCAGATGCTGCACTTCCTGCAGATCAGGGTAACCGTGATGATGCTACAGAATGTTAGCACTTACGGAGTGTTGCGCGGACGAGCGACGGTCACTGTTGATCTCGGGCATGTCCAGGCCGTGTTATACGACCTCGATGAGTTCATGTTTTGCACTGGCCATTCTCACACAGACCCCCTCAGGTTCTTGTGCGATGTCTTGTTTGGGCACCAGCTCAAACAGGTCGCACGCGATTCTCCTGACATTTTGCAGTTCCTGTCCGAGATTGACCGCTGGAGGACTCTCATCTCTGACGCACGTCAAAGCGGTCAGCTCCTGAAAGACGTGTATGTCCCCATGACGGTGTATCGTGAAACCCCCCTCATAGACATGAACCCTGGCCCTGAGATCGATCCTGAGCCAGGAGGGCACGATCTGATGGACATCGACCCCCCCCAGAGCATTCGGGTCGGATGAAGCCTGGTTCCTCTGTTTTGCAACAATAGGGTTTCAAAAACAGGCGCGACGCCGCCCGCATCCTCCCATGGGATGGTTTTTTTTCATCAGGCGTCCAGGCGAGTCGATATAATATGTGCGCGTGACGGAAAGACGATGAGTGGCACCGCGGATGAATGCGGTTTCTGCGGCGACGATGGTCCTTCTCCGGGGATGACCGTTCATGCCAATACCTCCGCCGGCTATGCGAGCCAACAGGTTTGGCTGTTCGCGCTGTTTTTGATAGGGTCATTGTGGGCCGTACTTTTACATCGCCGGATCGCCGCGTCTCATACCGGAACGCTTTCGTCCCGTGTATTTCGCATGATCCGAACGTCAGGAGCCTTTTTGGGAGGGTGGGTGTACGTGGGGGTGTACTATACGAGCATGGTAGTCATCGCGGTCGGTCGATCAAGTCGATCCAGTGATGAATCTCGGCATTCACCCGCTTCGCTCCACACCACTCCAAACTCCGGTACCATACGCAAATAAAGGGAACGGTCGACTCACATTCAGGCATAATAACATTGAACTCAACTAGGATGGCGGCAATAAGAGAGATCATCGATCTTCCTCTTCCGAGCCGAGGCAAAATCGACGATGTCATCCACATCAGCGACGTCCACATCCCGTTCTTTCGACAGACGCTCGCTCAAGCGGGGCAGCCTCTGCCTTCTTCTTCTTCTGCGTCGTCTGTGCCCTGGAAGATCGAGCAGCACCGTGTCGTTATCGACAGGTTGGTGCGTGCCGTGTGGGGCATCCTCTCCGTGAAACAGGGGAGAGCGGTCGTCCTCATCGCGGGAGACGTGTTCGACTGCAAGCACACCGCCAACGCGACCACGGTCAGCCTGTTGCACGACTTGATCGTGGGTCTGTCCACCGGCTGCTGCCCCGGCGGCTCCAGCGGGGGTGAAGCCGACAATGACAACGACCATAACCTTTCCCTCCTCCCCGTGTACGTCACGCCCGGAAACCACGACCTGTGTTTGGAGGAGGAGGAGGACGCGAGGACGGACCTCCTCGGCACGCTCCTGGCCCCTCTGACCAAAAAGTTCCCGGTGGCCTACATGAACGAGACGGGGATTTACGGGGAGCGTGGAGGTGGCGCGCTGTTCGGTGTCTTGCACATCCGCGACGCCATGCGCCCGGGAAATTGCAGCGGCGACGTGCGCCCGCTCGAGGACATGCCTCTCCATAAACTGTCGTTTCATCAGACCGGTGGTGGTGACGATGAGATCGACAGGGACGTGCGTATTTTCGTGTATCACGGCCAGGTCTTGGGCCACCGAACGTTGACCTCGTCCAACATGCTCCGCACAGATGACCACTCCTCATCCTCTTCTCCGACGCCGAACGTGCCTTCCGTCGCGGCATATCACGGATACGACGTATGCATGTTGGGGGACGTCCACACGATGCAGCTTCACGGGGTCACGCAGGTTCGAGATGATGACGATGATAACACGTCGAACTGCCCTTTCGCATCCCACGCGGGAACGTTCGCGTGGGACATGGCGTCCTCGAACGACAGCTCATCTTCCTCGTCGTCAGGCATTCAGAAGACCAAACAGAACAAGAAGGTGCGCGTGCAGCGGAGCTGCGCGTGGGCGTACGCCGGGTCGCTGATGCAGCTGAACGCGGGTGAGCGCCTGTTCCCCCACGGCTTCCTGCACTGGGACTTGCGCGCTCGCAGGGTGCACGCTCTGCACGTGCACAGCCCATCCGGAATTATGTTTTGTTCCGTCGTCACAGAAGGAGGAGGAGGAGGAGTCACCGTACACAACAGCGTCTCTCCTCTGTGCGACGCGGGCGTACCGGAGCCCGTCACGTACGATCCCGTCACGCGACCTCCACCGGATTGGCTCCCTCCCAGGGCGGTCGTTCGATGTGTCGGAGGAAACGTAACGGTCGCTCGAAAGGACTACGATGACCTTCGAGAGGCCCTGTCTCGATGCTGTGGGGTCCAAGTGATCGGAGAAAACAAATCCGGGGTGCTGAGGAGGGACGCGCCCGTCGTAGTCGCGGACCCTTCTTCTTCCGCGCCCGAATCTTCCAGTCTGACGTCCCACATCGACCTTTCCAGGTTCGGAAAGCCGGACGCTTGGATCGAGTACATCGAAGACGAGCATGCCAGGTCATCCGCACCCGATGGTGCGGCGGAAGACAGAGGAGGAGGTGTCCAGGACCGGGAGCGGGAGTGGTTGCGGCGCCCGGACACGCTGCGTCTCCCCCTCTCCACTGACGACCAGACCCTTCCGGAATCTATCGTCGAGAAGATCAAGGAGCGGAACGCGAAAATCTCCAAAAAATGCGCCGAGTTTTACGCGGGCGTACAGGACGCAGGGGGGACAGCAGGAGTAGTAGGCGAGTCCGGCGCGGACGCTTCATCTTCTTCTTCGACGACGGAGGCGGGCGACGTGGTGCAGGCGGGCCGCCATCGCTTCTCTATCCGTGCGTTACGTTGGTCTTGGATGCTGTGTTTCGGAGAAGAGAACGCGTTCTCCTTCGATCGCGTCGCGGGTCGCGTGGCGTTGCTGTCCGCGCCCAACGGCTTCGGTAAAAGCTCCGTCCTGGAAACCCTTTGCATCGCTCTATACGGCCAGCCCATGCCCTCGCGCGGAGGGAAAGGAACGCTCTCGGACGCGCTCTTTCGATGGAGACCCAAGAATTCGAACGGGAATGACGTCTCCGCGACGTGTTCCGTAGACGTGAGCTTTAGCTCGATGTCGTCGATCGCACAAGCACAGACCCAGGCGTTCCAGGCGTTCCAGACGTTCCGCATCTCGCGGACGTTCTCTGTCGCGACATCCACAGGGAAACTCACTTCGACCGCGCGCGTTTCGAAGCTCGTCCCCCCCAATAATACACTGGTCACCGTAAAAGACGGCATCAGCGCCGTCAACGCGTGGACGTCCGCACACGTGGGCACTCTCCCCAACTTCCTGCTGTGTTCCCTGTTGACGCAGAACGGGGACGCCGATTTTTTCGGGATGAAGCCCGCGGATCAGCGCGGTTTACTGGACGAAGCTCTCAAGCTGGACGTCGCCCGATCCGCCAGCGAGATCTTGAAAGAAGCCCGTCTCGCTCACGCGAGCGCTTCTGACGCCATTCAGACGGCCATAGACGCGGGAGACAAGACCGCTTCGTCCAATATCACTTCTACGTTCGGAGGTGGAGAAGGAAATGACCGGTCGTTATTGTCTGACGTCGCCATGACTCGCGCATCTCAATCCGAGGAGGATATGGAAGCCAAGATCGCAGAATTCGACGCGGCGTCCGCGACGCTTCACGCTATCTCGACGCGAACGGAAGCTCTACGCGCGAATGTCGCAGCTGCCGGTGTATTAGATGAAGAAGACGACGATAGTGAAGCAGAGGATCGTCCCGATGGAAGTGGAGGGGGGGGAGATGGAGAGATGATGGTCACGCGAGCTTCGATCGTGTCTGCGGAGGAGGCGTACGATGCCTGGAAAACGACCTGGCCGCAGGAAGTGGTCACCCTGGCTGAACGGATTTCGCCGCTTTCTCCTGAAGGTGAAGAAGAGGGAGACGAGGAGAGTTCTCATCGAGACGATTTCAATAAAGAAATGGAGGCCGCGAGACAGGAGGCTGTCGATCTCGCGGCGGAACGGGAACTCGCCGAAGAGAGGGTGCGCGAGACCAAGGACCGTCTGCGCGATCTCCTGTCTTCCGCTCCGCCACCCACCCCCCATCTCTTTACGAAAGACGTAGCCGCAACCGCGAAGGATCTGGAGCGCCAGGCGCGAGAGTTGGAGGAAAGGGAGAGGGAGGCGGAGGTGGAAACAGAGGAACCGAATTCCGGTGAAGATCCTCCTCTATCCACGGAAGAATTGACCCGCCTGTTCGAAAAGACGAAGCAGGCCATGACGCGCTCGAAGGAGGCCAAGGTCCGACTCGAAGCGGCGCGCACGGAGCATGGCAATGTTTCTGTGTCAGACGGCTCCGTCTATACCGATGGAGTCGAAAAGGACGAAAACCCTCCACCAGGCCCTTCCTCGCGAGATTTTGAGAGAGAGCACGCCGAGTGGGAAGCCCGTCGCGAGAACCTTTTCTCCGAACGCATTCGAAAGCAGCCGTCGCTTCAATCCCTCGTGGAATCAAAGGATAATAAATTCGACGTCGTATTCAGCGGCACGCGCGATCTCATACGCCACGCACGTGACGTATCCTCTTCTGTCGGGGGCGCACTCCGCCGCGCGATGGCGTGGCAGTCCTTCTCGACCGAGAAAGGAGACGAAAACGGAGATGAGGAAGACGAGAGAGCGTACGCCCCGGGGTGCGCCGCGTGCGAAAGAAGGAGATCTTTCGTAAAAAGAAGCGCTATCGGAGATGAAGGAGGAAAGGCTCCCGAGTTTATGACAGCCATTCGTCGAGTGATGGAGGCCAAGGTACGGCTCGACGCGGCCAGCTCCTCGGACGCGGAACTGACGTCATCTTCCTCGCATACTCCAGCCCCCGAGGTGCTATTGGCCCTCTTTTCCTCCTTGTGTGAGACGCTCATCGACATGGAACGGTGGGAGAGGGCGTGTAAGGCGGCGTCCTTCAGCTCAGCTTGCGGTTCATCCGAAGTAATTGCACGATGGGAGGCGGATATCCGAGAGAAGGCCCGATTCGACGCCTGGCATGCACGAAGAGTCATACGAGAGGTTCAGCGGGAGGCGGAGGAGGCGTCCGCGGAGGCCAGGGAGATCAAGCAGAGGTATCAGAACGCCACGTCTCAGCGAGAACGTTGGACGGAACGCAAGGCCAGAGCGGACAATATCGCATACATCGAGCGGAAGCGCACAGAGCTCGCGATCATGCAGGAAAGGCTGGCGGAAGCGGTCGCGTTCAAAGAATACAGGGATGCCATCGACGACGCCTCCGTGGCATCAAACGCCGCGGCCCTGGAGTACGAAAGTCGCGAGTCCTCGCTGGCGCGTGCGGAGCAGAGAGTGTCGGAACTAGAAAGACAAAATGAACGAGACCACCTCGACAGCGGCGGCGGAGGAGGCTCGGCCGCCTCCGTGGAGAGGTTCCGACAGGAATCAGACGAACGCCGAGCCGGTATCGAAGCTCTGAAAGCTGGTCGACGAGAATGGAAACGGCGCATCGCATCGTGTCATCTCGCTTTGGAGGAGGCGGAAAAAGAGGCTGTGACTTGTCGAGATATCGTCAACGCCCTGGCAGCGGGGGTCCGTCTTTTGACCAGGAACGCGACGCGGTTCCGCATGGCCGCGGAGGAGTATGAAAGGTGGTGCGGCACGAGAGACGTGTGGATCGCTTATCGAGACGAGGTAGAGAGCCGCAGGATTGGGATCGAGCGCCTGGCCAACCTCATGACCGGCTTCACGGCGTGGGTGTACACCTGTCGCGCCATCCCCGCCCTGGTGGCGGAGGTCAACGCGCTCCTGGCCTCCATGAACATCGACCTGTGTCTGGACGGCAACTGCAAGGCGGAGGACGGCGGCCTGGCGTGGTCGCTCAACGGGACGCCCTTACCCAAATGCAGCGGGATGCAGCGTTTCGCCGCGTCCCTCGCCATGCGCATCGCTATGTCTCAGCTCGGAGCTTGTGCGGCGACGTGCGATCAGCTCATCATCGACGAAGGCTTCGCGACTCTGGACGCGGATAACATATCGCACGTGCCGCAGTTCCTGCACGAGGGGATCCTGGACACCGGCCGGTACACGTCCGTCCTGTTGGTCAGTCACCTGGACGGGGTCCGCGAGGCGGCGGACGTCGTGATCCCCATCACCCTCCTCCCGAACCCTCCTCGAGAAGGGGGGCGCCGTGCCAGTCGCCTGTTCTTCCCCTGAGTCTGAGTGTGCGTAATGTTCGTTTGTCGATAATCTGTCGTGGAATGTAAATACCAGTTAAAGTACCAGATAGTAGACGAGATGACAGGCGGCGGTGTCATCAGGCGGTGGATCAACAAACGAACTCTTATTATCACGTGTACGATCACCGTCTTATCCCTCATCTTTTACGATATTGAACGCGAAGGACGATGGAATGTGCATTTCGCGGCGTATCGCCCCTTTTCCCGTGGATTACTGTCGTTTCCGGTCCCACGGTTCTTGGTTCACCGGGATCGCGTCGCTCATGAATCACACGAGACTAATGCTCCTACATAAAGAGGCCTCCTTCGGTGGTTTAACCTACGCATCACAAACAGTACGCAGCCGCGTCGTGTAACACGACGTCGGCAATCCAGCTCCCACCACGGCGACATTGAGTGGGAGCGTGACCACCTAACATATCCAGACTTGCATGGCGTCGCGCGTGGATGTGTACATGAAGGGAAGCAGGGGCGGAGGCGCTTTGCCGAAGGCGTCCATCGCCCTCCACTCCCCGTCTTCTTTCAAGACCTTCCGGTCCTCCAAGGTTTATCTTACGACTAATGACAGAACATCATCATCGTATGCGACATCCGTGAACATCGAGGTACATCATCAGCTCGGATTGCAACAGTTCGACGACACCCTCATATCAGAGCTCGCGTCCTCTTTGAAACACGTGTGCGGTTCGTGTCACACCAAACTGGAGCGCTTCCTGGAGTACACCTGCCGCCGTGCGGGAGATGACGCAGGTTATTCAGGTATGTCGTGTCATTGTCCTCCGCCGCGCCTGCTGTCGCTCAGGTTCGTATCAACGGGGGGGCGTTACGACGACCATCGCGGACCATCTATTCACGCGCGCATTGCGTACTGCCGGCGGAACAAGCTGCAGATGCTGCGTACACTGGTCGTGAAAGCTGTGTTTCAGTACGCCGTGAATTCGAGTGCGAAGCTGCGCCGGGCGTTGGTGGACTCGCCGTCGCGTTTCGTCGCGCTCACTGTTAGTGACGACCCGAGTGTCGATGGTCTTTACGAAGAGGGCCTACAGAGGAGGTTGTGTCGCTTGGAGGGCGCGGACCGGCTGTCACGATCGACGCTCGACGGCGAAGGGGCGCTGTACGCCTTGCGTCGAGCTCACGAGAAAGAGGGGGCGCTCATGACGAACGTCGAATGTTCTGTTTCGGCGCTCAGGGGAGACCTGGCATGTCTGAGATATGCGCGTGAGCGTCGAGCCGTGGCGTCCAGAGACGTGCCCCTGGACAAACGTACGTGCGTGTACGCCGCCGCTTCCGTCTGTTCTTCCTATATCGACAAAAGGACCGACCATGACGCCGCGGCGTGTGTCGAGTACGTCTACAGATATGGAGGCTGTGCGTGGTATCCGACAGCCGCGATAAAGGCCGCTTCGTGGAATTTGATCGATCCGATGAACCACGACCATTGCCGTGCCACGGTGAGACGCATCTTGGCTATCGAAGAAGAGCGGAACGGTCGACCTTTCGTATTCCTGCTCCCCGCTTGGTACGGTGTTGCGGCGGCGGAGGATCACTTCGCCAATGTACGAACCGATGCGATTAAACAGCAAGACGAGAAGCGACATCTCTTCGGTGGGGGGTGTAGTTCTACGAACGCGCTCAAACGTGCACTGGGCGCCATGGCGGCTTACACCACTCCGAGCGGTGCCGCTCGGCAACGACGCCGTCCTCCTTGGACACTGAGCGGGCATGGGAAGGCGTGTTGCACACTCAGAGAGACCGGCCTGGCGGATGTCGCGTTCTTTCTATCGAAGGAAGATTGCTCGTGCTGTACGGAAGCGACCCTGGCTTCCTCTCCTGTAGTCGCGATGAAGACCCTCGAGATGTTGCTGCATACGTGGTGCCCGGTCCGGTTACTCTTTAGATATCTGAAGCGCGTGCGATGGCATCCTGACACACTCCATTTGACGTGGAGCCGGGCGGAGAGAGCAAGTTACTCAAACGTCTACGCCTTTTTTAGTCTTTCAAGGCTGTTGCGTATTCGGTTCCGAATTCGCGTATGGCATCGAGGCGTTCGGAGGCGCATACAGGCTCGTGCATGTGTCACGATCCAGCGCGCCTGGACACACTTCGCCTACTCTCCGGGGGGTCCGATGTATCAGCTGGTCTTTGAACGTTGGAAGGAAGCCCTCACCGAATGCGGCGGCGGATAAAAAATTGAACAGAGCACGCAACACCACCCAGATACGTCGTCGATCTCATCTTACTATTGCATCCAACAGATCTACAAAATAAGAAATTGTAGAAACAAGGAAATAAACTAATATGGGGAGCAGCGCCACCTACCTCACCAAGAACGTCAGCAACGATCAGCCATGTTACGTCGGCGTATTCAGCGACCCTCTTAACTCTCGAGCGGCCATGGCGGGCTTCTCGGTGTCTGGATCCACCGGGCAGAAGGTCACTTTTCGCAAGATGTCCAAGGGGGACGCGCTGAAACGAACGAAAGACTTCCTGGAAAGCGACGACCCAACTTGAAGTTCATCGGCATGATTGATCAGATGAAACGCCCGGAGGTGGATGCCGCGGAGGCGAAACAGATGTACCTCGACACGTGCGGCGATGCCTTCACAGACTGCAGCTATTGGGGGGTGTACCTCACGTTTTCGGTGGACCCGGTTATAGACTGTGCCAACGGTCGACCGTCGACTCTTCATGTAAAAATCGTAGTAAACCCGTCGATTCCATTTCGACGTGACACCGCCAACGCGAACCACGCCCAATTCCCCCCTGACATGCTGTCCATGCTCTCCGAATTTGGCGTCGAAACCGCGCTTCGTGTGAGTCCCGTGAAAGAAGCCATAACAGACGCCGCCGAAAAGTGCAGCAGTAGTAGCGGAAAGGATAACACACAAAAGCAGGGCAGGGTGGTCCGCTTAGTGATCGACACGCACTGCGCGAGATGTTACGCTGACGTCACCGTCAACAGAAAGGGAGAGTTCGTCTATGCTATTCACGAATTGCAAGAATATCCCGCAGCTTGGATAATTGAAAGGGGCGGGGGAGACGAAGTTTCTGACAACGCTCACTTCGAACTCTTTCCCTTGAAATAATGTACTGAAAATGAGGATACACCAGGCACGGATCTGCACGATCTTTTCGCGCAGTTGTGCAAACAATCGTCATCAAGAGCTGCTTCGAGCGTCTTTTTTCGAGCATAAAAGATGGGTTCCATTCTTACTGACTCATGACATGTTTCGACGTTTACTGTACGCCATCTACTCTGACCCTTACCACCCATTCAGACGCTTTCGCGAACTGACCAACCTGTCGCGCAGACGCCATTTCGCACTAGGGGAGGAAAATGCAGAGCGCATCGCGCGCGGAATCCTCCTGCTCCCCCCGGCGAGACTGGCCATGCTGCACCTGGACACGCCGGAGTCATTTGCGGCGCTGATCACCGCTCTGGAACGTTACATATACGTCAAGGGAACTCTTTTGCCAGGTACGACGGAAGACGATCATGACGTCTTCAACCCCCCGCGCGCCGTTCACGAGGCCCTCCATATTTTCGTCAAGTACACCAAGGCCTACAGGAATTACTGTTCGAAGAGCGCCAGACGTTTCGTCGATTTCGACCCGGACGGCCCCCTTCTCAGCCTGGACATCGATTCGGGTTTGAATTCGCCGGAGTCCCTCTTCGTCGCACGAAGTATGCGGTTACTCAACGCTTCAGAGGAAGTATTCGGTCCAATTGACGAATCCGTTTATGAAACGAGTATGTGGTACGGAGAGTGAAATAAAATTTGAGCGGTCGCGAGGAATGTCGAGCGTTCGAACACGTATACTACACATACACACGTCATGCTCTCTCGATCGAACCCTCCTCCCGAGCCTCGTTGGATAAATAATTCGGCATTCACCGTCGAAGAGGAAGAGGATGATGGAATTGTCGACGAAAAAGACAAGGTCAGATCTACGGAGCGCCCTCGCCCCGGCACGGCAAAATCTATGTTATGCATCATCGTGCTGGTAGTGTTGTCCGTTATGGCACTTCTCCTGCACCTGCACCGCACACGGACTACTCATTCTCGTTTAGAAGAAGAAGCAGCACGACCACCACAGGGTGATGACGACTTAGTTGCCACAGTGCCCAATGAAGTGTCCGGGAGGGTAGCGAAGCTCTTCGTAAAAGAGTTTGCTCAGCATTTGTCACGAATGACGTCGTTGAAAGAAACTTGACGCCGCGCTTTCGCTGTATAAAGGCAGTCCGCGAACACGGGACAATTGATTTTTTCACAATAAATAATTATTGCAACCATGCGCGTCGTGTCATGTGTGTTCATTCCACTCTGCCTCATGCTGCTTCCCCACGTCGTGTACTATGAATATACGTTTCTGAAGTTTATGAATGCTGGACTCGTTTACTTTAATCGAAAGGAGCCGTGCAGTTACCCGGTGCAGGCGACTGTCATGAGCGTCGAGCCTTACCGTACTTTCATGGGATGGTGCACCATGAAACTCGCGTACGAGTGTCCGCGATGCGACGGAGGCACCGACTTTACGTACTACAACGATGTATACATTCAAGGAAATGAATGTAACGCTCTTATCCAGATGTACGAAGTGCAAACGCGATACTCCGACACTTCGATACTCAACGGGTGCGTCACCCGTACAAATCCCGAGTTCTTCTGGACGCGAGATTTATTGCCCTTCAGAACGAACTCCGTCGACGCAGACTTGGTGCAGGATTACCTGGACGGCAGGATATTCCCGCGCTCATGCCCCTTCATGTTACGAGTAATCTTAGGACTCGTTTATTGCTTCTTCATCTTGATCTTTGTATGCCTCAAGATCGGTATAGCGGAATACCTGTTATACTACGTGTGACCCCCCGGTACGGACGATGGCGTCTATACCGGAAAAAATACGATAATGACGCGGTCCATCAGCCTCGGCACAGCGAGATGACATGTTCCGCAAAACTGTGTACGAATTTCTTCGCAAGCGTCGGCGATTCTGTCGAAGAGCGCACCGGTTCTTCCGGTGCTGATGCAGATGCAGGGAATGCGACATCTTCTCGGATGAAGCAGTCGTTCATATCGTGTTCGAGAGACACGTCCTCGTACGTCCTGCTGTCTGAAGACAACAGGAAAGCGCCTACCGCCAACAAGGACACCGCCTGGATGAAGCACGTTCCCAGCCAGAACAAGAACGACGCGTATGACTTTAACCGTGACTGGTACGTACTCGTACTGCAGATTGTTTCATTGACCAAAGTATGACCTCCTGCCTTCCCAGCGCTCCTGACCCGGACCCCCTTCCTCCTCTTCCTCGACGAAAGCGGATTCGGATTTGGTGAGTTGTTGGCGACGGCGGACAGGGCGCGACGGAGAGACTTGTTGCACGTGACGGACTCGGCGCAGTGTCTCCTGATTATACCGATCATTTTTCGAAGGCGCTCCGAAAACCACGCCCTCTGTTCCGGAGTGTATTCGTATTCTTGCGATGGCGCTTCCGCACTTTTTTTGGTATCGTGTTCCGTCGAGGGGGGCAGGATGAGGTCGACGTAATTGTCGATCATACAGCGAAACGTCAAGCTCACGTCCGCCTTGGACACGTCCACATCGTACCACCTCGATGATCGACGAAGCTGAGCCATACTGCGAACCACTGGATGTTCGAATTCGCATTGGACCTTGTCAGTGATATCTTTGATGAGTCGGCCTAACACCACGTCATTTTCTTCGACAGGCACCGTCATTTTTGGGTCGATCGTGTACGTTTACAACGCGTATAAAATATGGCGCAATGCCTCTCAAATTTTTCGTGACAGGTATGGAAGTATTCTGATTTACCATCGAGAAAAGCATACGCTGCATATTTCCAGATATTCGTCGATTATTCGCAAAAAACAACGAAAACTGCAAAAACGATCACGCATTCGCCCTTGTGACTCACAAGTTGTGACCGTCTTGTCAACCTACTCACCATGTTTTCTTGCGTAGTATGCAATGAAACATGTTCGACGGAAGAAAAACTGTATTGACACTGACAGCGTGTAAAAATTAACTGCGGGCTGGTAACCGCCAATTGCTCGACATCGAACCAAAACATCGGTCTTACTGAAGCCATTTCAGCGCGGCATAGATCGGAGGGCAGGATTTTGAAAACAAGCTACATCTGTCGCTCTTTGCATCAGAACTCGTATAAAAAACGTGTCCTCGTTATAAGATACACGACGAGGTAACACAAATATCAGGGTTGTCCCGTTCGTTTATAATCGTCGACAGTTCGTACACTTAAACGGTTTTTGTGAATTATCGAATTACAAACACAAATATATACAAAAGAAAAGAAATCTCCTTGACCAGTAAATTTTATTGGAAATATAAATGCGGCTGTATAATACCCCATTCCCGAAGTTCGTCTGTCGTGATTTGACAGTTCGTTTCATAGAACAACCTCAACTCAAGCTTTACCAAAGAGCTTGTAATGCTGATCTGGTGAAGCTCGGGTTGAGGTTGTTCTATGAAGCGAACTTTCAGATCACGACAGACGATCTATCTACAGCGTCAAGATGAAGTTCGTATAATAGTTACATGTCGAGGTGACTGCTCGAGGGGACAATATGCCCCGTGTCCAGGCGCACCACTTACGATTGAATACGATAAAAAGAACACTCGTCACGGTGTCGTTGCACCTCAAACGCACTTTCTCCGTCGTCCCATTTATTTAATTAGCGCGGCTGTATTGTATGTGACTCATATAATAAAGATGTCGCCTCGTAAATCACCAACAACGGGGACCGTAGGGAGATACGCCCTCGCGCTCCTGTTAAGCGGCGTACCTTTGGCATTGGGATCAGTGGTCGGGAGGTACGCCGCGGTCGCGCCACCAGGAGAACAAGAGAGTGAGAGAGGGACAGGAGACGGATGGTACGAGAGCCTCGAAAAGCCCTGGTACACGCCTCCTCCGCTGGCTTTCTCCGTGGTATGGCCGGTCCTATACGTGCTCATGGGTGTGGCGACTTTCGTTGCGTACGCTTGGGGAGGACGCCCTCTTTGGATCGTTTACGGAGCCCTGTACTTGAACCTCGCCTTCAACCTGGCGTTCCCCATTGTCCAATTCCGTCTGCGCGACCTGTTTTGGGCAACCGTCATCGTCTGGGTCACCCTTTTCACGGCGCTCGTGCTGATGTACGCGGTGACCGTCGATTCAAAGAATGCGAAGGCCGAGACGGTGACCCTGTTTCTCCTACTGCCGTACGTCTCGTGGCTCACTTTCGCGGTCCTTCTCAGCACGGAAGTATATATCCGAAATCGTTTGTAATGTAGTCGGTACCACTTGCAATGTTTGCACTCCAATACCGGTCTAGCTCAAAATACGCTCCCCCCCGCCTAACCACAATCGAGATAGGGTCATAAATTCGTTTATTGATCACCTTCTTTCTCGGGGAGGTACGTACGGCATGCCCAGGTGCGCGAAGATGTCCGCTTCGTGGGCGAGAGGGATTTTTTTTTTCTTCGTTTTGTCTGCCGGATCGTGCTTGGTATACAGACCGTACTCGTTCAGAAGGAAGCCACGTTTGCGCGCCTCCGCCCTGACGCGCTCGTTGAACCCCGCGCTGCCCGTTCCGTATAAGAGGTACGACGCCCATTCGGTCCGGTCTTTGGCTCGAAAGACGTCCACCTGGTAGGCGCGACCCCGGTCCAGCATGACGAACGAATAGCGCCTGTCCCCGCCGCTCAGGGCCACCAGGAAGTCGCCTTTCAAGGCGCGAGGCATGCGGCGAGCTAGCGCCCGGAACCCCTCGTCGTCAGATGCCAGCACCAGGAGGTCGATATCTCCGACGTCCGGACGCCGGCGTCGAAGCGATCCTAAGGAGGCCGTAGCGGTCGTGTCCATACCCACGATTCGACACTCCTGTATGGCGGTCTTCACGCGGGACGCCACGTCTTTCGCTCTAGCGTACGGAATTCGAGACCTCAGATCCTGGTAATACCGGAGGCCGATCGCGTGCACCGGACGGTCCAGGTCCAGGGACTGGCGGTCCCTGCGCACGTCATCCACGCTCCGGTATCCCGCCCGGGCCAGTTCGTTGGCCTTTTTGTCTCCGACTCCGAGGATGCCCAAGAAGGCGCGGTAGGCCCGGAGGTGCGCGGCCTCCTCCGGACCCACCGATCCGACGGAGACGGCCAGATCGACGGCGTCCTTTCGTTGTGCTGTATTCTTTTCGATCGAGGCGCGGACCTTCCGGATAGTCTTGCCGATCGAGGCGCCAACGCCCGCCGCATCCTCAGGCTTGTCCAGATCAGGCATGCGTATGACGGACGCGACGGCTTCCGCGCCCTTGGTGTACGCCGCCGACTTCCAGGCGTCTCCGCGCAGACCGTGGACGGACGCTACGACCGCCAGGACGTCTCGCAAGACGAGACGCGTCGAGGACGGAGACGGAGGATCCGTCATCATCATGGATCGTGTGCTGTGTATATTAGTACGAGGGTCAAAAAAAACGAGCTCTGCATAATGCATCTACCATTTAGGCCAATAAAATGGAACTGTCCGGATAGTAGTTAGCTAAAGCCCCCCCCCCCCCTCGATGTAAACGAGTTTCTCAGGACGAAAGCTGTGGTTTCAAAATTAATTCGACCGAGTGTATAAATTGTAGAGTAACGCAGTGTTCCAAGCTCTTGGCGAGGTTGAATTCTGCCAGGTTTGTCCAGTTCGTTAATTATTCGTAAAAAATCCGTAATTTACGCTTGAAAAGTTCGGCATGTTAGTAGTCAGGCACGCGTCGTGTTTGTGTTTCGCATGAAAGGAGCGAGGATCTCCACGTCGCGCGCATGGATGTCAGGGGTCGTCGATGCTTTTGCGTCGGCCTCTTCGAATGTAGTATGGATTGTCTGGTCTGTCCGGGAATTCAACAGGGCCCGTTCTCGGACGACGTACTGCGAAAAGTGCGAGATGAGGGCCGCAGGAGAGTAGACGTCGTCTGGAACCTGCGCGAGCAGGTCTGGTGTCGGGCAACGCGAAAAAAATTTCCGGAAGATGCGCTCGACCTGGTAAGAGTTGCTGGGACGCATCTCTATGCTGACGTCGAAGCGTCCCTTGCGATAGAACGCGGGATCCAGGACTTCCAGGTGGTTCGTCGTAGCGATGAACACCGTGCCGTCGAGCGTCAGGGACCCCTGAAGCAGGTTCAGCAGGAACTCGAGGGTCACCTTGCTGCCGCCTCTATTTTTGTTGGTGTCGTCTCGCTCACGCTTGTAGTCGTCCCTGACTCGACGCTTCTCCTTCTCCTTCTCATTGTTCTTCACCTTGTTCTTTTGTGAACGTCGACGAGCTTCGCGCTTCGTCATGGGTAAAGCGACGGCGGACGAAGTTCCCGCCCCCTTTCCCTTTTTTCCTCCTCCTCTTGTCTTCTTCGTAGAAACAGCGGCCGAATTCTCAGAACAGTCTGAAAACACGTCCGACGCGTCTTCGTCATCTGAAGAGGAAGAGGAAGAGGAAGAACACGACGATTTTCCAGATCGTCTCCCGCTAAGGAGTCGCCCTGATGATGATCCGTCGTCATGGGTCGTTATTGGCGAGGAAGTGTCCTGACCTCCATGTCGTCTCTTGACAACATCAGTCATGGCGTCGACATCCTCCATCACGATGATCCCTCCTTCCGAGCATTTTTGAAATACGAATTCGAACAAGAGCTTGAGCTCGTCGTTGTCCTGGACCTTGTCGAGCTGCAGGTAGTAGACGTCCTTCTCGAGGTAAGACGCGATGGCGGACACGGTGCTTGACTTGCCGGTCCCGGGCAGGCCGTGCAACATAACGCCCAGTTTGTTGGGCAGGCCCAGGTGGCGCATCAGCCCCTTCTGCGTACGAAAGGTGTACAGGCAGTTCCGAAGATGGTGTTCGTCTTCTTCGCGGAGGAACAGCGTCGACATGTCCCGCGATGTCTGCGTCATGAATTCCCGTTCGACGTGCTTTTGGGTGACGATGATCTCTATCGTTTTCTTGGGAGGTTTCAAGAACAAGTTCTCATCGTCATCGCCCCCCTTGTCCTCTTCCTTTTTTCCCGCGTTATTCTTCTTGGCGAAAGAGTCGTACATCTTCTTCGCTCTTTCGTAACTCTCCATCTGCGTGGCGTACTTGAGATTGGGCCTCTGGACTACGGTGTCCTCCTCTTGGATGTGGAGGGTATACGTCTTGACAGTCGTAGCGCCGTTGTCTCGAGTCAGGTCGGCTGCCATGCGTCGCTTTTTCGCGAGATGTTCCGCTTGGCAGTCGAACATGAAGTCCGTCCACGCCTGCATCAGCGCCTTGGGTGACGATAATCAGGGAAAGGCCGTCAGAGTTTGGTGATTACACGCCGGAATCGCCTCGATCTTGATCGGAAATCCATCATCGGTGTCGAGCTTCTTCTTGGAAGTGCAGACGGTCGGCTCGGGTTTCCCGCGACCCCAGATGACCAACCCGGTGGCTCGGAAAAACTCATGCACCTCAGAGAGAGGGCCGTTTATTCCGAGGCGAAACAGATGGATGTACATGTAGTAGTATAATTCGAAATTCAGGGTTTCGCTCGCCTTCGTAGAGATGTTCACACCGAACAGGCTGCCCTTGATACAAAATGATCTATCATCGCCGTCGTTAGGAGGAAGCGTGGCAAACATGATGAGCGTGAACTCCAACGCGCATCGCTTTCGAGCCTCCGGAGTGGCGAAAGACAGACCATTGGCCTGTAGCGTGTGAAACACGTCTGAAAAGAGACATTTCTTCGAGTACTGTGCATGACACCAGGTAGCGCGGCAGGAAAGGGACCAACGCATGTGTACGTCGTTGTCATCGACGAGTAAATACCCCGTCTCTTGTATGCTCGAAACGATTCTGTTCACCGCCTCGACGAAAGAAGGGGAGGGGATGAGGTGCAGAAGGGACGAGACGTTGGATAGGGTGTGCTCTGCCACGCGCTCGACGCGGTTGATCCTGCACTGCTGGACCAGCTGCCCTGTCGGCGTCATCTGCCGCGTCTGCACCATGTGCAGGCGCAGGGTGCACAGGACCGAGGCAATAAAACCTCGGTCTGGTACATTAAAAATGACCGCGTCTCGTTTTTCTATGATGCACGTGTCGTTGACGTTCAATTTTTGACACGAAAAATCACACCCGCGAAGATATGTCACGGTATTGCGCGCATTCCTCCCCTGATCGCACCCTTCGAACAACGATGTCCAGTCATCATGTTCGGCAAGAAAGTTGATTTTGATCGACTTCGTGTTTTCCTCCGCGACACCATTGCCATCCGAACCATTCTCCTCCGCGCCAATAATAACGTTAGCAGACCTGAACGAGGAAGAAGAGCATTGGCCCGACTCCGGTCTGCCTTTTTTGGTGACGGGTTTACGCGCTACGATCAACGACCACCAACCGCGAAACAACACGCACGATAATGCACGGGCGATCCAAGACGAAATTAATTGATAGACGTTCTTGATCGTGCCTGTTATTTTTGCCATAATTTCCCAGGGGCTGCGTTGTACCTGATCGTTAATCAAGTTGAAGGCCCGTCGGAACATGTCGACCCCCATGATCGCCACGAGTGAGAGGAGGTAATTCTTTTTTCCGGTGTTCGGAGGAGACAGCGCCGTGATCATATCACGTACGATATCTGCACAGTGCATCTGCATTTGGCGCTCGAACTCCATGCGCGGGTCCATCTGCTGCACCACGGTCTGTCCTCCGTTCCCGTTCCCGTCACTCGATGCATTTATTTGAGACATCTTAATTTTCGATTCGACTCGGATGCATGCAACTCGACACAACACAACACCCCACCGGCGACCGGCGTAGAGGTAAATAGGCAGCAAACTTGAGGAGACAGAAAAATGATTATAAATGAGGAAGTGTCGAGCAGAGAGCCTATCCGGTCTATAAAATAATTTGAATTATTCATATTCATCCATGTACGAACATATCGAATAAATGGGATCAGGCTACGTCACCTTATTGCAGCTGCAGACGTCGATGACGCTCGTGGTACTCATCCACACGCGATGACCAATTATTCAGATTAGCATATGCACTTTTTATCGGGTCGAATATATCGTTCTCTTTTTCGTGGTCGAGAGAGTGGATGATTTTACGCACGTTGTTTTTCAAACCATCGGCCATGTACGAAGCGGGTACGTCTACGTTTTCGCGAAGTATGTCGAAGAATCTCGTACTGACGGTATAATATCCAGAGTCGCGAGTGACCAATTCACGTAATACTGATAGCGTCGTCGAGGCGTACGAGGGCGAAGCAGTCACGTGGCGCAGAAGGGACACATTCCCGTAGTTTACCATCCCGAAGACAATAGTTCTGTATGCCTTAATCGGTAAAAAGGAGGACGGTTGCATCGTTTCTTGACTGTCTCGCACTGCTTCTACGAATTCGTCGAATTCTGTCGGTGTAAATTTGACCCCGATGTCATTGCACGTGTCAAAATCGTCGGAGTGAATCTTACGCACTAGCCAAGCAAAATAGTTCCTATTTCGGTCCGAGGGGTGGTCCGCCGGGCGTTCGAGTTTGCGCTGTGTTGCATCAGCGCACCGTTGCAACAGCGGGATCGATGGGTCATACGGAGCGATTTCATTTTCTTCTCCGTCTGTCGAATTCAGCAGCAGGTCCCGCAGGTCCTCGCGCGTAGGATCGTTCGGCTTCGACAGAGGGGCCAATTCTTGCACACAGGCGACCGCCTGCGTCGGGTCCAGTTCGCAGATTTCCCGAACGGCCAAAAACAAGGGGAGTACCCGGGCGTCGATCTTGGCGGTGGTCGACGCGGTCGACTGAACGCGAGAGCACGCGGAAAGGAATTCGTTGAAACGTGTCCTGTCGATGATGTTCAGCATATCGTACACCTTTTCGATGATGAAGTTCGGCAAGAGGTCCATCAGGTTCGTCTTATCTGACGAGAATGGTGTTTTCAGGACTTTTTTCGTTGACGAAAGCGAGGCATCATCATTCCCAACAGGCGAGTTCGTGCTCGTGCCACCGCTCCTCGAACGACGTTTACCACATCCCTCGTAAATGAACACGCATGGTTCCACATGGGGCGAACTAACAGTCATACATAACTATATTCGAAATTAGCTCTTTAAATTGTACTCGATATAGATTCAATCCATGTTCATCGGCGTTAATCCAGGTAAAAATTAGATCGTGGGTTGCCCGATTCCGTATACACGGTGGAGTTGGTGTGTGTTTTCTTCGCCATGTTCTTCAGCTCCGATGCGGATGGCGATTCGCAACACCGCATCGAGCAGGGTCGAAAAGAAAGAAAGAATAGTTCGACACGAGCACTGCAGCTAAGCTAGACTCTGTACGGAGGAAGGCCATTATAGCGCGGTAAGCGTCGAGGGGGTACTTCGCCATCGTCATTACCACGGCCGCCGTCTGCTGTCATGGCCAGAAACTGCCGTATGTAGTCGAGAATGTCGTCAGGTAAGCCAACGTGTCGCGCCAGGCTGAGATCGAACGACAAGATGTTCTTATTGATCCGCCATTCGATTGCGGCTGAGCGCAAGACGTCCGTGGCCGACGGGTTGGATCCCACGGAACGTTTTCTGATCTCGCGTAAGCTGACATGAGGAAACGCGGCCTTGAAATCGACTTGAATTCCCGACTTCGCATCGTAAAACGTGGGAAAGGAGAAAGGAATCATCACGACCATCATCGCCCACCATTTGTTCGTAAACTTTGGATACGCTTTGATCTTGTCGTCAGAAAAATAATAGTCCAGCGAGTCTATCTCGAGATCATAGTCGTATCGTAATGCGTGATACGTTTTCAGCAGATTGTTCCGAATACGCTCGCCTCTCCTCGAGCTCGCGAAGGCAGCTCCCGGAAATCCGGACCACCCTTCTCGCTTCTCGACGCGACGAGAATTACAGAACGTTTTATTCCTGCACCTGACCGCGAACCTCCCTCTGTGAGCATCGCTGAGGACCTCGAGCATCTCCTCCGCAGGATACCCCGGCTGGGTCGACCAGTCCATGTCGCACTCACAACACGTAAAGAGGCTGTGGAATTCAAAGGCCCGGCGCCTGATCCGGTTATCCGTCACGACTTGCATGGATTCCAAAGTCGTAAAGATGGTTTTTCGGTCCGCATTCACATTATCTTTCTTTTCCTTATGCTGAATTTCGTGATGTACCACGGTCATACTCGACTGCCTTTTACCGCCCCTATCCCGTGCTCGACGGTGTCTTCCTTGGTTTCTTTGATGGTCGTGTCGGACACGGCGTCAGGATCAAGCGAGTTGTTATTACATCCAGGGTATTGAAATTAATTATCGTTCGATTAGTTACGAAATTAATAGCCGTGCACGCTAAATTACACGCATCATACTACACACATAGATCAGCACGGGCCGTTCGGTCATCGTTCACTGTGTTTGTTTCCTGGGCGTTCTTCCGGTTTAGTTGGCGGGAGGCTGAATGTCATCATCGTCATCATCGTCTAGCATATCGTGGTCCGCGGGGGACTGACGCGGTGGTGGCTGCTTTTTGGCGGCAGCTGCCTTGGGTTCCGGACGTACAGGAGGCGGGCGGGCGGGTTCCCCTTCCTCGTTATCTTCCTCCACTGCTTCGGCCTGTCCGTCCTCTTTGGACGCGGCAGTGGCTCCTTCCTCCAAGTCATCCGACTCTTCGGCGAGGTTGTCGTCCTCCGTCGATGTGAAAGCGTACTCCTTGATGGTGGTAGGGGGCACGATCCTCATCTGCGCGGCCTTCCACGAAATTCCGAACCCCGTGGTAGAGATCCAAATGCCGGCACACTGCACGATCAGGGCGGCACGCGCCCCCTTCGTGTTATCGCACGTCATGATATCGATGAGGTTCTTCTTTCCGTCATAGATCCTCGTTGATATCGTCTTCTCTTGGTCGTTATAGGGGAGCACGGTCTTGAAGGTGGCGGGGTAATCGTACGTGATCTCCTTGGTCTTCTTGTCCTTGGCGTACTTGATGGAGGGCGTGTACAGCGTGGGGATCATTTCGTCCGTGTACTTCTTGCCCTTGAACCAGGCCGCCTTGTTTTTGATGGCCGCTTCGATCGCCATCTCGTCCAGGGTGCTGATCATCTGAAAGAACTTGTTTACGCCGTTACGCGAGTCCTTTTCCTTGAACGACAGGTCGACGGAGTACTTGGTGGGGCCCTTGCCTTCGTTGTCCCATTTGCTGAGACCGAAAGGCAACGGCATTTCGGGCGTCTGGAAGATGAACTTCTCCTTGGCGTAGTTCACGTACACCGTCTTGGCCTTGTTCTCCGGGCCCTTGGGTTCGGAGAGTGTGACCTTGTCGGCACTGAAGTTAGAGGGAAGGAGGATCTGGGTTTCGTTGGACATTTTGCTTTGTCTGGGTGTGAGGTACAGGTAGAACTTGTCTGGGTGTTCAGTGAGCAGTGGGAGGGCTGCTGCTACTGTGCGGAGAGCGGAGGGCTTCTGCTGGGTCGAGAGAAGAGGGTTGTTGTAATTTACCTACGGCACATATCCTTTAAGTGATGCGCGCCTCGAGCTTTTGTGTGTTTGTGGACGCGCGCGTCCTGAACGACTTGAACACGACTTTATCCATGAACGATATATTATAAGTCGGTCATATGTCGTCAGAACGCAAAGTTCGCAGGAGCGGTTGCGGCCCAACTGAAACGACTGAGTTGCCCGGAGTTATATGCTCGGTCATTGGATAGGCCGACTCGTTTGCAGTAAGCCATCACGATGCGCGGATCGATGTAGTTGACCTTGGCCGTCTGGGGCGCCAGGTGCAGCTCCGCCGCGACGCGGCGCGCTTCCTGAGTACGATCAAGAAGCTGTTGATGTTGTCGTGCGTTGTTTTTGTCGTTTTGAATCTTAATTCGCGAGCCCGCCAATGCGATCACGCTGTCCCACACCGCGTCGCACAAGTCTCCGAACGTCGCGTGTAATGCGGTGTGTTTGCGCTCCATGTCGTCTTTTTCGGAAGCGCGTATGAATGTCGTCTTCTTCTTGTGGTTCATCAACCACGCCGCTTCCAACAAGACGACCGCGAGCAGGTCCCGCTTCAGGCGATCATCTTTCTCTTTTGGTTTGCCTTGTGTGCGCGTGTGGGACGGAGCTACCGTGGAGGAGGTGGCGCGCGACAATCTCATGTCGACGAGCCTACTCGCGCGATGAGTGCGCATGACCTTGCACGTCAGGCCGGGGAGCAGTGCGTCGAGGTACCTGTTGACGGCGTCCGCGGTCGCGTGATTGAACAGGAGGTCGTCATCACTATCGTTCTTCTTTCTCTTCAGCGAAGACAGGCGATCGAAGAGGCCTATGGGAACGACCTTTGAGTCGTCAAAGGAAATGTGATCTTTTCCGACGAACCTGAGTCGCACCTCTTTTTCCCCGGTTTTCGGAAGTACGCGCAACATGACGTTCCGTTTTCGCAGAGACGTGGCTCCCACCGTGCCGCCGCTCTCCTCGTCGTCATCATCCTCATCATCTTTCTGATCTGAACGTTGGGTATCGTTTCCGGAGCGTATGCCGAATATTTCGATCAGACGCGCACACGCGGCCAGCTGGGACAGCACCGCATCCTCGGTCTGCGTCATGTCCCTGTCCATGGCGGCGAGGATCTCGGGGAGGTGGCGCTTCAGCTCACGCGCTTTGTCGAACTTTCGACGCTCGTGGTGCTGACGCATAGCCGAGGATCCGTCGACGTATACGTACTTCATGCTCCCGGTCAGAGGGTCCTCCCAGCGCGACAACCAGCTCACGCAGGGGTCGTGCAACACCTCCCGCCACGCCTTACCGCCCGAACCTTTGGGCGGAACCGGAACGGACGCGTCACGGCTCAGGTTGAGACTCACGTCAGAGGCGCGAATCCTACGCCGAATGCGTCCGTTCAAAGGATGCCGCTCACCGCGTCCGATGAAGATACCCGGCTTGTCCACCACGTTCCGAGACGTCGCATAGTCCTGGCCGTCGATGCGCACCGTCGGCGCTTCTGCTTCCGCCTTCTTTCTCTGTCCTTTTCTCGATTTAATGGCCTTTTCTCGCTTCTGTCGAATTTGGTCGATAACGAAATCCCAGTTCCAGTCCCGCGCCCGCCCTTCGCCGTCGCCGCCACTCTTCTTCGGAGAGGAGGCGGGACGCCACATGCTTTTGAGGTCCGTGTCGAAGTTGGCCACGAAAGCGGCGTTCTTGGTGTGCGGGTGGTCGCGCGCGACCATGTCCGCGAATTGGACCACGAACTCTTCCACATCACTCGGAACTCGGAACTCCTTTCCTTCTTCTTTTACTCGTAGTCCGAAAGATGCGGGAGAGGCGGGAAATCGGACTCCCCCGTGCACGCATTCCTTTCGCCACAACGGCCGAACTGCTTTACGCGGGTAAGCGCCCCCTTCATGTCTTTCACGATTTCCATACTCGTCATTGGTCATACCGAACTAGGTAGAATGTAACAACAGTCAGCACACGATCCGCTCACTTTATTTATCGTCTCATAAAGTTTTGGTATCGCGCCGTATGGACGCTGACGGGATCCGTCAGAGCGCCTCCGAAGACAACGGAAATACGCGAAAGCTCTGTACGTCGACGTCCGCGGTCACCCGTACCCTGTTCTCGACGGCGTCCGTCTCCAGTCCCAAGACGACATCGACACGATAGAAACGGTTCGATTCTCTTGAGGCGCTCGGAACGATTCTCACCAGAGCAGGGGCCGGGATCGTTTCGTCTGTATGTGCCATCCACGCACCCAATACCGCGCGAAGGCGTAATTTAACGACGCGTGGTGATAATGTCGTCTTAAATCGCGTTGCAGTATTTCCGAGTGCCGCAGCATCGATCGCGGCTTCGGTGACCGTGTAGTCGATGGTGTTGAACTCTCGACCGTATATTTCCGTGCCGGACGCCGCTCGCGGAGTCGTATACGATGACGAGATCTCATCACTGAATGACAGAAGTCGGCGCTGCACGCGCGCGGCGTAGTGGTCGAGGAGTGCGTGCAACACGGCGGATGGGAGGTGACGGGTCAGGTCCACCGGCACGTAGAGCGCGACGTTCATCGCCCTCTCGTAATGTTCCTTTTCGTAGGAGGCGTTTATCAAATCGTCCTCTACTTTCTCTCTGCGCATCCAGTGGTGACGCCTTTTGTCGGAAGAAATAGACACGATCCTTTCGAAAGACGTCGGACCGCTGTCGCTCTGAGCCGCCGCCTCGACCGCCTCGACCGCCTCGACCGATGGGAAAGAAACAGTAGTAGCCGCCGTTGCTGCTGGCATGCTCCCTCCGAGCGATCCACTTTGTCCGAACTTGGCGGTGGAATCTCCGGCGAGCATCAGGGACGCGAAGCCATTGTCTATGAATGTTTCGCTCTGACTGTCGTCACGTGTCCTCCTAAATCGTACATTAGCACAGATGAAAAGGATGGCGCTCATGAATACGACAAATGTGATTATCACCGCGAACGGTAATGCGCAAGAGGGAGATGGAGATGGAGAGGGCGGGGACATGTGTTATTTATAATAGACCATAGAAACGAAAAAAAAAAATGAAAAATCGAAAAAAATCGGGGTATCTGGGAAAAGACACATCCGGTGACGGATGTATATATCGTAATGATGACACGACTGCGTCGCCAAGTGGCGGTCTAAGTGGAATGGGCGGTTTTCGTTCAGCGTAAGAGAATGCCGTCTATCCCCGGCAGTATTAGTTCATCGATTTATGGTCTTTTACGGTCTATTACCGTCGTTCCATCAGGAAAAGGCGGAAGTGCGAGGGGCGGTTGCGGTATCGGTTGTTGTGTGTCGTCAGAAAAGACGAAAAACCGCAACGTCTGAGGAAGCTCTTCCGGATATTTATTCAGCACGGGACACGTTACACTCTCGAACGTGTGCAACGAAGCAGGAAGCCGCCGCGGAAAGCTGACCAATTGATACATCTCGTTGCAAATCAGGTGCTCGAGGTTTTCCGGCAACACGTCATCGCATATGTGTTTGATTTCATCACAGCCTGTCAGATCCAGGATGCGAAGGTTCGTCAGCTCGCGCAAGTTGGATGGCAACTGCGGCATGCAATCGCACATACAGAGATTCAGGGATTCCAATGACACCGGCAGATTGATCAACTCGTCCCACAGCGACGTGTATGATAGGTTCAGGACACGCAGGTTAGTCGGCCACGTGGAGGGTAGGTTCACAATTTGACCTTCTCCGCTCAAGCCCGTGCACGTCAGTTCGACGAGCGCGGAGGGCAGCGGTTCCGGAAGCCTGTCGATTTCGATGCAAGCATGCGATTGTAATTCGTAGATTAGTAAGCCGTCCGGAAGCGGGTTCGGGTGGTCTCGCAGGTCCTCGCAATCTATGCACTTGAACACTCGCAGAGCGCTAGGCAGGGGTGTACGAATATACTCGAGGCTGTCGCAGTTCGCCAACTCCAGATGCTGCAGAGTATCGGGTAAAATGATGTCGATCGCTGTCAGGTTCGCGCATCCTTTGCAGACGAGCTTTTCCAGCGTCGCAGGAAGAAGAAGGGCGTCTGTTTTCGCTGAGCGGCGACCAAAATCGCTGAGATGACGCCCCGTGAATCCGCTGATATCGAGAACGCGGAGGTTACAGTCTGTGAGGCGGATGTCATGTATCTGTCGACAGATGCCTAATAGTCGCAGAAGGTCACTCGTATGCAAAAAGTTTGCGAGGGGCGTGTGACGCAAGAAGTACGAGAGATGATCACACTCCTGATTATTCTGCATTTCGTTTCGATGCGCATTGAATGATCGACGGACCTTCCTTTTTAAGCTTGGAAAATTTGTGTGACGGGGTTGGCAGATTCCGTATATTTAACAATCCGCCGATTGCGCTTTAGCCTTATACCCTGATCATGGAAATATACGGTTCGAAACCGTATATATACGGAATCGGCCAACCCTATTTGTGTCGTGACCTGGTGCGGACGTGTACGCACGAACAATTACGCCGTGAGCCGTGCGCCTCATAACTCCGAAAGGATTGTGTACACACACACGTCAACAAAGTCGAGAACTGGAGCACTTTTCGAGGTGTAAGGTCACCTACAGGGGCAGGTTCATGAAAAGCCATCCAGGCCCTTCTGGGTGATGTTCGGGTCGATGGTGGACTGCATCCAGGGGCTCACCGCGACGCGCGGGTTGGGCAGGGGGTCGCCGCGGATGTCGAGGCTGGCGTTGCGCAGGCTGGTGCCCACGGTGTTGGTTCCGATGTGGTGCCCGGCGCTCAGAAAGTTTTGGTCCTTGACGTCACCCTGGCCGGCGGGATTCACCTGCGACCACTTGGTGTTGGCGGCGTCTTTGGGCAGCAGCTTCTCCACGCTCTGCACGGAGTCGGAGGGAAAACAGTCGTTGATGCCCGTCATCTTGTTGGTCCCGTAATCGACGGCCAGATTCTGTTCGGTGCTCAGCGGGTCCACGGGCATGACGTCGAATTCTCCGTCGGAGTTCCTCTTGGTGGAAAAGGGGTTCATGGACGGCGAAGGATCGTTTTCCATGACCGGGCGGGGGGCGTCGCTGTAGTTCTCTACCCCTCCACCATACGAACTGGCTCCGTCCACCGAGGATTTGGAGGATTTCGCCTTGGAAGAAGAAGAGGAGGCGCGGGGCATGGCGGCTGCGTACGCGTCGGGAGTCAGGCCAACGTCGGATGCGGAAGGAGGGGACGCCCTGAAGTTTTCGGCCTCGAGGCGTGACTTGTTCCGGTTGTAGTAGCTCACCAGGGCGAACAAGACCAGCGCGGCGAGGATGATCAACAGAAGCCGGATGATAGTTTGGTTATCCATTTAACTTGACGTCGTAGTAAAAAGCACGCGTCTCCGGAGGGGGGAATGGTATTATAATGTATCTGCGATAAAAAAATTCTGCCGAGTTGTACATCATTTCAACGAAGCGCACTGTATATATAATCAATTCCAATAGACGTCGTTTACGATCGATCAGAGTTCTTCGCGATCGATGCTCAGACAAAATCAACACGATAACGGATATTCAAAGTACACTCGGTAAATCGTAATTTGAAACCACGTAGACATAGGTGTTGGATTTTCGTTCTGAGAGGGCTTGTCAGCTGTGAACCGTTATCCGTCACTATACCACGGGGTCCTTATATATATAGGTAAATGCTATGGCACGTGCTGATGATGCGTCACGGTCGTAGTGCTTGCGCATTTCTGGACAGAACCGCAATCCACGACGCGTCCGGCCGGGATGCAAACGAATCAATCAGAGTGAAATTAACACACGGTATTTCGTCGTTTCCTTTTAAAATGGACGGACTATATCACGCACTCGTCTTCCTTCGTGTACACAGAGATGTGATTGGCATGCGAGTCGAATACGTCGCCTCTTGTGCAACGGGAAGTTGAACGTCCCTTTGTTTAGGTGTAGTCGAGATTGATCAAATTTCGATCTTGGTATAAGGGATATCAGGCGTATCTGGGTAAGTGAAATTAATCGAGTCGCTCTATCTAGACGACCCTCATAGTACAATATGTGCATCGTCGACCCAACATTATACGACAGTTCGGGAAGCGTCAGTTTAGTCGCGAACACGTCCATATTGGTGGCACCGCAGTCGGGGACGAATTACAAGCGGCAGCTCACCGTCTACTCCAATCGCGTCCGCATGGGAGGAGACACGCAGTCGGTGGCCATGATCCTGCCGGTGCCCAACCCCGGCCACGATCCCCGCGACATAACAGTCGTCGACACATCTGACGATTCGAATGGAACGTCACAGCTCTTCTCCGCGCTTCGTCCGTTGACGCGCAAGCTGACATTATCATATTCGAACTCATATTTGATGGCGAACGGTAGTATGGAAAAGGGCGTGGAAGCGCGGTCCGTCCTACCGGTACACACCAGCGGATCATACGAGTTTACCATCGTTCCACGGATGGATTATTTTGGACGCTTGGACCGCCGCCTCCTGCCCCGCCCTCCCTCTCCGCCGGTCATGAAACTACTGAACGAGCATTACGGGAAAGCGTTCTCCTTCATCGTCTGCAAACTCTCTGCGGCAAGCGACGCGCAGTACCACCCGCTGGCGTACACGCACCCCGTGATGGTCAGGACGGCGAATCACGTGAACGTGCCCACCCTGTTCGTACCGACTCTCCACTACCACGGTGACGAAGAGCAACGACATACAAAAGACGTAGCGGCCTCTGATCCGTGGTCGACATTGGACTCCTCTTTCGGGCAGTACATGCCCGTAAACGCCCTGTTTGACTCCAGGCATTCCAGGCATTCGACGAACAAAAACAACCCGCACTGGGATCATGAGATTTACGCGTTTGGTGTGAAGGACGCGGCAGAGTTCGGACTGCGTCAGAAAGACGTGGTCATCACACAAGCCGGGTTGAATCAAGCCATGAAAAGTGTTCCGAACAGCTATAAGACCGTTCTCGGAGAAGAGCCGGACACAGCCGCCTTCCGTTTCCGCCGCATGTTCGGCGACGGCTTCGAAAACGGAGACATCTTCTTGGACGCCGTCGTCGAAAGTAATAATGTTACGACGAACAATGTTCCTGTTCATCGTTCTCCTGTTGTTACACCTCCCCTACCGTCCAGGCCGCACTCGGATCCATCTTCGGAGAAAAGTCGTCAGCCAAGATCGGACGCAAAAAAAGAGGGGTGGATGGACAAGTTCTTCAAGAGTTTACTGCATTAGCTGCTCGTTTGATATATCGTGAACGATCTAACGCCGGGGGTGTCCACCCTCACATCGTACTCTTTCACGTCGACACTTTTTTATTCTTGGAGCCTTCGGATATTCGCGCACCACGCGCGGCAGAATGATGCGATCGTAGTAACGGCTCTCGCGAAAGACGCTCCCTTCGAACCTGAATGTGAACGCGGGCCGGTTCAAGTCCGCCGACGCCAGATGATTACGGATGATCGCCAGTACGTCATACGACAGAGTACGTGTTAGTTACGAATTACTCGCTTTAGCCATCGCAACATCAAACGTCTATAGATCCGACATCACTCGACATCACTCGGCCGCGCGGATCAAAAATTCGAGCGGCGGTATCCTGCTTCCGTTCTTTACAGTTTGTTGAGCTTGTGGCCGTATTCTTCAGGAATAAAACTGAAGTGCCATAGCTTTGTGAATTTGGGCCAAATCGAGATGCTGTACGAGTATTGACGAGGGCATCGGTCGCATGTGATAACGTAGTTTTCGGAAATAAAGGGGTGCGATTCCAGTTCCGTAAAATCGGGGCAATCTTTTCGGGCGTTTTTCTGCGCCTCCACCGCGCGCCGTTCCGCGATCTCTTTTTCCGTCAGACGGTCTTCTTCTTGCGGGGAAACGACAGACAGGTGTTCGTGATAGATAATATATATCTTCACTCTCGCTCCGCTTCCGGAAATGTAGGCGGAGACTCGTCGAAATCACCGCCATCCAAGGCGACGGACCCCCTCTCGAGCGCCTCGATGTCCTGGTTGTCAGCCAGTACGAGCTCCTCGACCGCCTCCTGAATCCGACTCACCTCCTCCTGACGGCGCGCCAGCTTTTCGCGCAGCTTGTCCAGTAGTGAGCTCCTCATCGCCTCATAGTCCTCCCAACTGGGCGAGGGAGCGTTATACTCGGCGCCCTCTTCTTCAGCGTCGACTTCGTTCTTTCTTCCGTCTTCGCTGTTATCGTCCGTTTCAGAGTCGGATAAAAACCCGTATCTCCGACTATTGTATTCCTCCGCCCGTGATACTTCGTCTTCTATCGAAGGAGGAGAAGCCGTCGCCAACCTCCAGACCAGACAGAACTGTTGCTTCATGAACTGGACGCCGATGAGTTGGAAAGTGGCGTCGTGGTAGCCGGGCTCCAGCGTCGCCGCACCGCCGCTTACGCTTTTCGAAGCCATGACGATCTTGGCGCACACGCCCATTCCCGCTTCTGCTACCACGATAGGGCGGTGGTAATCGTCGACAAGAGACTCGTCAAGGTTACCGTCGAACCAGCTCTCGAGGTGATCCTTTACGTACGATAGAATAAATTCGTCCAAGGCCATAAGCTGGCGGGCCTGGTCTTTGGACAGAGACAGGTACACGCGGCGAGTCTTGTTGCCGGCGCTCGAGACGCTGGCCACCTTCGCGCTGTCCACCTTGACCTGCAGGCGGCGGCTCTGCGGCATCACCGCGTGACACACGTACATGCCGTCCGCCTCCTTGGGCGCCTTGAAGCGTAACGTCCTACACGCGGCCGCCAACGGAGAAGCGTCGTCTTCGCCCCTGAGCATCCTGCTACGATCCATTTTAGTCGGAACGTTAACCAAGTGGGACGACGGAGCGGATGTCGGAGCGGATGTCGGAGCAGAAGAGGCGTTTTTCGCCTTGCGTGGAGATGTACGGGTGGAAGAAGAAGGCATGGTGCGTGCTGGTGTGATGTGTAATGAACGACTCACGCGTTTATTTCGATATATCTAACGAGGATGTAATTTTGGATCTGACTCAGACGCGCGCACTCGCTCGCTTCTGGAAATGGTCACGCGGATATCGTCAATCTTCTGCGGATCAGTGACAGTACGTCATACGAAAGGGGACAGGTGGATGAGTTTGGGTGACGTCCTGAAAACAAAGCGATATCAAACGACAATATGTCGGCCATCACGTGACGCGCCTCCGCCGCGCGGATCAACAGATCCTGCAGAGAGATCCGACCGCCGCTATTCAGAATTTCGTTTAGGTTGTGGCCGTATTCGTCAGGAATAACTCCGAATACCATGTTGCCATCGACGCAAGATACTCGCGAAGGGTCGAAATCGACGTGCCACAGTTTCGTGAATCTGGGACGGAAGGCGATGATGTATGCTCGTTTGGGAGGAGGGAATCTGTTGGACCCCGGATATTTTTCGTCACATGTGATGTCGTAGTTTTCGAATATGAAGGGGTGCGATTCCAGCGCCGCGAGATCGGGCCATTGCCGTCTGGCTTTGGCCATGAACACTTCGGCCAGTCTCCGCACATCTGTCGAGCGACGACGCTGAATTCTTTGTTTTTCCTCTTCCATCGAGCGAGGATAGGCCTCGAAAATGAGGTTTATGTCGAGTCCTTTTAGTTTCCTCAGAAATACAAACTGTCCAAATTTTAAAAAAAGCAGCACACGAAATCTTTTGCGTTTTTCACCACCGGATGAGGGAGCTCATACCGTGCTTCCGCATGTCCCTTTCCGCCACCTTTTTCCAGGCGTCCGGTCCCGCGAGGCCTGATCGCAACAGCATATCGACCACCTGTATACCGGTGGGTATTCCGCCGGCCTTTTTCCTGAGCGACGCTATGTGATCCGTCTGTTGATTGCACGTATAGACCGATTTGGTCGCTTTTACGAGTGCAACTGAAGCATCCATGTTTGGCGAAAGCTCGAGCGCGAGAGCGAGGACCCGCGGCTGCCACGTTTCCGCCGCGATTTCCGCCATCGAGAGGTACAAATCAGTGCACGAGAACTCTCCTCTCTCGTTTGATACGTATTTAACGAGAATATCCCTGCGGTTGAGCTTTTCGAGTAATTTTCCGAACTCTTCAGCAACAGCGGCCGGGGTCAGCGCGTTCGTGGATGCCAACAGACCCAACTGGTCCTTTTGTTCGCTCGCCTCTTTCTCCAGGGTGACAATCTCTTCATCTTTCGATGTATAGTCAAAGACGAGCGACAGGAGCGTATATTGAATTTGTCGGATGTCGATCAAACGTCGCTCTATCATGTCGAACAAAAGATGACCGTCACCTCGATGTATACAATTGTTTATGGAGTGTACTAACGAAATACAATCTCCTTTGGTCATTTCCGTTGTATCATCGAACAGCTCCAATCGACGCGTGTCGATCAGGAAACGCAACGAGCGAAAGGAGCGAGGAGAGGAGGAATGCCCTTTATAGTCCAACAGATAAGTCAAAATGCAGATGCCTACTTTATCGCTTCTCACGTGTGGTACTCCGATAACGTTATATCGTTTATAATTCACAAAGAATCGCCTGACCAATGCGTTGAATTCTCGTTTCCCGAAACTGTCCACGAAAGTCTCCGCAAAATGGGTATCTTCTGTTCCAAGCACCGCCTGCAGCAGATCGCAAAGGTTCACCTCGTCTAGCCTCTGAAACAGTTCGCTCGAAACGTACTTTCGCAGACTCGAATTGTCGGGGTTCATATAAAAGCGGAGGACTTCCGTCAAGAGCGCCCTCGCAGCATACTTCTGTGTTCATTCTGAGAAAGGCTGCTCAATTGACCGGTGTTCCCAAATCTACCTTACACGGCTGGAATACCAGATTGGGAAACGTCCTTTCCCAAGATCGAACTACAACCGTGTTAGGTTATTTTGCAACACGAATCCTGAAGAGAGTAAATTTATCAAGTTTACAACTTTTTCACACTAGTTTGAAAAAAACATGTACCGTATATACAAACCGTATATATACGGGATCGGCCAACCCTACCCATTTGTGCCATCCTTTCTTTGGTGTCCTGTTCTGTGTATATACTTGACGAGTTCTCTTACTGTCGATAAAAAGTGAGGTAAATTCAGATCCTACTTCAAAATCGAAAGGCGCGCGTAGGCTGTGTACTTATTTACGATCACCTGAAGTATAAGTCGAATAACTTTCGTACCAGTTTGACGTCTTCGTCAAGAATCGGGGATTCGAAATCCCGTGAGAAAGAGAATAACACGGTGGACACGTTGAAATCACGTTTCTTGTAGGAGGGTACATTTTGACGGGACACGATCGCGTGTAATAGGAGAAGCGGAAAAGTCCCATGCCCGTCGCAAAAATCCCACTGGAACTGCCGCGCCCGCCGTCCGCGCGCCAGTTCCGATAAGAAAGGCACTTGACGATCGACACTCGCGTCGAGGTTTGACGGCAGAGGGAACGGAACACGCGTATTCGCGCCCAAATTGTGAATCAGAGTGCGTGCGACCGGTAAATTATCGTGAACGAGTGCGATGATCACGGGGTTGACTTCACCTCGCAAGGAATCGATGTCGAGGGCGCGGAGTGCGTCACGCACGAGAACGTCTGGCCTCGTCGCGATATCGCCGTCCATAATGATTCGGGACTTCAAAACCAGGAGGATCACCGCACTCGGCACGTCTCTCGACGTTTCTATCGACAGCTTTTCACGTAAGCACTCGTGATGTTTTATACGGTTCCAGCACGCGCGCATGAAGCGTGGTGTGACCGAGCTCATATGACGCCCATTGTGCAGTAAACGGACCAGTTGCGCCAGGGCTATGTCACCGGATATGGATTCGTCAGACAGCAGCAGGGTTTCCGAGGCAATCGTCCTGTCGCGATACTCATGGAAGTTCATCGGTTTGCTCACAATCGACTCTGAACAGGCCTGAAATACGTCCCTCTTATCGGAGACGTTCATGGCACCGTGTACGCGCAGTACATCGGCGGATATATCATTGTTATAGGAATCGGATTGGTTTGTCTTACAACCTCCCAACATACCGGCGACGGCGAGCCGCGTCTCGAAGCGCGGATGTGCTTCTTTGAACGTGTCCACAAGTATTCGTGCAGTGTCCTCCTCCAGGCGGGCATATCCGCTCAGTAGTCCGTTCTCGACCTCGAACAACACTTCCGCCGCCATGTTCGCGGGGTGTGTGACACAGCCTTCGATCGACGACAGCAGCAGGGCACGCAGCGTCGCCGCGTGTTTCGTCCCGGACGCGATGAGAGAGAGTCGCTTCCTGACTTCTGGTAGAAGGAGCGGCGATGGCGGCCCGAGGTCTCCGCGCTTCATCGCCAGATTCAGTATCTTGCACGCGACGTCCGGTACGTCCATGATATGCCCAATCGAACGACAGAACAAAAGAAGAAGGGGTTCGTTCTTACGAGACAAGAAGCTCGCACCATGCTCGTTTACGAGAAGCTCCACGATCGCTAGCTCGGACTCTAAACCATCAAATGTTAACCATCGATGTTTACGTGTGACATTCTTGACCAGTGTTTCTACCGCTCGAAGGAGGCAAGCGTCGAGATCGAGACGTACAAGGAGCGAGAAACATGCTGTGGATTCTACAACACGAGTACTACGGAGGGCGAGAGAATCGGCCGTGGTACATGACGAGGAAAGGGTGTTGTGG
>Ga0136589_1000158_pt1 | contig 35464 bp, 38 predicted proteins | sample AntRauMFilla3764_FD_104640 | JGI IMG/M metagenome (GOLD analysis project Ga0136589, IMG submission 104640) | Saline lake microbial communities from Rauer Islands, Antarctica - Metagenome Filla 3 #764 | ecosystem: Environmental > Aquatic > Non-marine Saline and Alkaline > Saline | place...
CGAGAAGCAGTCAGTATCGGCGACTGCCTGCAGGACGCCGCGGGTCCCGTAGCTGAACTCCTCCATCTCGAAGACACCGAGTGCGCCCTTCACGAGGACGGCTTCTGACTCCTCGACGTGCGGTCGGTACTCGTCGATAGTCGCCTCGCCGATGTCCATGTAGGCGTCAGGAGCGCCCTGGAGGTTCTCCATGCGGTCGGTGACGCGCTCGCCGTTCTCGCCCTCCCGGGCGACGTCGACGGGCAGGGAGATCCGGTCGCCGTACTCGTCGATGACTTCGTGGATCGTCTCCTCGTTTGCCTCCCAGTTGTCGTCGTACAGGCCGGGGCCGTCCGGCGTGTCCTTGCCGATGTCGTAGCCGTTCGCGCGCTGGAACAGGTGGCCGACGATGCCACCGAGCAGGAACTGATCGACCTTCTCGTCGAGATGCTCCATCGCGGCGATGACGTCTTCGGCCTTCGTGCCGCCAAGGACCATCGTAACTTTGCCGTCGAACTCGCGGCGCTCGACGCTGGTGTTGTACTCGTACTCGTCGGTCATCACGCGGCCGGCATAACTGTCCATGACCTGCGGGAAACCGACGATCGAGGTGTGTGCGCGGTGGGCGACCGAGTAGCCGTCGTTGACGTAGGCGTCGAACTCCGGCGCGAGCGTCTCCACGAACTCCGTCTCGCCGTGTTCTTCCGGCGTCAGGTCGGCGAGTTCCTCGTCGGTCATCCGGACGTTCTCAAGCAGGATCACCTCGCCGGATTCGAGGTCGTCGATGGCGTCGAGTGCTTCCTCGCCGTACGTCGAGGGGACGTACTCCACGGGTTCGCCGACGTGCTCTGCGAGGATGTCGGCGTGCTGTTCGAGCGTGACGAACGTGTCACGGCCCGGACGGCCCTGGTGGGCCATCAGCGCGATGGCGTGGTCGTCCGCTAGCAGTTCCGAGATGGTCTCGGCGTGGCGAGCGAACCGGCGGTTGTCCTGTACCTCCCCGTCCTCGACGGGGGCGTTCACGTCGATACGCATCAGGAGTCGTTGCTGGTCGTCGAGATCGTCGATAGTTTCGAACATAGTTTGGGTATGGGCCGCGGTGAACTAAAAAGGTAGTCGGTACGTTACTCGTCGAGGACGAAGTGCGCGAGGTCGAGCATCCGGTGCGAGAAGCCGACTTCGTTGTCGTACCACGCGAGCACCTTCACGAGGCCGTCTTCGACTTTCATCGTCGAGCTGGCGTCGACGAGCGAGGAGTACGGCTGACCGACGATGTCACGGGAGACGAGTTCGTCTTCCGTGTAGCCGAGCACGCCCTCGAGTTCGCCGTTGGCGGCGTCTTCGAACGCGGCGTTGACCTCCTCTGCGGAGACCTCTTCGACAAGGTCGACGGTCAGATCCGTGATCGAACCGTCCGGCACGGGAACGCGCATCGCCATCCCGTCGAGCTTGCCCTCAAGCTGGGGGAGGACCTCGGTGGTCGCCTGTGCGGCACCGGTCGAGGTCGGGACGATGTTCTCGGCGGCGGCGCGGCCACGCCGGGTCTTGGGGTTCGGCCCGTCGACGAGGTTCTGGGTCCCGGTGTAGGCGTGCGTCGTCGTCAGCAGGCCGGACTCGATCCCGAACTCCTCGTCGAGGACCTTTGCCGGCGGTGCGACGGAGTTCGTCGTACAGGAGGCGTTCGAGACAACGTCCTCGCCGTCGTACTCGTGGTTGTTGACGCCGTGCACGACCGTCTGGACCGGCTTGTCGCCTTTCGCCGGGGCGGAGATGACCGTCTTGTCGGCACCCGCCTCGACGTGTTTGTACGCGTCGTCGTAGTTACGGAACAGGCCGGTACACTCAAAGGCGACGTCGACGTCGTAGTCGTCCCACGGCAGGTTAGCGGGGTCTTTCACGGAGAACGTATCGAACGTCTCGCCCTGGACGACGAGGGAGTCGCCGTCGGTCGAGACGCCCTCGGTGCGTCCGTGGACGCTGTCGTACTTGAGGAGATACTCCATGTCGTCGATATCGATGACGTCGTTGATACCGACGATCTGGATGGTGTCGTCGTCCAGCGCAGCACGGAACACGTTCCGTCCGATTCGGCCGAAGCCGTTCAGTCCTACTCGAACAGGGTCGTCTGCAGTTCCACTCATACCTGAACACGTTTGATGTCGTACGTAAAGTATTTATCTAAACACGCTTCGGACAGTTCATTTATCATGTAAAAAATAATTATGATGTCTCCTATTCAACCGTGACCAGGACGGAAATGTACGTTTGGCAAATAGGCAGAAACAATCACGACACCATCTGCTGTTGTCGGTAAAGTAGGCCCTCCTCCCGGATTAACCTGTATAGCCCGCCAATTTACTACTCGATTACGTGTACCAATCTATAATTTATTCGAAAAGACTATGAGGGTTGGGGATGCAGTCGTACATATGCTCTCCGTGGGTGTCAACGGCTACGGGACGATCGGGAAGCGAGTCGCCGACGCGGTCCGGTCTCAACCTGACATGACTGTTCAGGGTGTCGCCAAGAGATCGCCGGACTTCGTCGCCGACCACGCTACCGCGACGGGATACTCGCTGTACGCCGCCTCTGAAGGGGATATGACCCCGTTCGAGGACACCGGCATCGATCTCGCGGGGACCACCGAAGACCTGGTCACTGACAGTGACGTGATCGTCGACGCCACGCCAGGGGGTGTCGGCGAACAGAACCGCACACTGTACGAGCGACTGGAGACGCCAGCCGTGTTCCAGGGTGCGGAAGCACCCACGGTCGCAGATACCAGTTTCAACGCGCGGGCGAACTACGATGCAGCTCGCGACGCGGAGTTCGTCCGGGTCGTCTCCTGTAACACCACGGGCCTTTCCCGATTGCTCGCCCCGCTCGCCGACGCGTACGGCATCGAGAAGGTGCGCGCGACGCTGATCCGGCGCGGCGGCGACCCCGACCAGTCCTCGCGCGGACCGATCAACGACATCCTTCCCGATCCGATCGCCGTACCCTCCCACCACGGCCCCGACGTGCAGACGATCTTCCCCGACCTCTCCATCGAGACGATGGGTGTGACCGTCCCCGCCACGCTGATGCATCTCCACGGCGTCAACGTCACGCTCGAGGCGACGCCCGACGTCGACGCCGTCCGCGAGCGTCTGGCCCGCGAGTCTCGCCTCTTCGTCGTCCCCGAACGGCTCCATATTGACGGATGCGGGGAACTTCGCGAGTATGCTCGCGACGCCGGCCGCCCGCGCGGCGACATCTGGGAGAACTGCGTCTGGGGCGAGTCGATCGCGGTCAAGGGATCGGACTTCTACTGTTTCCAGGCGATTCACCAGGAGGCCGACGTCGTCCCCGAGAATATCGACGCGCTCCGGGCGATGTTCGGGCTTGCCGACGTCGGGGAGAGCATCGCGCGAACCAACGATAGCCTGGGCCTGTCGTTCCGCGAAACGCCGGACGGGCCACCGCCCATTCTCTCCACGCGCGCGAGTGGCGACTGACGACGCTCGGACCTAGACGGACAGAAGGCTTTTCCTCGACTGGTCACTACGTCCCCCCATGAGACGTGACGACCGCGACGACCCGTTCGACGACCTGTTCCGCGAGATCGAGCGGATGATGAACGACATGATGGACGATGGTGACGTCGGCTTCGAGTCCAACGCCGGTTTCGGCGCTGACACGCACGTCGACGTCCACGAGACCGACGACGAGATCCGCGTGATCGCCGACATCCCCGGCGTCGACCAGGATGAGATCGATCTTACCTGCGACGGCGAAGTGCTGACGATCACCGCCGAAAGCGAGCGCCGCCAGTACGACGACAAGATATCACTGCCCGGAGCAGTCGACGAACACTCCGCGAACGCGACCTACAACAACGGCGTGCTAGAGATCACGTTCGACCGCGCCGACGACTCCGCGAACATCGATCTCAACTAACGCAGTCGGCGCCGCGGTCTCCCGTAGCGATAGTGCACTCGATTTCTATCGTCGGTTCGATCCTGCAGTCCGCTCGATCGCTTCCGATAGCCGATCGTAAAATCCGTTCTCGTACTTCGTGGCGTCGTCCACCGTTGGACGCGCATTCGTCTCGCTCACTACCGCCCGATCCTCACTGACGAGCAGGTCGACGCCTAGCAGCGAGATGTCTAACTCCGCGGCCACCTGTTCCGCTAGCCGGCGCAGGTCGTCGGGTAGGTCAACGCCCGTTGCTTTCGCGCCACGGTGGACGTTGTGTTTCCACTGCCCGGACTCGAGCGCCGCGTCGGGAAGCCGCCGTTCGACCGCGCCGACGTATTCGCCGTCGAGTACCATCGCCCGGTAGTCAGTGGCGCCCGTGACGTACTCCTGTACGAGAAAGGACTTGTCGCCGGTGGCACGGTAGTCGTGAACGAGGTCAAGGTAGTCGACGACGCCGAGAAACGAATCCAGGTCGTGGACTTTTGCTACGCCGACCCCGCGCGTCGCCGAGTTGGGCTTGACGACGACCGGCGGATCGAACCGCTCGAAGACGTCGACGAGGTCGCTCTGATCGACCGGGTTCGAGACCATCTCGGTCCGGGGTACGGGGACCTCTGCGGCGTCGAGGTGGGCGATCACGCCGCCCTTGTTTCGGGAGGTGACGACCGCTTTGCGGTCGTTGAGCCAGGGGACATCGAGCAAGGCGTCGGCGACGCCGCCCTCCATAAACCGGCTGGGGTAGACGAAGCCGACGTCGAACTCGTCGGTGCGCTCGGCGTCATCGCCGGTCAGTGTGAGCGTCCGCTCGGTGGCCGGGACGTGGTGGAGTCGGATGCCGCGCTCGGCCAGCGGATCGTGGATCCGCTCGAACGTCTCCGCACGGTTTACGGCGACGAGATCGATCATAGCCGTCACTCTGCAGAGGAGAAAGAAAAGAATGCCGCCTAGCTACCCGGATCAGGAGACGAGTTGCTCTTCGCCGCGCTCGACGACGATGCGACATGGCGGCGAGAGTTTGTTGTAGGAGCGACGGAAGGCCTCTTTGACGGTGGTGGCCTGGTCGACGGTACACCAGGCGGTGAAGACCCGGTCGCCCTCGGGGATGCGGGCGGCGGTGCCGACGATCTTGCCGAAGGACTGGCGCATGCCGTCGGAGACACGGTCGGCGCCTGCGCCGGTCGCCTGTTTGTTCTCCCGGAGAACCTGGTGGGGGAACTTGCGCAGCGTCATTCTGTAGTTATGCTCGCCGAGTTCCTTGATGAGGTGGCGGTTGGCCGACAGGCGGGCGCTTTCGAGCGCGCCGTGACGGAGTTGGACGGCCTCCTCGGTGATGAGGCTGATCTGGACGGGGTAGTCGTCGGGATCGGCCTGGAGATCACCCATCTCGTGCTGGGCGATCTTGGATCCGGGGATCCCTCCCATGTACTCGCGGCGAGTGTAGGATGGCTTGTCGATCTGCCGATACATAGAGGCGGGTTTCTCGGACATGGTTGTTACGCGGACCGAGGCCGAGGCCGCCGATAAAGCCTTCGAAGGGAACGAGTCGCGGGCCGGGTCGACGCTCAGACGACGCCGATCTCGCGCGTCACGGTGACGTACAGGACGGCATACTGGAACGCGTTGAAACCACCGTGGATGACTGTGGGGACGAGTAGATTGTCGGTCCGGGCATAGGTGTAGGCGAGCACGAGCGACAGGACGAACGCGAGAGCAAGCCCGCCCAGCGCTGCTGGAAACGAGACGGTGGCGTAGGCCGGCAGATAGATCGCAGCGTAGAGGACGCTACTGAGGACGATCGCACTGGGCTGGGAAAAGGTGGCGTACAGGGACTTCTGGATCACGTTGCGAAAGAGCAGTTCCTCGGCCGGACCGACGAGCAGCATCGAGACGGGCAGGACGGCAAGGAAGATGTCGGGAGACCTCTGGATACCCTGCTCGACGACGCCCGACCGGGACGACAAGATACCGAGTCCGGCGAGCAGTTCTGCGGAGACGATCAGGACGACCAACAACCCGATGAACCCGCCGATACAGTAGAGCAACTCCCGAGTGTCCAGCCAGTCGAGATCCACGAACTCGAGGCCGGCATCGTGCCAGTAGAGGTAGACTGCGGCGACGACTGTCAGTCCGAGTCCGGTCGCTACCGGGCTAGCTAACGCGCTGGCAAGCATCTCGTTGCCCGAGAACAGGACGGTCGCGATGGGCCATAACACGGCTTCGAGTACTCCAGCGACGATCAGTGCGCTCACTGCAATGATACTCCTGGCGACGACCGTTTCCGACCGGAGAAGCACTTCGTCCACCCGGAGTTCGCTCCAATCGACCACGCCGGTGATACCTGTTGCGGTGCCGAAGAAGGCGGCCAGTGAGGGCCACAGGGAGACTGACGCTCCGGCGTCCGTTACGACCGCGAGGGCGGTCAATGCAGAGCCGACCACTCCTACACTCCCGGTGACAGTGAAGGCCGTGCCGACCGGGCGGTCCAGCCAGCCGTATCGCCGGGCGAGAAATCCGGCAAGCACGAAAAAGGAGAACGCGGTCGCAAGCGTCGCCGCCGAGACGGTCACATCAATCGGTTCGGCGACGATGATGGCTGGCGGCCAGGGCTGAAGCGTCGTCGCTGCGGCGACCGTGGCGAGGACGATTCCGAGTCCGGAGAAGCTACCCTTGTTCATAGGTCTCACGGCACCGCCCGCGAATCCGATCTGTCGCCCCTATTCGATCCGCAGCGTCGTCTTCTCGTCGACTGCGCGGGCTTCCTCGAACTCGCCGCCACCGAGCAGTCCCCGCGCGGCGCGCTTCCCCCACTCGACGGCAGGCTGGTGGAACGTGTCGATGCCGTACAGTTCGCCCGCCAGCACGCAGGCTGCCTCCATCCCGTAGAGCAGTTCCCCGAGGCCGCGCTCGTCGACCCGGTCGAGTTCGACGCGGACGTTCGGGCGTCCGGCCGCAGCGAGACTCGCCTCGGTCGCCTCGAACTCGGCGTCGAGCAGGTCTCCCAGCGAGCTATCACCGAGATAGGAGAGCCCCTCGATGTCGGTGGCGGGGATCCCCAGATCCGTCCGTTCGGTCGGCCGCACGAGCGTGACCATCGTGTTTCGCGGGCCTGCACGGTAGAGCTGTAACTGCGAGTGCTGATCAGTCGCGCCGAGCGTCCGGACCGGCGTCTGCCCGAGGCCGTCCTTGCCGAGGCTCTCGGCCCATAGCTGTGCGAACCACTCCGCGTAGGTCTCCAGCGATTCGGCGTACGGCATCATCGCGTTGACCGTCGCGCCGCGGGCATCGAGCGCGTACGCGGTGGCACCGTAGGCGTACGCCGGACACTCGAACAACGAGCCAGTGAGACCGTCTGCGGCCTGGCGGGCCCCCGCAAGGATCGCCTCGACGTCGTGCCCGTCGAGCGCCGCCGCCGCGAGACCGACCGTCGAGAGCACCGAGAACCGCCCCGGGACGCCGTCGGGTACCCGCAGACTCGGCAGGTCGTGGGTCCCCGCGAGGTCGCGAAGCGGCCCCTCGTCGCCCGTCGTGACCAGGGTCCGCTCGGTCCAGTCGACGCCCGCGTCCTCCATCGCCGCCCGCACGACGAGGAAGTTCGACAGGGTCTCCGCAGTCGTCCCGGAACGGGAGACGACGTTGACGACTGCGTCCGAGAGCGGGATGGACGCGAGGAGGTCGTCGGTGTGTGCCGGATCCACGTTGTCGAGGACGTGTATCGAGAGGTCCCCGTCGAGCGCGTCGGTGAGCGTCGCTGCGCCGAGCGCGCTACCACCGATGCCGACGAGCAGGAGATGCTCGGCGTCGTCGAGCGGGTCGACTGCCGCCTGGATCACGTCGGGGTCGGCGGTCTCGGGCAAGTTCAGTGCGGCGTAGCCGTGTTCGGCATTCGCCCGCCCGCGTTCGATCCGCTCGTGCGCTGTCGCCACGTCCTCGTCTAGTCGGTCTAGCGTCGCCCGCGAGACTCCCGGTGAGACCTCCGAAGCGAGCGCGTTGCCGATATCTACGTCCATATGAACCGATGCACGCGCCGGGGTCAAAAATCCGCCGTATGGGTCCAGCGGACCTGCAGCGCCCCCGAGCGCTCGGTGGCTTCCTTCCAGTATCGCGCTCTTTAACCGCCCGCCGTGCTAACTGCGACCTATGACTGACGCGGCGACCGACGGCGCGGCAACTCCGGAAAGCTCGGAGGAGAGCGGCTCTCGAAGCATCCTCCGCAAGTCCTACGGCCGGACGTTCCGGTCGAGCGACTCCATACTGCTCCGTTCGTACGCCGTAGTCAGCGCGCTCGTCGGCCTCTTTCTGATCGCGCTCGTCCTGCTGGCGATGCCCATCTGGATCGCCCAGACGGCAGGCCAGACGGCGCTAAACATGATCGGCCGGGCACTGTTGCCACTGGTGGGCCTCGCCCTGCTTGCTCCGCTCGTGGGTCCCGTACTGTATGCCGCAAAGAACCGGGCGGCGGGTACCGCCGACCGGCAGGGAGACGCCGCACTCGCCGTTGCGGGCTACCTGTTCGTGGCCTCTACCTATCTGGCACTCGTGATCTCCGCACCGGCGGAGGCCCGTACCGACCCGCAGGGGATCATCGCCCCAGCCATCGAGTTCTTTTACTCGTTACCGCCGCTCGCCGCACTCGCCCCGCCCGTGGTCGGCGCTGTCCTGATCGTCGGCGTCCAGCAGTGGATCATGCGCTGACCGCCCCCGACGCGAAACCCCGAAGTGGCCCGGAACGCCTACGGGAGGTATGAGCGAGAAAGCAGGCACGTTCGTGGTCACGAGCGCCGACGACGACGCCGCCGTCTTCCGCGACGTGACGGACGGACAGGTACACACGCTCTCTTCGAATCCGAACGTCGTCGAGCGAGAGGTCATCGACGCGACGATCGAACCGGAACCGCCGATGGACGTCGTCTGGTCTGTCGTCGAGATCGAGGGGCGACGGGACATCGAGATCCTCGATTCGGATCTCTCGCCGACGAAACAGGCCCGAGAGATCGCGACCGAGCAGTCGGTCGGCGACGTCGAACGCATCGAGCGGGCCGGGACGGGTGAGATCCACGTCATCTCCGTACCGCCGACGGAAACCGCGGCCGCCGCCGCGGACGTCGTCGAGGACCTCGCGACGCTCGAACGCGCGGCCCGACTGGACGCCGTCCGCGTCGAGGTCCGCTCGGACGCCGACAACGGACTGCTCAACGTGCGGTATCTCCCCGATTAGCACGGGGAAGCGCCGGAGTTCGCGGACGAGGCGAGAGAAGTCCGCTGCTCAGTCGTCGATCCGGTCCTCGATCAACCGCATCGCGACGACGGCGAACCCGCTGATCACCAGAAGAAACCGTTCGCCAGTGCCCGCAATGGGGAAGATCCGCTCGACGTTCTCGGGCGTCTCCTCGGGCGTCGGATTGACGCCGGTCGTGTAGTGGGTTTCCTCGACGGTCCCTTCCGCGGTCTCACCGTTAATAAACGTCTGGACGACGCCGCGCTGATCGGAAAGCAGGAACTCGCCGGAAAGGTCGTAAAACCGGTCGTGAAGCGGCCAGAAGAGGTTGACGCCGTTGAAGAAGGCATCCAGCAGGACGTGCGCGAAAATCAGCGCGGCCATGCTCACCCAGGTGACCCGGACGCCCCACTCGCCCCACCGGCGTTTGATGTAGGATGTCTCGCGCCAGCGGACGTCCCACCAGAGCGCGAGCAGGACCACGGCCGGGATGACGAGGTTGTGAAAGTACGCCCGGTGCGCGCCGGGGATCCAGATGTCGATGACGGTGTCCAGATCGATCACGGCGGTGACAGCCATCACGAGGCCGATGGATCTGGCGTCGAAGCGCTGGGCCAGCAGTGCGGTCCCGATCAGTCCGGCCAGCGCGACGTGCACGACGGTAGAGGGCATACCCCTTCTCGGTTCTGTGGTATGTTATCGTTTACGTACCGCCTACTCCAGTCGATGGTACGTCAGCTGTCGAATGTCGGTTTCGATATTCTTTTGGTTCGGCCACCCACAGCACATGCCATGACGACTCAGCAGGACCCGCGGCGGAACCTCGCCGAGAAAATCGCCGGCGAGATAACGTTGAGCGAGGATCCCGGCGCGACGCTCCGGAAGTGGCGAACGGACTTCGACGCCTCCCAGACCGAACTCGCAGACCAACTCGACATCTCCTCGTCGGTCATCAGCGATTACGAGAGCGGTCGCCGCGCGAGTCCCGGCATTAGCGTCATCAGTCGGATCGTCGAGGGATTGCTCGCAATCGACGAACGCCGTGGCGGCGACCGGATCCGCCAGTACGCCCGCGTGCTCTCGGCCGGATTCGAGAGCGATATCGTGCTGGATCTGCGCGAGTACTCGACCTCGATGCCGCTCGATCGGTTTTACGACGCCATCGATGCCACCGAAATCGTCGAGGGCGAGCAGGACTCGGTGACCGGTCACACCGTCATCGACAGCATTAGCGCGATTACGCGCCTCTCCAGCGAGGAGTTCTTCCGCCTCTACGGCCAGAGTACGAATCGGAGCCTCGTCTTCACAGGTGTCACCCGCGGCGAGTCGCCACTGGTCGCGCTCCGGGTCGTCAATCCGACGCCCAATGCGGTCGTCCTCCACGGTCTCGATCCGGACGACCTCTGGGAGCACGCCCCCAAACTGGCGACCATCGACGGCTACTCGCTGGCCGTCTCGAACGCCGACGTCGACGACATGCTCGACGCCATCCGCGACCTGCCCTGACTACTCGACGGTTTCCGCGGTTTCGTCGTCAAGTATCACTACTTCTCCGTCTACCACGTCGACTTCGAGCAGGTGCTGGACGTCTATCGGCAGGTCGACCGGCTCTTCTCCGGTGCGGCGTCTGACGACGACTGCCGCTTCGACGAGTTCGCCGCCCGTCTCGTCGATAGCGTCGCACATCGCCTTGATCGTCCCGCCGGTCGCGTAGACGTCGTCGACGAACAGCAGGCGTTCGCCCTCCTCGATACAGTTGATGTAGAGTTCGTCCTCCGCATAGCCCGTCGTCTGATGGACTGCGACCTCGCTATCGAAGCCGTAGCCGCGCTTGCGGGCGACCACGAACGGGATCCCGGTCTGCAGACTCAGCGCCGAGGCGTGGTGGATCCCCATCGCTTCGGCCGTGATGATCTTGTCGACCCGATCGAGGTCGACGACCGCCTCGAATGCAGTTGCGATCTCCCGTAGCAGGTCCGGTTGAACCTCCGGCAAGCAGTCGGTTACCGGGTGGACGAAATACTGGTACTCGCCCCGATCAACGATGGGTGCCTCGCGCAGCGTGCGCTTGAGCGTCTCCATACCGAGACATCCCTCGGCAGGGGGCAAAAAACGATCGGGAGGCATCGCATATGAACCGTGCCAGCGACGTTTCACGGGTGTAGACTCACCGGTCCGTGTTTCGGGTCAATGACAGTAGAATGACACGGCTTTGTTGAAATCCTTCTACTCTGACAATATTGGCGTGCTGAATACAGGGCGCGTATGTTTCAGAGGTGATCGCGTCGTTGTTCGGTTAATACAGAGGTCCGCCGAGCGGCACGGATTTCTCGGGTGTAACAAGTACAGGATTCCCATCGTTACCCGGGACACCAACGGTCAGTGCTTCGGATTTGAATCCAGCGATCCGAACCGATCCGAGGTTCGTCGCGCACAACACTTGCATACCAACAAGCGTCTCTGGGCTATGATGATACCCGAGTTGCGCTGCAGACTGAAGTGTCTCGTCACCGAGATCGAGCCAGAGTTTGACCATCTGCGGTTTTTCGGCTTCGGGAAACAGTTCTGCGTCTTGAACCTCCCCCACCTGAATCGTTACGTCGAATGGCGTGTTCGTCATCGTACATAATTTCTCACATCGGGTAATTAGCATTGGTGATGGAGGTGGACTCACACAAGGGCCCGCTACCGTCGATCCACCTTACTGCTTCTAGGTGGTTCCTCTTGCGAGATTCATGCTCTATATACAGCAGTCGTTTTGTGACAAGAACTGGGTAGGAGAATTCGACGCTGCTGAATACATCGCGCATGTCGGTCACGCATCCTTCTCGGCCTCTGTGTTAGGGATAGAGTGTGCTAGTAACGACTTCGGATATCGAATCAGTGATCTGATCCTGTAGGTCAACATGCACCACGTGCCGGGTCTTGGATCGAGGGATGATGCATCTGGGCTCAGTGGCGTCACAGGCACAATACAATCGATAGCAGACTTTTATGGCTGGAAACCGAAGATCCGCGAACGATGGCTACTGAGGCGACGTTCACGGTTCCATCAGACCAGTTCCCCTTGGGGACTGTGTTCCACCAAATGCCGAACGTGACGGTCAAACTGGATCGAATGATCCCTTCACAGGACGTGGTAATTCCATACTTCTGGGTGCGGGGAAGCAAAGTCGAGAGTATCGAAAGCGCGTTCAATGAGAACCCGGGTGTGAAAGCGATTCGGCTCGTTGACTCAGTTGAAGACGAGTATTTGCTACGCGTCGAGTGGGATTTGGACTATGATGACGTGCTAACTATACTGGCGGAGACAGAAGTTCCACTAATCGACGCCACCGGTACAGACCAACAGTGGACGTTCGAAGTCCGCGGCGATAATCGAAGTGATATCTCAGCCTTTCACGAGCGCTGTCGAGAGCTGGACATCCCAATCACGTTAACGAAGTTGCACGCACTGACGCCGATCGAGACGGGGACCGAAGCCGCCCTCACTGAGAGCCAGCAAGAGGCGTTGATGCTGGCCCACGAGCGTGGGTACTTCGAGTCCCCCCGCGAGGTAACGTTGGAAGCCCTCGGCGAGCAACTCGGTATCTCACAGCAGGCCGTCGGCTCCCGCCTCCGAGGGGGACTCAGGCACGTTCTCGGGAGCACGGTCCCCGTCCTGACAGCCTGACCCTGAATGGGTACTTAAAATAGACTTGTGCATGAATAGGTAAGCGTGATTCTCGTCAGTCGGCTACAGTAGTATGATGAGTGAGAAATCGATTACCTTCGATTCGGTACTCAACGTGTGTCAAAATCAGCACCGACGAATTGTCCTCAAGATGCTCGTAGAAGAACAGCGGTCACTGACGCTCGACGAGCTGACGAAGGCCATCCTCAAGTACAATCACCACACGCCACCGACCGAGGCATCTGAAGACGTATTAAAAGAGATTCGCGTCTCGTTGTATCAGGTTCACCTGCCGAAATTGGCCTCGGAAGGATTCATAAACTACGATCGAGAGCAGGAATTCGTGGGACCGGCCGAGCAATTAGAGCAGGGACAGTCGGCCCTGTCTACAATCCTTACTGCTGATCCCTCGCTCAAAACGCCGATGAAACTGTAGTGTCGATCAACCGCTCTTAATTTCCGTTCAAACGCCGGCAGCAGTAAATTGAGGGGTGATGCAGGTAGGAGTTGGCCAGTGCGATACCTGTGGATCGGTTTATGTAGCCAAAATAAGCTCCGACAGATCGTTCTATTTGCTCGGATTGGCGGGATATCAATGTGATAATGCAAAAACCACGCTACACGACTTGTCCTCGAAGGGTTTCGAGCAGTGAGTGGGTACTGGAAGATCAGAACCGAAGTGTGCTGGCTTCACCCTCTGCAGATATTCTTTGATCGGTCCGAAATGTGGGCTCTGAGAATACATTAGTATGTTTGCCTTACTGATATACTTCTTTAACCACACGATGTCCAGTGTTGCTGGTGCCGCGTAATCTGACTTATACAATCGGATGAGATACCTAATAGGTGATTTATCACTGATAGTGTTTACTCTGATTCTTTACCGCCGTGATGACCCAGTACAGTAGTGAGCACCGCTAATACGGCCTCGTTCGACACCCCACGTGAAGATACTCACAGCAACCACTATGAATGTGTGAGAGCGGCTACGGCCTGCTGATCTCATCCTCTAAGTCTTGCACGAGCGCGAAAACATATCACCCTCTAAGGATTTCAACAGAGCCAATGACACAAAAATCATGTACTCTCAGTTGTCAGTTGCGATACCGATGTCCGAACGTCTCTACACCGAGTACCCGCAGATCTACGACGCTATCCAGTCCGAGTGGGACTACGACCGGGATATCTCCTTTCTCGAGGAGGTACTGACGCGTCAGGGCGTCGACGGCGACCGACTGCTCGAAATCGGCTGTGGGACCGGCGAGCACACGAAACGCCTCGTCGCTACTGGATTCGACGTTACCGCCGTCGACAAGTACGACGGCATGCTCGACGTCGCACGGACGAAATGCGACGCGGACTTTCGACAGGCAACGATCCCGGACCTTCCTGTCGAGGGCGAGTACGACGCCGCCGTGGCGATCCGCGGAGTCGTGAATCACCTCGCACCGGACGCCCTTGGACCGGCGCTAGATGCGATCGAAAATCGGCTCGCTGACGGTGGGCCCCTCGTCTTCGACAACTCGGCGCTCCCGGCCGACGGGAACGACCCCGCTCTGGACCTCGGCACGACGGAGGGCGGCGAGTACGCACGCGTTTCCCGACACGTCCCGATCAGCGATGACCGACTGGAGTGGCAGTCGGTCGTCTTCACGTCCGAGGGCGAGTGCTTCGTCAACAGTCGTCCGATGACGCCGTTCGACGATGCGACTATCCATGATGCACTCGTCGCCCGAAAATTCGACGTCGAAACGCACGAGGGTTACGGCCCGGACGATCGGCGGACCGTGTTCGTCGCCCGGTCGTGAGCGTCGCTACTCGACGTAGCGGTATTTGCGCTCGCCCATCCGGCCCCAGCCATCGAAGACGAACTCGGATTCGGGCGTCGTGAGTTCCTCAGTCTCGGTGTCCATGTCGTGGTTGTGCGCGTCGTGGGCGTCCTCGTACTCGGCGAAGGTGAGGTCGTACCGTCGGTCGAGTTGTTCGTCGACGTTGAGCGCCTCGATCTCCTCGCGCCAGTTGTCCTGGACGGTCTCGGTGTGGATCTCGGCCTGTGCACCGCTGCCGTAGGAGCCGATCAGCAGACGCTCGCCGGCGAGGTCGATGTCGTTTTCGGCGGCGTGTCGCAGCGCGCTGACGCGTGCCAGATGGACCGATCCAGTGTACCAGTTCCCGACCTCGCGGGCGATGCCGAGCGTCGGTTCGATCGTCGCGCTGTACCAGTCCTGATACCGCTCGGTCTCGGAAAGCGCGTCGGTGTAGTCGGTCAGTGCGTCGACGAAGGCATCGTCGTCCGCGAACTCGTCACGGCGTGGCTGTTCGCCGATCTGTTCGCCGATGACGTCCTCGATGTCGGTATCCCTGATCAGGTTGCGGTACGCGAGCACGGCGGCCTTGCGCACCATCCCCGGGAACGGGGTGTGGAAAGGGCCGTACGCGAAGTCGTCGGGATGGATGTCGCCCGCGACCGACTTGTAGTCCTCCAGCGCCTCGCGCATCCGCGCGAGATACACCTGCACCGAGCGCTTGCCGTCGACGCTCGGGAACTGCTGGTTCGGCTTGAGAAAGTCGGTCTCGTCGGCCGAGCCATAGCCCTGTTCGAGGGATAGCGAGACCAGGTCGGGATCCTCGTCGATCAGCATCGCGACTGCACCAGCCCCCTGCGTCGCCTCACCGGGATCGTCGCGTGCGTACAGCGCCGTGTCGGTAGCGATCACAATCGCCGCCCGCCCACGATTTCGCCCCGCGCGGATCCAGTTGTACGCGTCGTCGAGGCTCTGGGTGCCTGCGATGCAGGCGAACTTCCGCTCGCCCTTGTTCGCGTGGTGGAAGTCCTCGTCGTAGACCTGTTCGAGACAGCCTGCGACGTACGTCGAAACCGGCTTGGAGTTGTCGAACGCGCTCTCGGTCGCCACGTCGATCCGCCCGATGTCGTCGGGTTCGAGTCCCTTCCGATCCATCAGCCGATACGCGGCGTTGGCCGCCATCGTCACGATGTCCTCGTAGCTATCCGGGAACGAACTGCCCATCAGCCCGAGCCCCTTCGTGTACTTTTCGGGATCTTCGCCCTTCTGCGGAGCGAACGTGTTCGGCAGATCGAGTCTGAGGTTCCCCGTTCTGATCTCGATGGCGTCGATACCGACTTCAGTCATGGGTAGACTTGTGTGAAGGTTCTATATGGGTTTGTCGATAGGGCTTTCGACGATTGTTGAATATCAAGCGAGATTGGAGGCCTGCGATCGGGTGGGGTCAGTTAGATACATTAACGGGACTGAACACGAACTCCCGGCCGTCATCAGTATAGACGACGAACTCGAAGTTTTTCATATTCATGTTGGATTGAAATCCACTCATTCTGTATGCTGCGGTTTCGGTCTCACCGATACTGTAGCCGTCATGACTGACGATTTGCCCTGCATCGAAGCTCCCAGTGCCAGTCAGGGTACCGCCGGTCGGTTTGTCTATCTCATACTCACCAAACGGAGTCTCTCCATCGGCGTCTCGAACCTCGAATCGGTCGATCGTTACTGACTCCCCGCCATTGTTTCGAATCGTGAACTCAATATCGGTGTTCTGATCTCCTCGTGATGGGGTCTCCGCGTACGCGAACTCAAGGGGTTCTGCGATAATCACCCGTATCTCGCCAAAGTCACCGCCGCTTGACGTTCCGAGTATAAACCTCTCGCCACCGCTCGCGTCGCTGGCGACATCTACCACAGTGCTGCTGTACCCGTCCGATCCCGTTTGGTTCGATTTCGGGTTATGATCGTCGACGATACCTGCCTGGTCCTTGACGTAGAAATCCACTGGAGCGCCGCTGACGCGCACGGCACCGGCGTCATCGGTCGCTTCCATCCAGAACTCCCCGCTGTCGCCCGGAAACATCTCGTACTCACCCTCGGCGTTACAGACTTCGTCGGATTGCTTGGACTCGCTGCAGTCTAACCAGTTAACATCATAGGCACTACTGCTGCTGCTGCCCGCACTGCCGCTGCCGACATCGTCACCGTCAACCGTGGTCGTCAGCGTCTTCTCGTCGTCCGTACTACCATCGATCGACCAGTCGATCTCGTCCCCGACTCGATCCGCGCCGACCGAGACACGGCCGTCATCGCCGCTAGTTCGGTCGTCGCTCTCACCTTCGACTGCGACAGTTGCGCCTTCGACCGGATTATTGAACCGATCGCGGACCTCGACGGTCGCCGTGTCGACCTGATAGAGGTACGCGGCCCGGTCGTTCGACGTGCCCTGTGAGACGCTACCGACGCCGATCTCGGCCATCCGAAGGTCGAGTTCGCCGTCGATATCGAACTCCACGGTCGCGCCGTTCGTCTGTACGGTTGTGATCCCGTCCTGCCCGCTGAGTCGGTCCTCCCAGTAGGTCTGGTATCGGTCCGCGTCGCTCCGGATCGGGAGCGTAATCGTTCCGCTCGTGACAGTCACCGTGTTGCCCGAACTACTCAGCGAGCGGCGGGGAACGGTGACTGTCGAACTCGACGCGGACTGTACCTCGCCGCGGAGCGTGAGCAGTGACAGTTCCCCGTCGTCGATGAGGTCACCTGACGCAAGCGTCGTCGGCGAACCTCGTGGGTTGTCGTTGATCAGTTCGCCGTGTTCGTACACCGTTGTCGGCGCGGACCGGTAGGCGTGGTAGTTCGGCTCGTACTGGAGATGGGTCGTCGGGATCGGGTCAGTAGCGTTCCAGAACGTCTCCACATTGTCCGGTTCGTCGCCACTGACCGTGATCCCACTAAACGTGATATTCCCGCTCTCGACCGTCCGTAACTGCCCGCTCGGCGGCCCCGGGTTCACGAAGAACGTCCGCGAGGGGTAGGTCGTCCCGAGCCGGACCGCGTGCGACCCGCGCGTCCCGTCGCGGGCGGACGCGTCCAGCCCGGTCGTAAGATCGACCATCTGGCTCTGCACGTCCTGGTTGTGGTTGAACTCCACGCCGGAGTTCTGACTGGGGACGACCGTGGCCTGGTAGGAGGCCATCGCGATGACGACGAAGGCAAAAAGGATCACAGCGCCGATCTGAATGGCAGCGCCACGATCGTCACCCCAGAAATTCATACTACAGTGACGATGGTATCAGGCAACAAAAAGGCTGTTGGGGGTAGCTATCCAGCAACTATGGCTGCGGCCCGGTCAGTAACGTAGTGAAAAGTCCTCGCCGTCGCCGTGTTCTCACTGCTCGTCTTCTTCTTCTTCGACGACTTCCGGATCGCTCATCGCGCTCTGGAGGCTGTCGAGGCCGTTGACCCAGGTCGAGACGAGGCCGTACTCCAGATCCTCGACGACCGAGAAGTCGAGTTCCTCGCCGTCGATGATCATGGTACCGGCCTGGACGAGATAGCCCAGCGCCGCGTCGATGTCCTCTTCGGCCTCTGCGTCGGCGGCCGCGCGGACGTACTGCTCGATGCCGGCGTCGTCGGGCGCGCCGTTCGAGACGTACTCCTCGGCGGCGTAGAAGACACAGACGAGGCTGGTCTGGACGTCGTCGACGAGTAGTTCCTTCTCCTCGTCGTCGAACTCGACTTCACTGAGAACGATCTCGCGGATGTCCTCGATCTCTTCCATCGCGGTCTCGGTGTCGATGTGGTCCTCGTCGTGGGCAGAGACGACCTTGGCGACCGCGATAGCGGCGTCGTCCTGCAGGTTCAGGAGCAGTCGTGCGGAGTCCTCGTCTTCGGGGTCGAGTTCTTCGTCGGTTATTCGGTCGAGCCAGTTCTGCCAGCGTTCTTCCGAGTAAAACTCGTTCGGCGGCGCGCTCATACCTTGACCGTACGCTGGCGGCTTGAAAACCCTTTCTCTCCGGGGGCTAGAGCCCCGTTGGGGCGGAGCCGCCGGTACCAGCGGGTAGGGGCGCTCCTCCCCGGCACGCCGATCCCAGCGCAGCGACCGCTGGTCCGCCCATCGGCTTATAAACTCCCGTGCGTATCGATCCCGTAGACGGCCCGGGGCGTCTCGACGTGTGCCGTCCTGACGGCCGCTTCGTGACCCTCGTCGAGTAGCCAACGGACACGCCGTGGAACGGTTTTCGGCCCGAGCACCGCTCCCGGCCGGTCCGGGTCGTCGACGAAATCCGTCTCCATCAGAAACGGCTCGCCCGCGTCGGCCGCGACGCGGAGGCGCTCTTTCTCGCTCATCACGCTCGGCACCGGCCCCGCGAGCGTGCCGCCGGCGTAGTGCTTGACGACCTTGTCCGCCGGGAGTCCGGCCGCCTCGGCCCATTCCGCGACCTCCGTCAGGTCGTCAGTGCCCTCTGCGTGTAGCTGGACTGCACAGTCCAGTTCCGCGCCGCGTGAGAACGCGTGTCGCATCACTTCGTTCGACGCCGCCCAGACCGCCTCGCTCACGTCGTAGTGGGGACGCCCGGATTTGAGCGCGAGCGCACGCCCTTCGTCGACGAACTCCGCGGCGACGTCGAGGCCGGCCTGCATGAGTTCGCCCGCCGCATCCGGCGAGAACCCCCGCTCGTCGACGAGCCGCGAGATCAGTCCCGGATGAACGCCCAGCACCGGCCACGCTCGCCCCTCGAGGACGTCGCTTGCTTCCTCGACGACCGCTACCGTCCGCTCGAACACCTCGCGGAAGTCCTCGCCCGTATCGGGCTCGACGCCCAGATGCCAGGAGGGTTTGTTGACGACGAGCAGGTGCGTCCCGCCCAGATGTGCGAAGTCCTCGACGGCGTCGATCCCTCTGCCGTGGTCAGGATCGAGGTGCATGTGATTGTCGAGGACCGGCGTGTCGAGATCCATGCGCGGCACAAGGAGCGTCGGCGTGGAAAGCACTTCGTTTCGGCGTCGAATCGAGAGACTGGCGCTCTCCTGTACTGTGACTACTGTGGCGACGTGGGTCGACAATCGACTCCGTCTCCCCCGAAAACAGCACCACTCCGTAATCGCCCGACGCTCATTCGCCGAGCAGGACGGCCTCGTTCGCCGCGTTCCGCAGGGCGTCCGACCGACCGTGGGTCCCGGGTGCGATGGCGACCGTTCGGATGCCGTTCCGGCCCGCCGTCTCCAGCACCGGCTTGAAATCCGTGTCTCGCGAGGCGATTGCCAGCACGTCGATCTCGTCGCGGACGGCGCTCTCGGCGGCGTCGATAGCGAGTTTGACGTCGACATCGCCGCTCGTGATGACGACCTCGTAGCCCCGCGCCTCGGCGGCCTGGATCAGCCCCGGCGTCGCGTGTTCGTCGAGATAGAGCCGCGTCACGCCGAGTTGGCCGAACTCCGCGGCGGCGTCCCGGACGTCGTCCAGGTCGACGTCGAACTCGTCGCGGAGCACGTTCGGCCCGTCGACGAACAGCCCGACGCGCATGCGGTCGACGTCGTTGACCGCCGATATTCGGTCCTGCAGGGCGCGTAACCGGTCAACCATGGCCGTTCTTTCCCACCTTGCGACATAGGTGTGGCGAAACACGAAGCGGACAGTTGGAACGACGAACTGGGATGCCCAGTGGAGCCACATCGGACGGAAACCATTACTACCTGCCCGACAACCCTCAGATATGTCGCTACGTCTGTCGCCGCTCGCGGCCGCATACGAGGACCGGGCCGCCAAACTCACCGACTTCGGTGGCTGGGAGATGCCCGTCGAGTTCGACTCGATCACAACCGAACATCATGCCGTCCGCGAGTCGCTTGGGATCTTCGACGTCTCACACATGAGTGAAATCGAGGTGGGCGGGCCCGACGCGACCCGCCTGATGCAGCGACTCACCTCGAACGACGTGACGGGACTATCGCCTGGCGACTCCCAGTACTCGATGATCACCGACGAGGAGGGCCTGATCATCGACGATACAGTGGTCTACCGTCTGCCAGAGGGCAACCGGGCGGTGGCGACCGACGGCGAGGACACACGCTACCTGTTCGTCCCGAACGCCGGCCACGACGAGGACATGCTGGCGCGCTGGACGGACCACCGCGACGAGTGGGGGCTAGACGCCGACGTCGAGAACCGCACGGATTCTTACGCGATGTTCGCCCTGCAAGGGCCTGACGCCCCGGCCACCCTCGCCGACATCTCCGAGGGCGACGTTCGCGACCTCTCGAAGTTCGAGGCCGAGTACATGACGGTCTCGGGCGTCACCGCTCTCGTCTCGCGAACGGGCTACACCGGGGAGGACGGCTACGAGATCCTCGCGCCGTGGGACGCCGCCGAGACGGTCTGGTCGGCCTTCGACTGCCAGCCATGTGGACTCGGCGCGCGCGACACGCTTCGCATCGAGGCGGGCTTTCTCCTCTCGGGACAGGACTTCGACTACGAGACCGATCCCCGCGACCCCTACGAGGCCGGCGTCGGCTTCAGCGTCAAACTCGATACGGAGTTCGTCGGGCGCGACGCGCTCGAACGGGTGTACGAGGAGGGTCCCGACCAGCGGTTCGTCGGGCTTCGCCTGATCGACCGGGGCGTCCCCCGGCACGGCTACGACGTCACCACCCCTGGTGGCGAGCAGATCGGGACTGTCACGAGCGGGACGATGAGTCCCACGCTTTCGGAGCCGATCGGCCTCGGCTACGTCGATAGCGAGTACGCAGAGGTCGGTACGACCGTCCGCGTCGAGATCAGAGGCCAGTCGAAAAAGGCAAGGATCGAACCCACGAACCTACTGGACGAACACAGATGAGCTTCGAAACCCCTGACGAACTCGGCTACCTGGAATCACACGAGTGGGCACGACGCGAGGACGGCACGGCACAAGTCGGTATCACGGACTTCGCGCAGGACGAACTCGGCGACGTGGTTTTCGTCGAACTCCCCGACGTCGGCGACGAGCTAGCGGCACAGGCCGAGTTCGGCGTCGTCGAGAGCATCAAGGCCGTCTCGGACCTCTACGCGCCGGTCGGCGGCGAGGTCGTCGCGGTCAACGAAGAGCTATTTAACACCCCGGAACTCGTCAACGACGACCCCTACGGGGAGGGATGGATGCTGGAGATCGAATTCGACGACGAGAGCGATTTCGACGACCTGCTGGCGGCCGACGAGTACGTCGACCAGACAGAATAGCGTCTCACTCGAATCCGATCGTCCCCGTTTGCGGATCGAGACGGACGCGCCCGCCGAGCGGCAGCGGTGCAATCGGTGTCGTGTGGCCCCAGTCGACCCCCAGCACTACGGGTGCATCGGGGTTGTACCGAGCGACCTCTTCGGTGATCGTCTCGTAGAGCCGTTCCTGATAGGCCTCCCGCTCTTCACGCGGTGGCTCAGTCAGGTAACTCCGTGTCGGCGCGCGCCCGACCAAGACACCGGCGAACCGCTCCAGTAGCCCCCGTTCTCCGAGACACATGAGCGTCGCACCTACCTCGTCGGGGTCGGGAATCGTCTCCGCGGTCTCCAGCGCGAGGATACAGCCGTCGAGCGCTTCGGGCTCCGGTATGTAGCGGTCGGTCGCCAGTTGCCACTGGACGATGCTCCGGTTACCGCCCCAGAAGCGCCCCTCGACGGCCCTTTTGTCGCCCTCCCAGCGCCAGCCCGGATTCGGCTCGTACGTCGGCGGCTCGTCCATCTGCGACGGATCGGTCCACCACGTTGTGGGTTCGTCGGTCCACTCCTCGGCAGGGGTGAGTTCTCCGACGGTTTCCTCGAAGAAGGCGCGGCGACAGTACCGCTCGGTGTACGTCGGAAGCTCGCCCGGAACAGCGAGTTCGTTCATCAACTGTGCGCCGTTGTACGAGACGATGCCCTCGTTCCACAGATAGAGCCCGAGATTGGTGTTGTCGCTCATCCCGAAAAACCGGGTCGGGTTGGCGCGGAGCACCTCGCTGTCGAGATACTCCAGTATCCGGAGCTGGTCGTACCCGCCGATAGTTGCGACGATACCGGCTATCTCCGGATCGCGGACGGCGGCGTGGACATCTGCCGCACGAGCACGGGGGTTGGCCGCGAGAAAAGCGTTGCCCTGTCTGGCTGTCGGATAGACGACCGGTTCGAGATCGAACACCTCGCGCAACCGTTCGAGACCGAGTTCGAAGACGTGCGGCGCATCGCGTGCGCTGCCGCTCGACGGTGCGAGCACGGCGATATGGTCACCCGGCTCCATTGCTGGCGGCGTAACGAACTCTTGCATGAGCGAACCTGACGAGAGATTGGTACAAAACGGTTACTCCGGTCGAGCATGGCGGATTTTATATCGTGGTATAAGATATACACTGTCGATTCTTCCCTCCATCGTCGACTGAAGATATCGCTCCTAGCAGGAGTCTGGGGCTACGGAACCGGGATTCTGATATACGACTAGTCGTAACCTCTACACGTGAACGCTCTACATCGCAGCCGGACGGTGGGGATCCAGCCGTGACCCGCTCCGGTGGAAGCCCGTACGCGCCGCATACACCCTCGGAGACCGACGCGATGCTCGCCGCGATCGGTGTCGACGAGGAGGCCGACCTGTTCGATATCCCCGAGGGGATCGGCTTCGACGGCGAGTTCGGGATCGACGCTCGTAGCGAACGCGAAGTACGCGAAGACGTCGAGACGATGCTCGGGCGCAACGATACGATGGTCGAGTTGCTCGGACGCGGCCACTACGACGGCTACATCCCGTCGCTGGTCGATCATCTCTCCCAGCGCTCGGAGTTTCTGACCTCCTACACCCAGTACCAGCCGGAAGTATCGCAGGGGTTCTTGCAGGTCCTGTTCGAGTATCAGTCGATCTTCGCGGAGCTAACCGGACTCGGAATCGTGAACTGCTCCATGTACGACGCCGCCACGGCGCTTGGTGAAACTGCCCTGCTGGCTGATCGCGTGCGCTCGACGGCCGGTAACCGCGTGCTCGTCCCCGAGCATCTCCGGGCCGAGAAACGTGCAGTACTGGCCAACTACGTCGCCGGCACCGACCTCTCCGTCGAGACATACGGGATGGACGACGGCTGTGTCGACATCGACGCACTCGCCGACCGGGCCGACGACGACGCCGTACTCGTCTACGCCGAGACCCCGACGGTTCGGGGCGTCATCGAGGAAGGTCTCCCTGCCATCGCCGATATCGCCGACGAACACGGCGCTCTCTTCGCTCTCGGCTCCGATCCGATCGCACTGTCGGTGCTCGAAGAGCCCGAAACAGTCGGTGCAGACGTCGTGATCGGCGACGCCAGCGTGCTCGGTCTTCCGGCGAGTTACGGAATGGGACTGGGTATGTTCGCCACGCGCGAGGAGTACGTCCGGCAGATGCCGGGTCGACTCGTCGGCGCGAGCAGTGACGCTGCGGATCGGCGTGCGTACACACTGACGCTCCAGACCCGCGAACAGCATATCCGCCAGGAGCGAGCGACGAGCAATATCTGCTCGAACCAGGCGTGGATTGCGCTCCGCGCCGCCATCCACGCCGCTTGGCTCGGGCCGAGCGGCCTCGTTGAGGCGGCGAAAGACGCCATATCGCGGGCCGACCGGCTCGCCGATGCCGTCGACCAGCTTTCGGGCGTCGACGCGCCAGTCCATGACCGGCATCACTTCCGCGAGTTCGTCGCGAGTACCGAGCAGCCGGCCGATGAGATCGCTGCCCAGCTAGCGGATCTGGGCTACGCCGTCCACGCCCTCGCCGATCACGAGATACAGCTCTGTGTGAACGATCTGGGCGAGGACGACCTCGATGGCTTCGTGGCGGCGCTCACGGAGGTGGTCGAGGGATGACGTTCGATCAGGCCCGCTGGCGACGCGACGACGAACCGGTGTACGAACCGCTGCTCTCGGACAAGGACGAGACGACAGTAGGGATCAGTGGGGATAGCTCCGAAACGGACGACGCTGACAGCACTGTCGACGTCCCGCTGCCCGACGATCTGACACGGGACGAACTCACGCTTCCGGAGCTATCCGAACCGGAGCTAGCGCGCCATTACACGCGGCTCTCGCAGATGACCTACGCCATCGACACCGGTCCGTATCCGCTGGGGAGCTGTACGATGAAGTACAACCCCAAGTTCACCGAGGACGTCGCCGCGCTCGCCGATGCTTCGATCCATCCGGATCGGCCGGAGCGGCGCAAGCAGGGCACCCTCGAACTGCAGTACCGGCTACAGGACTACCTGGCGCGGATCGGCGGGATGCACGCCGTCTCGCTCCAGCCACCGGCCGGAGCGGCCGGGGAGTTCACCGGAATTCTGGTCGCGCAGGCCTACCACGAGGCAAACGGCGACGAGCACCGGAGCGAGGTAATCGTCCCGGAGAGCGCCCACGGAACCAACTTCGCCAGCGCGGCGATGGGCGGCTACGAGGTCGTCAAACTACCCGGCGGCGAGGACGGCCGGGTGGATCTCGACGCGCTGGAGGGCGCACTGTCGGAGGAGACGGCGGCGCTCATGCTGACGAACCCGAACACGCTCGGCCTGTTCGAGCGAGATATCGAGGAGATCGCGGAGATGGTCCACGACGTCGGCGGCCTGCTCTACTACGACGGCGCGAACCTGAACGCCCTGCTCGGGCGCGCTCGCCCCGGCGATATGGGCTTCGACATCATGCACTACAACGTCCACAAGACGTTCGCAACGCCTCACGGCGGGGGCGGTCCCGGCGCAGGACCGGTCGGCGTCGTCGAGGACCTCGCCGAGTTCCTCCCCACTCCCCGAATCCGCCGCTCGGAGATGGGCTACGAGGAGTTCGAGCCCGACAACTCGATCGGGAAGGTCCACGGCTTCTCGGGCAACTGGCCCGTCCTCGTGAAGGCCTACGCCTACATCGCGCGACTCGGCGACGAGGGCCTCACCGACGCCAGCGCGAAGGCCGTACTCAACGCGAACTACCTCGCCGAACGGATCGAGTACGAGGTCCCCTACGGCCCGTTCCACCACGAGTTCGTCGCCAGCGCGGGCGAACAGGACGCTGCGGACGTGGCAAAGCGGATGCTCGATTACGGCGTCCATCCGCCGACGACCAAGTGGCCCGAAATCGTCGGCGAGGCGCTGATGACCGAGCCGACCGAGATAGAGAACCGGGATACGCTCGACAGTCTCGCGAGGGCGTTCAACGCCGTCGTCGACGAGGCCGACGAGACGCTCGAAGCCGCGCCATCCCGGACTGCGGCGCGACTGATCGACCAGACATCGGCGGCGCGGAACCTGCGACTTTCCTGGCAGGCGCTCGAGGAGTAGCCCAGCGCCGACGTTTCTAGTAAGAGAGACGCAGATCGACCGCTCTGTTCAGTAATTCTTAATAACGAACCGCGACTCGATTAACATATGACAGTCGTAAGCGTCTCGATGCCCGAGGAACTGCTCGAACGGATCGACGAGTTCTCCGACGACCACGGCTACACCGGCCGGAGCGAGGTCATCCGAGAGGCGTCACGGAACCTGCTGGGCGAGTTCGAGGACAAACAGCTCGAGGAGAAAGACCTGATGGGCGTGGTGACCGTCGTCTTCGACTACGAAACGACCAGCGTCGAAGAGCAGATGATGAACCTGCGCCACGAACACGAGGATCTCGTCGCCTCGAACTTCCACAGCCACGTCGGCGAGAGCTACTGCATGGAGCTGTTCGTCCTCGAAGGGGAACTCGAAGAGATCTCGACGTTCGTCGGGAAGATTCGCGCGACTCAGGACACGCTCTCGGTCGATTACTCCGTCATTCCGGTCGATCAGTTCGCACAGGGGATCTCGGAAGCGCTGTAGGCTGGCCAGGAAACCGACGAGGATGGCAAGCTTCAAGTTTAGACTGCATCTAAACCGCCCATGGACGAGGCCCACCGGTCACGCTTTGCCCGCGCATCGTGGGTGAACGTGCTCGGGAACGCCGTGAAGATTATTGTCGAGGGAGTCGCTGGCCTAGCCTTTGGGAGTGTTGCCCTGCTGGCCGACGCGGCCCACTCCATCGCGGATCTGGTCGCCAGCGTCGTCGTGTTGATCTGGGGACAGGCCCAGTTCAAGGACCCCGATTCGACTCATCCACACGGCCACTCCCGGATCGAACCGCTGACCGCGCTGTTCGTCGGGGTGGCTATCACGCTGCTCGGCCTCAATCTCCTCTACGAGTCTATCCAGGGACTACTCGCCGACGAGTTCATCGAGTTCAGCTATCTCCTGCTGGGAGCCATCGGCTTCGCAATCGTGGACATGTACGCCGTCTACTGGTACACCGAGCAGGTCAACGCCGACCTCGGTTCGACGGCGCTATCCGCTCTCGCGAAGGACTGTCTCAACGACATCTACACCTCCATCGCCGTGATCGCCGGCGTGCTCGGCGTGCTGGTCGGCTACCCGATACTCGACCCACTCGCTGGCGGTCTGGTGAGCCTGCTCGTCGTCTATCAGGGGTTCTCGATCGGCCGGGAGAACATCACCTATCTCGTCGGGGGGGCACCCTCGGACGAACAGCGGACGGCAGTTCAACAAACTCTCCTGTCCCATCCGGACGTCGAGGGGATCCACGATCTGGTGGTCTTCTACGACGGCACAGTGCTCGAAGTCGAGGTGCACGCCGAGGTCGACGGCGAACTCTCGCTTCGGGACGCCCACGAAGTGGAGACGGAACTCGTGGACATGCTGCGGGCCGAAGAAGGGGTCGGGGACGCACACGTGCATCTCGATCCGTCAGGCGTGGGCGAGTGGAAGGAAGCCTCCGAATGGACCCTCTAGGCCGTCGAACTCGTGTCGACGGCGTCACCGATCTGCACGACACCGCGTTCACACTCGGAGCAACGCCACTTCCGCTTGGTACCGAGGTGTAGCTCCGTGCTCGCCGCGAGCCAGAACGTCTGCTCTTCTCCGCAGTGGGGACAATAGGTCTCTCGTTCCATATCCCGACTTTCAGGCCGTTCCGCTTAATGCCACTGGTTTGGGTCAGTTTTTCCCGGTCCGAGGAGCCGAGACGCTATCTGAGTGCGATTGGGGCAGTTCGGGACGAGTCAGGTATTAAATTGTATCATGCTATATCGAATCGCCGCGTCGGTCGAACCCAGCGGCTGGTCAGTGAGCCAGAGACCGTCTCAGAGATCCGCGCGGGCAAACCGGTAGTGGCTGACGGCTTTTCATCAAATTGCGAGGCGGATACCTCGGGGCTTGACCCCGAGGCCGTTGACTCCTGAGCCGTGTCACCGAGCCGCTACCCAGAGAGGAACTAAGTTCGTCCGTCCCCTTGCCCTCTCGTATGAAGATCTACACCGGCCGCGGCGATGAGGGCATGACCGACCTCCGTGACATGTCCCGCGTCGCGAAGACGAGCGCGCGCATCGAAGCGTACGGCACTGTCGACGAGGTCAACGCTCTGATCGGCGCAGTCCGACCAAGTGGCTACGACGACGTCGACGAGCAACTCGAACGGATCCAGAACCATCTGCATATCGTGCAGGCGGATCTAGCGAACCCCTCGCCGGAGGAGGACGATCCGGTCGTCACCGACGCACACGCCGAGGAGCTGGAGGAGTGGATCGACGCCCACGAGGAGGAGTTGCCGCCGCTGGAGAGCTTCATCCTGCCGGGCGGGAGCGAGAGCGGTGCAAGCCTGCATCACGCGAGAGCGGTCTGTCGCCGTGCGGAGCGACGCTCCGTCGCGCTGGCCGCCGAGGAGAACATCAACGACGCCGTGATCCAGTATCTGAATCGGCTCTCGGACGCGCTGTTCGTGCTCGCCCGGGTGGTGAACGAGCGCGACGACGTTCCGGAAGAAAATCCGACGTACTGAGCCTTACTGCGCTTCTTTTTCGGGTGTGAGTCCGACCACGGATCGGTCGAGCACGTCGGCGTAGCCGGAGAACGTCAGTTTGAACGTCGGGACGCCGACGAACGGCAGCGACACGAGCGTCAGCAACGGCTGGTCGACATCGACGCCGAGCGAGCGACAGCCGTTCTCGACGGCGTTCAGCAGGTGTGCCGTCTCCTCGACTTCGAGATCCGCCGCGGCACCGGCGATCCGGTAGGGTACCTCCGCGATGGGTTCGCCGTCCCGGACGACGGCCCAGCCACCGCCCAGGTCCGCGACGCGTTCGACTGCCGTGGAGAGTGCCTCGTCGCTCGTCCCGACCGCCAGCACGCCCGTCGACTCCATCGTCATGCTGGTCGCGATAGCGCCCTCGTTGATCCCGTAGCCTTCGAGAAAGCCCGTGAAGCCGGTGCCGTCACCGTCGGGATGTCGATCGAGCAGCGCGACCTTGGCGACGTTCCGATCCGGCGCGGCGTGGAGGTCGCCCCCCTCGACTCTGGGTTCTACCGTCGTCGCCGTCGAGAGCAGGCCCTCGCCGACCTCAATGGCTCTCACTTCGCCGTTCGCGTCGGCCGCCTCGGCGGGGACGGCGAAACTCTCGGGGCCCCCCTCGACGTCGATCGAATCGTAGACGAACTCCGGGTACTCGTGGCTCCGCGGTGCGACGCGGATCTCCTCGTTGCGTACGACGACCTCGCCGCCGCTCAGGACGGTGGTGACGTTCATCGCTTCCAGATCGTCGACGATCACCACGTCGGCGACGTTGCCGGGGGCGAGCGAACCGCGGTCGTCGAGGCCGAAGTGTCTGGCCGGGTTGAGCGTCGCCATCCGGAGCGCGTCGACGGGGTCGACGCCCGCCTCGATCGTTCGCCGGACCACGGCGTCCATCGCGCCCTCGTCGAGCAGGTCACGAGGCCACATCCCGTCAGTCGATAGCGAGAGTTCGGTCGGGCCGATGCGGCGGACGGCGTCGGCGAGCGCGTCGATATCGTCCCGCACCGTACCGTACCGGCCGATTGCGTGGATGCCCCGCTCGACCCGTTCGACCATCCCCTCGCCGCTGATCGCCTCGTGGTCGTTGTCGACCAGCGTCGCGAAGGCGGTTAGCTTCTCGTCGCGACAGCCTGCACCGTGGCCGCAGATGGGTTTTCCTTCCTGTCGCGCTCGCTCGTACAGGCCGTCGAGTCCGCTCTCGCGGCCGACGACGTGGACCCAGTCGGTCTCGCCGACGCCGACGACGCGGTCGTCCGCGAGCAGATCAACGAGGGCGTCTTCGTCGGCCTCGCTCGCGCGTCTGTCCCCGAACGTGTCGACGAGCGGCATCGACGGTACGGTCATCCGCACTGTGATCGGGAGATACGCCGTCGCGGCGAGGAGCGCCTCGACGCCGTCCGCGCCGAACAGGCTTCCGAGGGCGGACGACTCGGTGACGACCGTGGTCGTCCCCGAGGCAAGCAGGTGGTGGTAGGCGTTCTCCAGCGACTGGACGGTGTCGACGTGAGTGTGGGCGTCGATCAATCCTGGCATGACGACGCGCCCATCCGCTGAGATGTGTTTCGTTTCCGGCCCAATTGCGTCGCTCCCGTCCTCGGGCAACGCCGCTATCTCGTTGTCTACGATGAGGACGTCGAGCGCGCGGAACTCTCTGGTTTCGGGCAGGAAGACGCGTCCACCGGTGATCGCGATGTCGGCGTCGGCCTCGCCGAGCGCGACCGCCTGTGTCGGATTCATTGTCGTGTGTACACCACTGCCGCGGCGTCTTCAGTTGCCCGCACTTCGCCGCGCTCTTCGAGCACGTCCAGATGGCCAATGGCCTCACTCATCGCCGGGAAGTACTCGATCACAGGGAGGTCGTCGAACAGGCCGTCCATCACCTCCCGTGCGGTGGTCGGCCCGTCGATCAGTTCCAGGACGTTCGCGGTCCGGTCCTCGTGGGCCGCGAGGATCTCGTCGATGCGCCCCTGTGGATCGTCGATTCGCTCCCCGTGGCCGGGCAATAGCTGATCGAAGGGGCGCTCCCGGAGCGCGGCCAGAGCGGCGTTGTAGCGCGGTAGCACCCGCGGCCGGTCGTCCTTCCGGTCCATCGGCGGCCGGAGGAGCGGGTTCGGCGTCACGTCGCCGAGGACGTGGTCCCCGACGACCGCCCGATACTCGCCGGCCGTCTCGTAGGAGAACAGCAACTCCCCCGGCGCGTGGCCGTCCACGGCCTCAACCGTCAGGTCAGTCCCGTCGATCGTTATCTCGTCGCCATCGTCGACGGTTCGGTCGACAGAGCAGTTCGGTGCGTAGGGGAGATACGCTTCGGGGAGGTTCGTCACCGTCTCTGCGGTCGACTGATCCAGCCCGTGGCGGACGAAAAACGTCTCGAAAAACGCCTGCTCGTACTGTAGCCGGTCGTCAAACGATTCGATGATGGTGGCCGCGTCGGGGCTGGCGACGATCCGTACCCCTCGCTCGCGGAGCCGTTTCGCCATCCCGAAGTGGTCCGGATGGGGGTGTGTCACTAGAACTCGTTCGAGGTCGTCTACCTGGCAGTTCTCGGCCGCTAGCTTCTCGGTCAGGGCGGACCACGACTCGTCGCTGTCGGGGCCGGGGTCGATCAGCGTTTGTCCGGCGAGATACCCGTTGACGGGGCCGACCTGAAACGGCGTCGGAATCGAGAGCCGACTAAACATCGTGCGTTGCTCGGCCACCGAGCGGTAAAACCATTTGTGAACCGGTGACGCACTGCTGGTGGTTGACTCGGAGCGATGGGATGAGCCTTCCCCACTCTTGTCGGTGAAGTTATGAGTGTTAAACATGCTATGCACTGGACTCCACCCTGCTGGGTGCTGTTTGACGCATCTGTTAAACAGATACATCAGATGGATGACTACACAAGGGTTATATCTGTTCCCTGCATAACAACGAATATGAACCGGCACTTCGAAGATGCACGGTACTACCTGACCCGCGCCGGCAAGAAAGCGAAACAGGGCGTCGCCGAGGAACTCGAACCGGTCGAAGAGAAGTTCAAAGCGCTCACCGGCGACGACGAGGCGCCGGAACTGGGGCGACTCGACAACATCCGCGAGGAGCTCGAAGGGATCGAAGAGCGCGCCGAAGGAGAGGCGAAAGAAGCCGTCACGAAGGCTCGTGAGCGGATCCGTTCGTACCGCGAAGGCGAGGACGCGGCGCCTTCCGAAAGCAAGGCTTAAGTCCGGAGCAGCGGTACGACTTTTTGCGAGGGTTGGTGGTCTAGTCTGGTTATGACACCTCCTTCACACGGAGGAAGCCGGCAGTTCAAATCTGCCCCAACCCACTGATTTTGCTGCGAGCAATCCGCGAGCAGCAAATCCATTATGTTTGGCAGTTTGAACTGAGCAAGTCGCGCGCAGCGAAGCGAGCACGTCTTGCAGCAGTTCAAATCTGCCCCAACCCATTTCTGACGATCCGGACGACTCGCTCCGCTCGTCGTATGGTCCGTCAGAAATTGTCACGGGTAGATTTGAAGCAGGGAGTGAGCGAAGCGAAAGACCGAGGTTCAAATCTGCCCCAACCCATTTTCGACGACACAGACTTCTCGCTGCGCTCGTCGTTGTTGTGTCGTCGAAAGTAGTCGGCAGTTTGAACTAGACGAGTCGCACGCAGCGAGCACATCTCGGCGTTGTTCAAATTTCCCCCAACTCACTACTGTTGCGTCGAACGATCACACGGACCCTCTCCGGCAGGCGGATCGATCGCCTTTGCGGCCGCGAGTACGTCCTCGTGGGCCTGCCCGTTCGACGCGACGAGTCCGCGGCAGTCGTGTCGCCAGTCGTCGCCGTCGAGGTCGGTAACCGTCCCGCCGGCCTGCTCGATCAGGTACACTCCCGAGACGGTGTCCCACGGATGCGTTTCGACATTGGTAATCACACCCTCGATTGAACCGGCAGCCACCAGCGCGAGCGATAGCTGGACAGTCTTCAGGCGGAGTAAGTCGCCGATCGGGATGGACTCGCACTCGCGACTCGACGACTGCACGGGGACTTACTTCGACCGGCGCGGCCCGGCTAGCATCGATGCCGCTGGTCGACGACGCGGAGTAATCGTCGACCAGTACACCGCCGAGTAGGCACTGTAGACAGCCATTACAACCGATCTTCATATTTGCGTACGGAGGTACCTTTATATTGACACAATTGGTAACTTGTAACACATGAATCGCGAACTCAGTCGACGTGAGATGCTGATCGGAACGGGAGCGACCGGCCTGGCAGCGCTGGCTGGCTGTACGACCGACGAAAACGGCGAGAACGGCGGTGAAGACGATTCCAGCGTGCCGGACGCGGTGATGATCGTCGGGTTCCCCCAGTCGGGGATCCAGTTGTTCCGTGACTTTTACTCGGAGTTCGAGAGCGATGCCTCGGATCTGGACATCGTCGTCCCCGACGGCCTCATCGACAGCGACCTACCAGGGGAGGTCGACAACGACATGAACAACGTCATCGGAACCGCTCCGTCCGCGGGCGGTCCCGGTGCGGAGTTCTTCGCCGACGAGTACGAGGCCGCCTACGGCGAGGAACCGGGGGTATTCACCCCACAGGCGTACGACTCGATGGCGGTGAACGTTCTCGCGACTGTCGCGGCGGGCGAGAACGACGGGACGGCCGTTCGGGACCGGATCCGAACGGTGTCGAACCCCGACGGCGAGGAGTTCGGCCCGGCGAATCTGGTGGAAGCCGTCGAAACGGTTGCGGCGGGCGATCCGATCCGCTACGTGGGCGCCTCGTCCAGCGTCGACTTCGACGTCAACGGCGATATCATAACCGCCGCGTACGACATCGTCGACTTCCAGGGCGGCGAATTAGAGACCGTCGACACCGTCGAGTTCGGCACTGAACTCAGCGAAGAGGACATAGCGGCACCGGCGGAGGCCCCCGTCGGCGTGGACGAGTTCGAGGCGCAAGTCGGCGTGTTGATGCCCGAGACGGGTGACCTCGCCCCGCTGGGCGGCCCGATTCGTGACGGAGCACTCCTTGCAGCGGAACAGATCAACGACGCCGACATCAACGTCACCGTCGACACGCGCGTCGAGGACACCCAGACGAATCCACAGGCAGGGATTTCGGGCGCGAACGCGCTCGTCGATGCCGGCTATTCGTCCGTCGTCGGTCCCGCATCGTCGACCGTCAACCTGCAGGTGGCTGATCAAGTATTTATCCCGAACGGCGTCGTCGGTAACTCGCCGTCGTCGACGGATCCGGACGTGACGAATCTGGAGGACGACGACTACATCTTCCGGACCGCCCCCTCGGACTTCCTGCAGGGGCCCGCGCTGGCTGACCTCGCCAGCGGCGACCAGGTGGGGGCGGAAACATCGGGGACGCTGTACCTCAACGACGCCTACGGACAGGCGCTCGAAGAGCAGTACGTGAGTGCCTTCGAGGAACGCGACGGCGAGATCACCGAGCGGGTCTCCTTCGAACCGGAACAATCCACCTACTCAAGCCAGTGGAGTAGCGTATTGAACCTCTGAGCGGACCGCCTGTTCGCCTATCCGCCGAGGAAATCCTTGCGGACCTGTTCGTCCTGTAGCAACGCCTCGCCGCGGTCGGTGTACCGGTTGGTCCCGTCGACGAGCACGTAGCCCCGGTTACACCGCCGGAGCGCCTCTTTTGCGTTCTGTTCGACCATCAGGACTGCCGTCCCGGCGTCGTTGATGCGGTCGATCCGATCGAACATGTCCGCGACGAGGTCGGGTGCGAGACCGGCCGATGGCTCGTCGAGCAGGAGCAAGTCCGGATCGAGCATCAGCGACCGGCCCATCGCGACCATCTGTCGTTGCCCGCCGGAGAGATTGCCAGCCTTCTGGTCCTCGCGTTCGCGCAGGATCGGGAACCGGTCGTAGACCGCCTCGATCCGCTCTTCCGGGACCTCGTCGAGGATGTACGCCCCCATCTCCAGGTTCTCGCGGACGCTCAGTCCGGCGAACACGTTGTCGTTCTGTGGAACGTATCCGATGCCCTTGCGGATGATCCGTTCCGGCGGTTCGCCGTGGATCGGTTCCCCCACGAACTCGATGGTGCCCTCCATGTGTGTCGTCAGCCCGAACACCGTCTTCATCACCGTCGATTTGCCGGCCCCGTTCGGCCCGACAATCGTCACGTACTCGCCCTCGGCGACGTCGAGTTCGACGCCCGACAGGATCTGAAGGTCGCCGTACCCGGCGTCGAGGCCGCGGATCCGAAGTATCGCTTCCCCGTCTATCACGTGGTCAGTGCTCGCTGTCGACCCGTCGACACTCATATGTCCTCCCCCAGGTACGCCTCGATGACCTGCTCGTTGTTCTGGATGTCTGTTCCCGTTCCCTCGGCGAGAACGCGACCCTGATGCATGACGATGATGCGTTCGCAGTTGTTCATAATGACGTCCATATCGTGCTCGACGAGGAGGAACGTGTAGTCGTCCTCCCTGAGTTGGTGTATTCGATCGAGAAGCTTCTCCTCCAGCGTGGGGTTGACGCCCGCGAGGGGTTCGTCGAGCAGCACCACCTCGGGGTCGGTCATCAGTGCCCGCGCCATCTCCAGTAGCTTTCGTTGACCGCCCGAGAGGTTCCCGGCGTACTCGGTCGCCAGGTGGTCGATCTCGAAGAACTCCAGCGTCTCCCAGGCCCGCTCCCGGAGCTCACGTTCCTGTTCGACGACAGCGCCACGCAATCCTGGCAGTACCGACCGGATCGCCGACTCGCCGAGTTGTTTCTGTGGGGCCAGCATGAGGTTCTCGAGGACGGTCATCTCTTCGAGTTCTCGGGCGATCTGGAACGTTCTGACAAGGCCACGCTGGGCGATCTGGTAAGGGCGGAGTCCCGTGATATCCTCGCCGTTGAGATAGACGTTGCCCGCAGTCGGCTCGTGGACGCCAGTGATGCAGTTGAACGTCGTGGACTTGCCGGCCCCGTTCGGCCCGATCAGCCCGGTGAGAGAGCCCTCCTCGACCTGGAACGAGACGCCGTCGACGGCGGTGATGCCGCCGAA
>Ga0136589_1000163_pt1 | contig 35021 bp, 34 predicted proteins | sample AntRauMFilla3764_FD_104640 | JGI IMG/M metagenome (GOLD analysis project Ga0136589, IMG submission 104640) | Saline lake microbial communities from Rauer Islands, Antarctica - Metagenome Filla 3 #764 | ecosystem: Environmental > Aquatic > Non-marine Saline and Alkaline > Saline | place...
CGAGAAAGTGGAAGACGCGGGCGGCACCGCAAAGTTGACGGACTTCGGTGAGGAACGGCAAGCAGATGCCGACACCGAAGGCGAATCGGACGACGAGGAATAAGGATAGACAATGAGCTGGAAGGACACCGCCGAACCGCTGCTCGTGAGGATGCCGGCAGTCCGCCGTCCGGAAGGACACGTCCCGTTCAAGCGCAAACTCGCGTGGACTGGGGGCGTGTTGATACTGTATTTCTTCCTGACGAACGTGAAGCTGTTCGGCCTCGACATCGACGCGAGCCAGCAGGTCTTCGGTCGATTCGGGTCGATTCTGGCCTCCGGCCAGGGGAGTATCATGCAGCTGGGTATCGGGCCCATCGTCACCGCCTCCATCGTCTTGCAGTTGCTCGGTGGGGCGAACCTGCTCGGGTTGAACACGCAGGACGACCCGCGGGACCAGATCCTCTACCAGGGGCTCCAGAAGCTGCTGGTCATCGTGATGATCTGCCTGACGGGTATCCCGATGGTGTTCGCGGCGAACTTCCTGCCGCCGGACACGGCCGTCGCCCAGTCGCTGGGTATCGGCCCGACCGGCGTGCAGGCGCTCATCTTCGCCCAGATGTTCGTCGGCGGTGTCCTCATCCTGTTCATGGACGAGGTCATCTCCAAGTGGGGCGTCGGCTCCGGTATCGGCCTGTTCATCGTCGCCGGCGTGAGCCAGCGACTGCTGGGCGGCCTGCTGTCGACGCCTTTCATCGGTAACCAGAACGGGATCGTCTACACGTGGTACCTGTTCATCACGGGCCAGCAGGCGACGGGGTCGCTGTTTACCACGTCTGGTATCCAGACGCTGTTCCTCTCGCCCGGTGGCGGCCGACTCCTGGCGCTCATCACGACCGTGCTCATCTTCTCCATCGTCGTCTACGCCGAGTCGGTCCGCGTCGAGATTCCGCTCTCGAACGCCCGGGTCAAGGGCGCGCGTGGTCGCTTCCCCGTGAAGCTCATCTACGCCAGCGTCCTGCCGATGATCCTCGTCCGTGCGCTCCAGGCCAACATCCAGTTCCTGGGCCGCATCCTCGACCAGCAGTTGGCGAATATGCCCGCGTGGGTCGGCACCTACAACAACGCCGGGCAGCCGGTCGGCGGGCTGTTCTACTATCTGGCCCCCATCCAGTCGCCCGGTGACTGGATGTGGTTCCTGCAGGGGACGACCACCAACGAGGTCTGGCAGATACTCATCCGCATCGGCGTGGACCTCACGTTCATGCTCATCGGCGGGGCTATCTTCGCCGTCTTCTGGGTCGAGACCACCGACATGGGCCCAGAGGCGACGGCGAAGCAGATTCACAACTCCGGGATGCAGATTCCCGGCTTCCGCCAGAACGTCGGCGTCATCGAGAAGGTCCTAGAGCGGTACATCCCGCAGGTCACCATCATCGGCGGTGCCCTCGTCGGGCTGCTGGCCGTCCTGGCCAACATGATGGGTACCATCGGAAACGTCTCCGGGACGGGGCTGCTACTGACGGTCTCTATCACGTACAAGCTGTACGAGGAGATCGCCGAGGAGCAGCTCATGGAGATGCACCCGATGATGCGCCAGATGTTCGGCTGACACCGGCGTCAGTATCCATTTTTGCGGACGTCTGCTCTCCGGCGAGCGGCGGCTCTCCGCTGGTGCTCCGTTCCGGCCACACCCACGCCCAGCGGCTGGCGGACCCAGCGACCCGACGCCGCCCGTATGGGACTCACTCGATTCGGTAGCGAGCGATGCTGTCGGTCCCGTAGTTGGGACAGTCGGCCGCATCCGAAGAGACGGCGGTGCCACACCGCCGACACTCATAGACGACTGCCGACCCGCTCAGAGCTGAGTGCCGCTCATCAAGCATCGGTCACACCACAGTTCGGTTGTGCGCTCTATCGCGCCGACAGCGGACTCGCACCACCGGCCGGACCCAGCGAAGCCGTGGGGGAGTCCAGTTCGAGCTGCTGCATGGGAACTCGCACAGGCGGCGCTATATAAAAACTAGCACCTAACGACCGGAAAAATTGTGACAGCCCGAACTACTGACCCGCGTCCCAGCTGAACAGCTCCGCTTCGACCTCGTTGTTCAGCCCGCGCAGGCTGTCGCCGATGTCCTCACCGACGGGCATCTCCGCACGGGCCTGTTCGATGATGCCCCGGACCTCGGGGAACGGCCCCATCTGGGCGCCGTTGGTCGCTGGCGTGTCCGAGGACTGCTGGAACTGGTCGAAGGCGGTGGCGAAGTGGGGGTTCTCCTCGAACCAGCCTTCGCTTCTGAGCAGGTCGGCGGCGCCGTCACACACCGGGAAGTAGCCGGTCTCGCGGTGCCAGCGGGCCTGCTGTTCGGGCTCGAGCAGCCACGCTAAGAACTCGCCGGCGACCTGTTCGACCTGTGGGTCGAGCTCGTCGCCGATCCACAGCGACGCCCCGCCGACGAGGACGCCGTTGCGCTCGTCCAGCACGGGGAGGTAGCCGGTCTTCAGGTCGAACTCGGCGCCCGACTGGATGGAGCCAAGCGACGAGGTCGAGCCGATGAGCATCGCCGCGCGTTCGTCGTGGAAGGTCTTCTTTGCCTTGCCGCGGGCCTTGATACCGCTGTTGTGGTATAAGCCGTCTGCCTCCATGTCGGTCCACCACTGGAAGAACTCCTGCCCGAAGTCGCTGTCGAGGTAGGCCTTGTCGGGGACGCCGGCGCGGCCGTTCTGCTCGTTGACCAGCTCCTGGCCGGCCTCGGCGAACCACTGCTCGACGAACCAGGAGTAGTTCGCGAAGGTGATGCCGTAATCACAGACGCCCGCGTTGACGAGTTGCTCGCTGGCCTCCCGGACCTCGGCGAAGGTCTCGGGCGGGTTCTCCGGGTTCAGCCCGGCGGCCTCGAAGGCGTCCCTGTTGAGACAGAGCACGGGGTTCGAGGAGTTGAACGGGACCGACTGCAGCTCTCCGTCGACGGTGTAGTAATCGGAGACGGAGTCCGTCAACGACGCTTTGGCCTGTCCGGGGAGGATCCGCTCGGCGGGCTTGAACGCCCCGCTCATTCGCGCTTTCATGCTCCCGATCTCGTTTATCTGGGCGATAGCGGGCATCTCCTCGCTCCCGGCGGCGGCCAGGCTCTCGTCCAGGACGCCGTCGTAGCTCCCCAGCGAGGAGAGCCGGAAGTGGACTGACCCGTGTTGCTCCTCGAACTCGCGGGCGAAGTCGTGCAGGAGCAGGGATTTCGAGCCGCCCATCGCGTGCCAGAAGTCGATGACGGTGTCGCCTTTCGACACCGTGTGTCTCTGTCGCTCGCCGGTCGTGAACTGGGCGGCCGTCGAACCCAGTTCCTCGGCGCGCTCGGACATCACGCCGACCTCCTGGGTGACGTCGGTGAGCGACTCGGCCTGGCTCTCGGCGGCGTCGGCCACCGTCTCGGCCTCCGCCGTGGTCTCCTCGCTGACGGTGCTGACCTCGTCGACCATCGAGACGACCGACTGCGTGGTCTGGGCCTGCTGGTCGACCGCGTCGTCTATCTCCTTGATGGAGGAGTTGACCTGGTCGATCATGTGGACCACGTCGTCGAGCCCGTCGATGGTCGAGTCGACCGCCGTACTGGCCTGTGAGACCACGTCCTGGGTCTCGTACATATTCTCGACCGTGGTTTCGGTCTGGCTCCGCACATCGGAGACGGTCGAGCTGATCTCGTCGGTCGCCTCTTTGGTCTCGTTGGCGAGGTCTTTGACCTCGTTAGCGACGACGGCGAAGCCGCTGCCGGCCTCGCCCGCCCGGGCCGCCTCGATGTTGGCGTTCAGCGCGAGCATGTTCGTGTCGTCGGCCACGTCGTTGATGAACTCGGTAATCTCCTCGATGTCGCCCATCAGGTCCGAGAGCTGTTCGACCTGCTGGACCATCTCCTCGGTCTTGTCCTCCATCGCCTCGAGGTCCTCGATGGCCTTGGTCGCGGCCTCCTGGGCGCTGTCACCGCTCTCGACGGAGTCCTCGGCGGTGTTTGCCACCTCGGTCGCCGAGGCCGCCACTTCCTGGATGGTCGCGGAGATAGAGCGCATCTCGTCGCCGACCTGCTGGAGGTGTTCGTTCTGCTCGTGGGCGCCGTCGGCGATCTCGCCGATGGACTGGCTCACCTGTTCGCCCTCCCGCTCGACCTTCTCGACCTCCTGCTCGACGTCGGAGGTCGACCGGTCGACGGACGTGCTGACCTGCTTGACCTGCTGGAGCATCGTGTTCCACTCGTCGAGCATCCGGTTGTAGCTGGAGACGAAATCGACGACGGAGTCGACGTTGGAGTCGATGTCTGCTCGGCGGGTCAGGTCTCCCGACGCGTTGGCGTTGACGACGCCCTGGAGTTCGGCCAGCGAGCCCTCGAGGTCGTACAGCCGGTGTTGCTGGTCCTCGACGGTCGTTTCGAGCTCTGCGACCCGGTTCTGGGCCTGGTCACGCTCGTTTTCCACTTCTCTGAACTTCGCACGCAGCTCGCTGTCCGACAGCGACTCGATGTCCGCGTCGTCGTCGCTCTCGGATGGGGGCTCGACCACGCCACCGTCAGGCTCCGGGTCGTCGCCCGTGTTCTCACCACTGCGATTATCGCTCATACTGGGATATCTATGATGCGGGTCTTAAGCGTCGCGTCCACATTTCACAGATTAATAATCGGGCACTCCGCACGCTGGGGAAACCGGCCGTCACTGCGGAACTGTGGCGGCGGGTCGTCGACCTGACGCTGTCAGCGGACGTCAGGGCGAGTCGCTGGCCCGACGCGTGCCCACACCAGCCCGGCCATCAGGCCTCCGGCTCCATCGGGGTGACGTCGAACTGCTTTTCGAACCGCTGGATTGCCTCGTCGGAGCCGACGAGAACGATTCGCTCGTCCCCGGTGAACTGCCGCTGGGGGTCGACCGTGCTGGTGAACCCGGACCCGTCTTCGACGGCGATGACGCGACAGCCGGTCTTCTCGTAGATGCCTGACCCGGCGAGTGTCGACCCCGCCAGCGGTTTCGCGGGGACGCGGAGCAACCGAATCTGACTCGCTGGCGCGAGGACGTCCTCGCCCCGGAGCTCCATGGCGACCATCCGGGCGCTCACCTGGGGGACCGAGAGGACGTAGTCCGCGCCGGCACTCAACGCCTTCCGTGTCGCGTCGGTGTCGCTCACCCGTGCGAGTATCTCGATATCGGGGTTCAGCGACCGCGCCAGCACGGTCGTCAGGAGCGAGGCGGAGTCGTCGGGAAGGCCGACGATGATGGCGCCTGCGGTCTCGACCCCGGCTTCCTCCAGTACCTCCTCGGACCCCGCGTCACGGACGATATCGACGTCGTCGCCGCCGTCGACGTCGATAGTCACGACGTCGAGCCCCGCCTCGGCGACGACCGCCAGTGCGGCCTCGCCGACCTCGCCCTGTCCGGCGATGACGATGCGCTCGTGTCTGCGGAGTGTGCGGGCCGGCTGGATGAAGTCACTGAACGCTTCCAGGGCATCGTGTGCGCCGGAGACGAGCAACACCGTGTTCGAGCGGATAATCGCGTCCGGGTCGGGTGGGAGCTGGAGTTCCCCGTCGATCCACGCGCCGATGATGTTCGCGCCCGTCTCTTCCCTGATGTTCGAGTTGCGGATTCGGGTTCCGATGAGCGGGTTCCCCTGCTGAATCGGTACTTCCGTGACCTCCAGCTCCCCGCCGAGGTCGATGGTGTCGGTCAGCTCCGAACTGAACGAGGAGACGGCCTTCTCGGCGAGGCGCTGGCCGAGCACACCGTGGGGTGACAGGACGCTATCCGCGCCCGTCTCGAGCAGGACGTCCCGCATATCGCTGTCGTCGGTGAGGGTGATGACCTCGACGTCGGGGTCTATCGACCGAACCGTCAGAATCGTGTTGACGTTCGCGTCGCCGGCGTCCGTGATGACCGCCCGTGCGGAGTCGATGCTGGCTCGTTCGAACGACGTCACGTCCTGTGGCGAGCCGTCGATGACGGAGTAGCCGTCGTCGGCGAGGTCCTTGGCGTCCGCTTCGGACGACGAGATGAGGACGTAGTCGATACCGAGCTCCCGTAACTCGTCCAAGAGCACGGCCGAGTCACGCCGGTACTCACAGATGATGACGTGGTCCTGTTTCGGGGTGAGTCGGCTGTCCAGGTTGACTTCGGCCCCGGTAAACAGCGGGATGATGATGAGTCGGAGCGTGAAAAAACCGAGCGCGATACCGGAGATCTGGGTCCCGGCGACGAACAGGAACATCAGTGGGTGGGTCCAGATACCCGAGTCCTGGCCGTAGCCGGTCGTAGTCATCGTCTGGACGATGAACTCGAACGACGCGAATAGCGACTGGTCGACGCCCTCGAGCCGTGCCAGTGCGACGTTGTAGGTGACGGTGTAGGCGAGCACCAGCACCACCAGCCCGGTGAGGTAGTACGCGACGAGTCGGTCCCGCCGGGAGAGCTGGATATCGGAGAATCGGTCGGGGAGGTCCACCATGGTCGATTACTCCCACGTTCCTCGCCGATAGGTAAAAATGATTCCCGCTGTCCGTGGTGGCCGCCTCGATACCGACCGTCTGGGCGCGTGCCACCGGCGGCGCGTCCTCGCCGACGTCGTGCGTTCGAACCCAGTCCCGCTCAGAACAGCCGTTCGAGCAGGCCGCGGTCGCGGTGTTTCTCCGCCAGCAGCACCGAGCAGTCCACGTCGTCGACCACGTCCAGCACGAGCGACCCCGAGACGAGTCGACGGAGCAGCCCCTCCTCCGTGGCGCCGATGATGAGCAGCGTCGCGTCGGCGGCGGCGTCCTCGATAGCGGTCTCCACGTCGCCCGACTCGATGCGGAGGTTGGCGTCTTCGAGGCCCTGCTCGGTCGCCCACTCCTGGAGGAACTGCTGGGCGTTTGCCTCGTCGCTGGCGACGTTGAGCAGCGTCACCTCCGAGCCGTACTCGGCCTGGAGCAGCTTCGCCACCGACGCCGACAGCTCCGAATCCGGGCCGCCGGCGGTCGGCAGGAGGATGCGCGAGGGGTCGAAGCCGCGGTCACGGAGGACGAGGAAGTCACACGGGACCGCCTCGGTGAGTTCGTCGATAGCCGACTCGGCCCGGCCGGGCGAGCCGTGGGCGTCCGGCCCCCACCCCATCACGACCTGGTCCGCGTCGTGCGTGTGGGCGGCGTCGAAGATAGCCTCGAAGGACTTGTGGGAGATGATAGTGTGCGTCTCGACCTCGACGCCGAACGTCTCGGCGTCCTCCCGGGCGCTCTCGAGCAGCCGCTCGGAAGTCGCGTCGAGTTCGTCGGCCTTCTCGGCGGCGCCGGCCAGCGCCGTCTGGTCGGGGACCGTGACGATGTGCGTGGCGACGACGGTGCCGCCGCGCTGTTTGGCGATAGCGCTGGCCAGCGTGATGAGCTCTTTCTCGTGTTCCGGATTGGCGAGGGGGACCATCACGCGGTACTGCCCGCCGTCGGGCTGGACGCCCGCGGCGGCGCTGACGGCGGCGTCGGGCATGTCCTCGGAGCGCTCGACGATGTGCTTCGAGAGGATACCCTGTTTCTCGGTCCGCGAGCGGGCGTACAGCAGATACCACACGACCGCCGCCGCCGTGATACCGAAGGTGAGCAGGAGTGCGTCGGTGGCGACGAACACCAGCAGCGCAAAGGAGAGGATGGCACCCAGTATCGGCATGAGCGGGTACAGCGGGACGGTGAAGTCGGGCTGGTACTCTTCCGGGGCGACGTAGCGCATCACGATGAGCGCGAGGTTCAGGAGCCCGTAGATGATGAGATGCAGTCCCGACGCCGCGCCCGACAGCAGGGTCAGGTCGCCGACGATGATAAAGAGGAGGATGAGTCCGCCCGTGATGGCGATAGCGCGGTACGGCGTCCCGAAGCGGTCGTGAATCTCGTTGAGCGCGGGCGTGACGATGCGGTCACGGCCCATCGCGAAGTTGATTCGCGAGGAGGCGAGGATGGAGGCGTTCGCGCTGGAGGCGGTGGCGAGCAGACCGCCAAAGAGCAGCGCCCCGCCCATCAGCGCCCCCTGGAGATACTGGCCGACCTCGACCACGGCGATGGGGTTCTCCTGGTCGCTCGTGATGATGTCCGCGATAAAGCCCTCCGGCACCGCGGCGCTCATCAGCACCAGCACCAGGGCGTAGATGACGGTCACGATGACGACGCTGCCGATGACCGCCCGCGGCAGGTTCTTGCCGGGGTCTTTGATCTCCTCGGCGACGCTCGTGATCTGGACGAAGCCCAGATACGAGACGAAGATGAGGCCGGTCGTCTCCAGCGTCGTGACCACGTCGCTGGCTGGTGGCAGGTTGCCCGATTCGGCCCGGAGCGTCCCCAGAAGCGTGAAAACGGCGAGAATGCCCACCAGGATGACGACGATGACGTTCTGGAGTCGGCCGGTCTCTTTCGCGCCGACGTAGTTGATGAGCACGAAGAGGGCGGCCCCGACGAGTGCGATGATTTTGACCACCGACATCGATACCGGTCCGGCGCCAATAGAGCCGGAGAGGCCGAATATACGGGCGATGTAGCGGCCGAACCCGACCATGTAGAAGGCGGAGGCGAAGGCCAGCCCGAGCCAGTTAGCCCAGCCGGCGACCGAGCCAAAGAGTGGGCCCAGCGCGTGATTGACGTAGTAGTACGCCCCGCCGGACTTGGGCATCGCCGTCCCCAGCTCGCTGGCCGATAGCGCGGTGAACATGGCGATGACACCACCGAGGACGAACGCGACAGACGCCATCGAACCGGCCTTCAGGATGGCCTCGCCGGGCAGGACGAAGATACCGGCGCCGATCATCGTCCCGACGCCGATGGTCAGCGCCGCGAGGGGGCCGAGGTCCTTCGCGAGTTCCTCGTCACTCATCGCTGTCCTCGTCGGGGAGTGCGAGTACCGGGATTTCGGCGTCCGTGACCAGTTTCAGGGTGAGGTCGCCGGAGAGGAACTGCAGGAGCCGGCTGCCCCCGCGGGCGTGGAAGGCGATGGCGGAGGCGCCGACGTCGTCCGCGGCCTCGAAGATGGCCTCGGCGACGTGGCGGTCGTAGGCGGTGTGGTCGTCGGCGTCGGGGAACACCGACCGAACCGCCGCGTAGGATTCTTCGGCCAGTTCCTCGGACTGCTCGACCGGCGTCTTGTCGGGGACTCCGTCGCCTTTCTCCACGACGTGGAGCGCGGTGACGTGGTCCGGGTCGTACGGTTCCAGCCCCTTCGCCGTGGCCAGCGCGTCGGCCTCGTTGGCCACCGGGAGGAGGACGTGGTCGAGGAGGTCCCGCTGGTCCGCCTCGGAATCACTGCTCATACTCCCCACTCTGTGTGCACTCTGTTAAGAGTGTGTATCCGCCGCCACGGTGGGGCGGCGGTCGTGTCGCCCACATAGAGACACGCGAGGGGGCCCAGTCGGTCGAACCCGGTTGTGAGATGGAAATACACTTGTCCGGGCCGACTGAACGGACGGGATATGTCTACGCCGGAGGGGCGCCGATGTACGTCGTAATCGTCGGCGCCGGTGAGGTCGGGTCGAGCATCGCGGCCAGTCTCGCAGAGGCTCACGAGGTCGCCGTCATCGATATCGACGGCCAGCGAGTCGAGGAACTGGTGTACGCGACGGACGTCCTCGGCGTCGAGGGGGACGGCGCGGACCTGGAGACGCTCAGGGACGCCAACATCCGGAAGGCCGATATCCTCATCGCCAGCACCGACGACGACGAGACGAACATCGTCACCTGTGGGACCGCCAACACTGTGACGGACGTGTTCACAATCTCCCGGGTCAAGAGCGCGAAGTTCCTGCACACCTGGCAGGGTTCCAAGCGGGCCTTCGGCGTCGACCACATGGTCGCGACGAACCTGCTGACGGCCGAGTCCATTACGCGGGTCGTCGGGATGCCGGCCGCCCAGGACGTGGAGACGTTCGCCGAGGGCGCCGTCCAGATGGCCGAGTTCGAGATACCCGAGGCGAGCCCTATCGCCGGCCAGACCGTCCGGGAGGCCGACCGCTACGAGTCGCTCACGTTCGCGGCGCTCATCCGCGACGACGACGTCGTTATCCCGACCGGCGAGACGGAGCTGCGACCCGGCGACGACGTGGTCGTCATCGGTAGCTCCGAGAGCGTCCACACCTTCGCCGAGGAGATCGCCCCCGACGTCCACGGGGCCCGCGACGTGCTCGTCGTCGGCGGCAGCGACATCGGCTACCACACCGCCCGACTGCTGGGCGAGCGCGGCCTCAAACCGCGCCTCATCGAGCGTGACCACGGCCGGGCCCGCGAGATAGCCGAGTTACTCCCCGGGACGACCGTCCTCGAGAGCGACGCGACCGACCGGGAGTTCCTCAAGACCGAACACGTCGAGGACGTCGACGTCGTCGTGGCGGCGCTGGACAACGACGAGAAGAACCTGCTGGCGAGCCTGCTGGCCAAGCGCCTGGGCGCCGAGCGGGCCGTCGCCGTCGTCGACTCGGGGGAGTACGTCCAGCTGTTCGAGGCGGTCGGCGTCGACGTGGCGGTCAACCCACGGGAGGCCACCGCCGAGGAGATCACCCGTTTCACCCGCGAACACCAGGCCGAGAACGTCGCCATCATCGAGTCCGACCGCGCGGAAGTCCTCGAAATCGAGGTCGGCAGCGCCAGCGTGCTGGTCGACCGCCCCATCCGCGAGTCGGTCGCCGACCTCCCCGAGGGGGTCGTCATCGGTGCCATCACCCGCAACGGCGAGCTGGTCATCCCCCGCGGTGACACCGTCGTCGAGCGCGGCGACCACGTGGTCGTCTTCGTCGACACCGACGTGCTGGAAGCGGCGAGCAGCAAGCTGTAACACCGCACGCGCCAGTCGTTTCGGGTCGAACTGCATAGCGGGGGATTTTTCGGGGTCGGGGTGGGAGCCTACGCCAATGCACGGTGGTCGGTGATGTCGGTCCGCGTCGACTGGCGACAAGCCGTCGCGTTTACCGGCACAGTCATCAAGTATCTCGCCGTGGCGATGCTGATTCCGCTCGCGGTGAGTATCGTCTACGGCGACGACGTCCTCACGTTCCTCGCCTCTATCGCTATCACGGTCGCCGTCGGCGTCGCGCTAGAGCGACTCGACGACGACCCCGACCTGGGTCCACGAGAGGCCCTGTTGCTGGTCGCGCTCTCGTGGGGCGCCGTCGCCATCATCGGCGCCATCCCGTACGTAATCGCGGGCTACGGCACAGAGTCGACGCTGCGCCACCCCATCAACGCGCTGTTCGAGTCCACCTCCGGGTTCACGACGACCGGGGCGACGGTGCTCGGTGAAATCTCGCTGGACCGCCACTCACACGCCATCCTGATGTGGCGCCAGCTCAGCCAGTGGCTCGGCGGGATGGGTATCATCGTTCTGATGGTCGCCATCCTCCCCGAGGCGGCGGTCAACGGCGCACAGCTCATCGACTCGGAGGCCCCCGGCCCGGAGCTACAGAAGCTCACCCCGAAGATCGCCGAGACCGCACGCCTGCTCTGGCTCTTCTATCTCGGCTTTACCGTCCTGCTGATGGGCCTCCTGCTCGCGCTCCACTACGCCGGCCTGGCGCCGAACATGAACGTCTACAACGCCATCGCCCACGGGTTCTCGACGCTCCCGACGGGGGGGTTCTCCCCGCAATCGGAGAGCATCGCGGCCTTCTCACCGGCCGTCCAGTGGGTCATCGTCCCCTTCGTCCTCGTCGCCGGGACCAACTTCGCGCTGTTTTTCTTCCTGTTGCGCGACGAGTACGCCGCGGTGCTGGAAGACCGCGAGTTCCAGGTCTACCTCGGCGCGAACGCCGGCCTCGCGCTCATCCTCTGGGGGCTGCTGTTTACCGGGTCGGCGCCTCCGCTCGACATCGGCGGGACGACACAGGGCGCCCTCGAGAACTCGCTCCGACAGGCCACCTTCCAGGTCGCTTCGCTGCTGAACTCCACTGGCTACGCGACCAGTAACTTCGCCCAGTGGGGCGACACCGCCAAGGTCGTCCTCCTGCTGGCGATGTTCGTCGGCGGCTCCGCCGGCTCGACCGGCGGGGGTATCAAAATCGTCCGCTGGCTCGTCGTCTTCAAGGGCATCCGCCGCCAGCTCTTCACCACCGCCCATCCCAGCGCCGTCAAACCGGTCCGGCTGGGTGGCACCGTCATCGACGAGGACGTCGTCCAGGCCATCTACGGGTTCACGATGCTGTATATTCTCGTGTTCGGCCTCGCGACTGTCCTCCTGGCACTCGACGCCGGGCGCGTCGGGCTCGAAATCACGGTGCTGGAGACGGCCAGCGCGAGCCTGGCGACTATCGGTAACATCGGTCCCGGCTTTGGCTTCCTCGGTCCCTTCGGCAGCTACCTGCAGTTCCCGGCGACGAGCAAGCTGCTGATGATATTCCTGATGTGGTTCGGGCGACTGGAGATCATCCCCGTCTTCGTCATCTTCACCGGGGCGTTCTGGAACGAGTAGTACCATACCCCCCTATCGGTACCTCTATACAACGCTGCTCCCACACTCATCGCATATGCCGCGTGACACGTTCGAGGCTCGTCTCGACACCCTGCGGACCGACGTCTGTGCGATGGGCCGTGACGTCACCGAACGGCTCGACCGGGCGGTCACCGCCTACGAACAGCGCGACTCGGCGGCGGGGCGTGCCGTCGCCGACGCCGACGACGAGATAAACGAGCGCTATCTCGAGCTCGAAGCGGAGTGTATCGACCTGCTGGCCCTCCACCAGCCCGTGGCCTCGGACCTCCGGCTCGTGGTCGCCTCGTTCAAGATTCTCACCGACCTCGAACGCGTCGGCGACCTCGCGAGCAATCTGGGCGGCTACGTCGACGCGATGGCCGGCGACACCGTCCCCTCGGTCCCCATCACCGACATCGGCGAGATGACGCTGGCCCAGCTCCGGGACGCCCTGGCCGCCTACGAGACCGGCGACGCCGAGCGCTGCCGCGAGGTCGCCGCCGCCGACACCGACCTCGACGAGCGCTGTGGCGCCGCCACGAACGACCTCGTCCGCTCGCTCGTCACCCACACCCCGGACGACGACGTGGCCGCGACGCTTTCCGACACCAAGCGGTATCTGCTCACTGTCAGGGACCTCGAACGCGCCGGCGACCACGCCGTCAACATCGCCGCCCGGACGCTGTACATGACCGAGAGCGACGACGCGCTCATCTACTGAACCTTTTCCTGCGTCGCCCTTCCGCGCGGCGCTCCGCGCCGCTGCGGGAGGGCTCCTTGAAAAACGTTCATGAAAAAGGCCGAACTCGCGGCGCAGCCGCGAGTTCGGAGAAACGGCTCACTCCGTTCGCCGTATGCTCCCCGCGACAACTACACCCTCCCCAGCCGACGGCGGTGCCTGGCTCCCGGTCGTGAGCGAGCGTGCCCACGCATCCGTCCCAGGGCTACATAGCCCACAATACCGTCGAACGCCCGTCTGACGGCGTATTTTGAGAGAAGGGAAAGGCTGATACGGCCGGCCCGGAGAGTCCCGACAATGCCACGCGAATCCTATCAGGAACTGCTGGAGTCGCTCCGCGAGGACGTCCTCTATATGTCCGAGCTCGTCCTCGACCGACTGCGGCTTGGACTCTCGGCCATCGAACAGAAAGACGAAGAGCTCGCCTGGGAGGTCATCGAGGGCGACGACGAGATCAACCAGCTGTATCTCGACCTCGAACAGGACTGTATCGACCTGCTGGCGCTCCAGCAGCCCGTCGCCTCGGACCTGCGCTTCATCGCCGCCTCGTTCAAGATCATCACCGACCTCGAGCGCATCGGCGATCTGGCGACGAACCTCGGGGAGTACTCCCTCGAAGCGGAACGGGACGTCTTCCCGGAGGTCGACATTCAGGAGGTCGCCGAGGTCGTCATCGGGATGGTCGAGTCGTCGATGGACGCCTACGACACGGAGAGCCCCGAGCTGTGTTACACCATCAGCGAGACCGACGACGAGGTCGACGAGCGGTGTGAAGCCGCCTCGGAGACCGTCGTCAGGGACCTCATCGAGCGCGAGATCGACGCCGACTCCAGCGACTCGGACATCGAACAGCTGATGGCCGACGTCTCGCGACTGCTGCTGACGATCCGGGATATCGAGCGCGTGGGCGACCACGCCGTCAACATCGCCGCCCGGACGCTGTACATGATCGAGAACGACGACGCGCTCATCTACTGAACCTTTTTTCGCCCGGGGCCTCGCGCTCGCCGACGGCGAGCGCTCAACCCCGGGCAAAAAACGTTCATGAAAAAAGCCGAACTCGCGGCACCGCCGCGAGTTCGGTGAAACCGCTCGCCCGTGGCGAGCGGTATGCTTCTCCGCGACAGCCACACCCTCCCCAGCCGATTCGCTCGCCAGGGGCTCGCTCATCCACCGAAATACTCGCTGACTCACGGCGATGCCGTTCGTCTCTCGCGGTTCTCACTCCGTTCGAACCGCGCACCGCTCGTCTTTCGAGCCTCCGGTCGCGCTGCTTCCGGAGACCTCGCACAGTGTCGTCGCGCCACGGGGGCGCGACAGTGTGCGCCGACCGCCGCGGTTCCTTAGTCCAGATTCCGCGTCGGCTCGGCGGTCTCCTCGCCGGCCAGCCCCGCGTCGGTGATGGAGAACTGGACCGTGTCGCCGGCGGGTTTCGCGCGGTGTTTTTCGAGGGTCGCGCGGCGGTTCCCGCCGCGGAAGCGGTCCAGTCGGAGGATGGCGCCGGACCAGTGATTGAGTGTATGGCCACCGAGCGCCGTCGAGCGGTCGCTGTCCGGGTCGGTGAAGACCTGGTTCGTGAAGACGACGGCGAGGTCGTGCTTGCGGGCCAGCGAGAGCAGGTGCGTAATCTGGCGGGCGACGTCCCGAAGCGTCTCGCCGCCGTCGCCGTCGTCCCGTCGCAGGCGGTAGAAGCCGGTCGCGCTGTCGAGTACGACGAGCTCGACCTCGGCGGCGAACTCGGCGGCGTCCTGGACCGCCTCGGTCTGCTCGTCGTAGTCGTACACCTCCGAGACGATGAGCCGGCCGGCCAGGTCGTCGACGGTCTGGTTCGTCCCCTCGGCGCGGCCGCGGGCTATCTGGGCCATCCGGTCGGGCGAGAGCCCCTCGGTGTCGATGTAGAGGGCGGCGTCGCCGGCGGCGGCGACCTCGATGGCCGCCGAGAGCGCCAGATTCGTCTTGCCGGCCGCGGGCGGGCCGTACACCTGCGTGACGGCGCCCCGTTCCAGCCCGCCACCGAGCAGCTCGTCGACCGGGCCACAGCCGGTCGGCACGTGGTCGCTCACGGACACGGGTTGGACGTATTCGGGTATAAACGCTCGCACCGCGGTCAGGCCGCGGGGAGGTGCTCGGCGACTGCGGCCTCGACGGCGTCGGGGTCGTCGAGGTCCGCGAGCGCGAAGCGAACGTCCACTCGCCACGGTCGGTGCAGGACGAGCGCGTCGTCGGTGCGGCTGTAGCCGTCGAAGGCGTCCCACGGGGTCAGTCGTCGTGCCACGGGTAGTCGCTGTTCGAGGCCGGCAGGGCTGGCGGTGTAGTCCCGCGCCTCGGTCGACGTGTACGCGACGAGACCGAGCGGCAAGAGGAGCTGGCCGGCCGTCTGGAGGAGGTGTCGGTCGGAGAAGACGCCGACGAGGAAACTGACCATCGCCGCGGCGACGACTGCGGCGGCGACGAACCCGAGCCGACGCCGGGCGATGGCCGGCCAGCCGGCGCGGAACTCGCACACGACGTCGACGCTGTCGAGCACCGCGTCGGTGTGGCGCGTGCGGGCCATCACGCCCAGAACGAATCCCACAACCATCGCGCCCAGCCCACCGAAGAACGCGAGGACGCCGACGGCTCCGGTGGCCGAGAGGCTGGCGAACCCGCCGATGGCGTAGGCCACGGGTATCGCAGCCGGGAACCATCGGGCCCGTGTCGCGCCCAGTCGGACCGCGGTCCCCTCCCAGCGGGCGGTCGCCCACCAGCCGAGACCGGTCAGCGCGGTGGCCGACGCGATGGCGGCCCCGTACAGGACGGCGGCGTCTGTGGCGACGAGCCGGGGCAGTCCCGAACACGAGTAGCGGCGTCCCCAGCAGGCCGAGGTAGAGCCCGACGAGCAGTCCCCAGAGCGGGTCGCCGGACCGGTCGGTGGCTGACTGGGCGGTGGAGGGCGACATCGTTTCCCCTTCGTGACAGGCGGACAAAATCCTTGCCGGTCGGCGACCCAGCAATCGTAAGTGGATACCCGACAAACGTCGACCAGTGATAGTCGTTGCCACGGACGACTTCGAGCTCTATCACGGCGTGGTCACGGAGCTACGCGACCGTGGCGTCGAGTTCACCACCATCGAGCCCGACGGCGAGTGGCCCGAGGCTGCCGCCGTCGCCGTGGTGGCGGCCGGCGAGCGCGTCGAGATTCCCGACGGCGTCGAACTCGTCTCGGCCGACCCCGAGCGGCCCCGGCGGGCGGTCGAGGCAGCCATCGACGCACTGCGCGGCGAGCGCGGGCGCACGGTCGTCGGTATCGACCCCGGCGAGCGGCCGGGCATCGCCGTCCTCCACGGGGAGACGGTCGTCGCGGCCTTCCAGGTGCCGGCCGCCGACGCCGCCGAGGTGGTCCGCCGCGAGGTCGAGGACGCCCCCGACCCCGTGGTGCGCATCGGCGACGGCGCCCGGCTGGTGGGGTCGCGGGTCATCGACGACATCGAGGACGTCCCCGTGGAACTGGTCGACGAGACCGGAACGACGCCGTATCTGGGCAGCGGCGCCCGCGGGATGGGCGACGTGCTGGCGGCGGCGAACATCGCCCGTCGCGAGGGCGAGGCGATAACGAGTCGGGACATCGAGCCGACGGCCGGGGAACTCACCCGCATCAAGGACCGCTCGCGCGAGGAAAGCGACACCAACCGCGCCATCGACGCCGACCTCGCTCGCCGGGTCGCAGCCGGCGAGCTAACTATCGAGGAGGCGCTGGCCGAACACAGCGACGGCCCGGTCGAGGGGGACGGCGGCCCGGACCCGACCGACCGCTGAGGACCGGCCCCTGACCGCGACCTGGCGCTATGCCCGGACCATCGCTTCCGCGCGGCGGATGACCGCACGGACCGGCAGGCCGGTCGCCTCGGCCACCGTTGCCGCGTCGTCGAACTCGCAACCTACGTCGTACACCTCGCCGTCCGTGTCGCTCGCTATCTTCACCGTCATCTCGTAGCTGTCGCCGTCGACCTCGAGCGTGACCGTCTCGAAGGCCCGCTCGGCGACCCAGCGGTGGCCCGCGCCGTGTTCTCTGATGCCCAGCGTCCCGGTCTCCTCGGCGAGTCGACGCGCGACCCGGTCGGCGTCGCCCGGCTTGCAGATGACTTTAATCAGGTGGCCCGGGCGGGACTTCTTCATCGTTAGCGGCACTATCGAGACGTCCCGTGCGCCCGCCGCCGACAGCGAGCGTTGCAGGTCACCGAGCACCTCCGGCGGCGCGTCGTCGAGGTTCGTCTCCAGCACCGTGATGTCGTCCCGGCGGAGCCCGCCCGCGCCGTCGCCGACGGTCGCCCGCAGGACGTTGGGATGGTCCGCGAACTCGCGAGCGCCGGCGCCGTAGCCCGACGCGTCGACGGTCAGCGACGGCAGTCGGTCGACGCCCTCGGCGACGTGGGCGAGGATGGCTGCCCCCGTCGGCGTCAGCAGTTCCGTCTCGACGGGGCCGCCCCGAAGCGCCCAGTCGGCTCGCTCGGCGATCTCGACGACCGCCGGCGTCGGCACCGGGTAGGTGCCGTGGCTCATCGACACGGTGCCGCCACCGGCCGACAGCGGCGTGGTCACGACCCGCTCGACGTTGAAGTCTGCGAGCAGGAGGGCCGCGCCGACCACATCGGCGATAGCGTCGTCGGCCCCGACCTCGTGAAAGTGCGTCTCGTCGAGGTCGGTCCCGTGGACCGCGGCCTCCGCTTCGCCGAGAATCTCGAAGATGGCGAGCGCGTCAGATTCGACAGCCTCGGGGAGGGCCATCTCCTCGACGATGTCGACCACCTCGGGATAGCTCCGGTGTGGCCCGTGGCCCTCGGCGTGGGTGTGGTCGTCGTGGCCGTGGTCGTCGTCCTCGTGGCCGTGACTGTGCCCGTGGTCGCCGTCGTGGCCGTGGTCGTCGTGCCCACCGTCCGTCGTGGGGTCCGTCAGAATGACCTCGACGCCAGTGGCGCTGATGCCGTTGCGGTCGACCGACGAGACGACGTATTCGACGTCGAGTGCCTGCTCGATGGGCGCGAGCGCGTCGCGGTCCGCGCCGGCCGCGAGCAGCGCCCCCAGAATCATGTCGCCGGCCGCGCCCATCCGGCCGTCGAAGGCGAGTGTTCGCATACTCGCATCTCGCTCCAGATACTGAAAAGTCTACCACACCGGCTTGACGACAGTGATTCTGACGCTACGACTCGGTACTGAGAGCCAGAAAGCCCCGGCCGGCTACACTCGGGGGGCTCGCTGTGCTCCTCGGTCGCTTCGCTCCCTGCGGTGCTTGCGTCGCCCGCCGTCGCGTAGCCAGCCGCCCCTTTCAGTCCCACCCGTAGCTGTTTGGCCAGCCGGCATGGGTGGGACTGAAAGGGGCCGCGCTCTCGACGAACCCCGGCGATGCAAGGACCGCAACGCAGTGAGGACCGCAGCGAGCCGCGGGAGTCTCGCGAGCACCGCGAGCGAGAGCACGATAGACGAGCGAAGCGAGTCTATCGGCGGTCGATAGCGCGGGGGCTTTCTGGCTGTTCGCGGGGTGGTTGATACTCCTTGTTAGCGGGGCTTTCTGGCTGTTCACAGCCTCGCTCACTCCAACATTCCCATTTTCTCCTAGGTTCGGCGGACGATGTGGACGTCGTAGGCGTCGGCGTCGTCCAGTTCCGAGATGGGGACGACGACGTCGTCGGTGTCGGCGCTGCCCAGGAACACCACCTCGGCGGAGACGTCGCGGGCCACGCGGCGGATGGTCTCGGAGAGCTCGTTGGCCGAGTAGGCGCTGACGTCCTCGTAGTTCAGTTCGGCGTCGTCGGTCGCCTCTTCGATCTTCCGGCGGAGGTCGCTCGCGGCGGTCTCGGCGGCGAAGTCCTCGCTGGGGTCGACGCGGAGGCGGCGAACGGCGTAGTCCGAACCGGTCGGGACGAGACTGACCGCGACGACGTCGGTGTCCATCGCGGCGGCGTAGTCGACCGCGCGGTCGAGGGCGGCGTCGGCCAGCGGCGAACCGTCGAAGGGGACGAGAAATACCATACCGCGGCTTCTGTGGCCAGCCTTATCAAACGCGGCGGTGGCGGCAGCCACTGTCGGCTTTCAGGACTGGGGTCGGAACACGCCGGCGGTGCCGGCGAAGGCCCCGTCCTCGCGCCGGACGCGGTAGCGGACCGCACAGGGGATTTCCGTCCCGTCGGCGGTTCGGACCGTCAGGTCGATACTGTTGGTGTCGGAGTCGGACTGCCGGGTCGCTTCGCGACCGCGGCGTACCGCAGCCACGTCCGCGTCCGAGAGCAGGAGCGAGAGGTGGCTCCCCACGAGCCGGTCCCGGTCGTACCCCGTCAGCGAGACCATCCCCTCGTTGACCGTGGTAAAGCGGAGGTCCTCGCCGAGGGTGTAGACGCCGTCGGCGACGGTCTCGACCATGGTCTCGTAGCGCTGGCGCTCGGTCTCGCGCTCGTGGCGCTCGCTGACGTCCTGGACGAGCGAAAACACCGACAGCGCGTCCTCGTCGTCGGTGACGGTGAGGTTGTGCCACTCACAGACGAGTTCCGCACCGTCACGGGTCGTCGTCCTGAACTCGTCGCTGTGTCGGCCGCCCGATTCCAGGAGCCGGGTGCCGATTTCGTCGGCACACTCGCTGTCGTCCGGAAAGAGAACGGAGACGTGCCGACCCAGCGCCGCCTCGGCGGTGTAGCCGAACATCTCCGCCGCGGCCGCGTTCCACCGGACGACTCGGAGGGCCTCGTCCCACTCGACGACGGCCAGGGGCGACTGGTCGACGAGCAACTCGAGGCGACGCTGGCTGTCGGCGAGCGCCCCCTTCGACCGGTTGCGGTCGACGGCGCTTTCGATGCGGTTCGCGAGCCGCTCGTACTGCTCGGTCCCGACCTTCTTCTGGAGGTACGCCGTGACGCCCGCGCCGATAGCGCGGCTGGCGATCTCCTCGCTGCCCTTCCCGGTCAGCAGGATAAAGGGCAGCCCCGGATGGTCGGCCCGGACGGCCTCGAGCAGTTCGAGGCCGTTCATCCCCGGCATCTCGAAGTCGCTGACGAGGCAGTCGACGGGCGCCTCGGCCACTCTATCCAGCACCAGTTCGGGGTCGGTCAACGTCGTGACAGAAAAACTGGGATTCAGCGATTCCAGCTGCAGGGCTGTCATCTCACAGACATCCGGGTCGTCGTCCACGTGCAGCACCCGGATATCTTCACGCATTGATGCATTATCCCGAAGGAAACGGTAAATCAGTTGCTATCGGTTGTGCCCTCGAGGGCGGTTCCGTAAGACAGAAGAACAGTTCGCTCGATTTGTATGAATATCTGATATGTCGTCGTCAGCCTTGCGACCCACGACCGAGAACGTCCGGACCGTCGCCCGCTGTGTTCGGGACGGCGGTGTCGTCGTCGCGCCCAGCGACACGAACATGGCGCTGACTGTCTCGCCCGCCCACGACGGGGCCATCGACCGCGTCTACGCCATCAAGGACCGACCGACGCACAAGCCGCTGACGCTGTTCGTCCGGGACCCCGAGGACTGGCGCCGCTTCGCCCGCCACGACGACCCCGCCGGCGTCGACGCGCTGGCTGAGGCGTTCTGGCCGGGCCCGCTGAACCTGGTGCTCGAACGCGACAGCCCGGCGCTCGACGATCGCTGTGCGATGGACGGGACGGTCAGCGTCGGCTGTCTCGCCAACCCGGTGTGGCGGGACCTGGCCGACGCGGTGGGCGGGCCCGTCGCGATGACCTCGGCGAATCAGTCGGGGGCGGTGCCCGACGACCGACTGGTCGACGTCGAACTGGCGGCCGACCACGTCGGCGACGCGGCCGACTACATACTCGGTGGCGAGCCGGAGGGAACCACTCGCGCCTCGACGATCCTCTCGCTGGCCGACGGCGCAGCCGGCGAGGCACGGATTCTGCGTCGGGGCGACCTGACGCCGGCCGACATCGAGCGCGCCACGTCGCTGACCGTCGAGTGACGGGAGCAAACCACGAACACGGTCGGGTGGACGCCGAGCAGGTGGCCCGTACCTGCCGTAGACGTGACGTGTGATAGCAGTACGCATATAAACCCGTCGCTGCTCGTCGCACCCGCCGGTAGCATAAAGCATATCTCCCGGGATGACGGACCTTCTCATAGTCTCACTCTATGAACGAAGTGCAACTAGAAGTGGCGAAAGCGTACCCGAACGACTCGGGTCGCGGTATCGCCCGTCTTGACCCCGATACGTTGTTGCATCTAAAGCTCTCGCCCGGTGATATCATCGAGATCGAGGGGAGCGATACGACGGCTGCGAAGGTGTGGCGTGCGGACCGGCAGGACTGGAACACGGACACGGTACGCATCGACGGGTTCACCCGACAGAACGCCGACGTCGGCATCGGCGAGCGCGTGACCATCCGGAAAGCGGAGGCGGAGAAGGCCGACAAGCTCGTGCTCGCACCACCGGAGGAGGCCTCCGTGCAGTTCGGCTCCGACGCGGCCGGCATGGTCAAACGGCAGATTCTCAAGCGGCCGGTCGTCGAGCGCGACATCGTCCCGGTGATGAGTTCCACGAACCACCCGTTCATGCGCTCGCCGGGCCAGGCCATCCCGCTCATCGCGGTCGAGACCGAGCCCGACGGCGTCTGTCTCATCACTGAGGACACCGAGGTGGAGCTCCGCGAGGAGCCCATCTCGGGCTTCGAGAAGACTGGCGGCGGCATCACCTACGAGGACATCGGCGGGCTCCAGAACGAGATTCAGCGGGTCCGCGAGATGGTCGAGCTGCCGATGAAACACCCCCAGATATTCAAGAAGCTCGGCATCGAGCCGCCACAGGGGGTCCTGCTGCACGGTCCGCCGGGCACCGGGAAGACCCTGCTCGCGAAAGCGGTCGCCAACGAGACCTCCGCCAGCTTCTTCTCTATCGCCGGCCCGGAGATCATCTCGAAGTACTACGGCGAGTCCGAACAGCAGTTACGCGAGATATTCGAGGACGCCAGCGAGGAGTCTCCCGCTATCATCTTCATCGACGAACTGGACTCCATCGCGCCCAAGCGCGAGGACGTCACCGGCGAGGTCGAACGCCGCGTCGTCGCCCAGCTGCTGACGATGATGGACGGCCTCGAATCGCGGGGCCAGGTCATCGTCATCGCCGCGACCAACCGCGTCGATTCGGTCGACCCAGCCCTGCGTCGCCCGGGCCGCTTCGACCGCGAGATCGAGATCGGCGTGCCCGACGAGGTGGGCCGCGAGGAGATACTCCAGATCCACACCCGCGGGATGCCCCTCTCGGACGACGTGACCCTCTCGAAGCTCGCGACCGACACCCACGGCTTCGTCGGCGCCGACATCGAGAGTCTGACCAAGGAGGCGGCGATGAAGGCCCTCCGACGGTACCTCCCCGAGATCGACCTCGACGAGGAGGACATCCCGCCCAGCCTCATCGACCGGATGATAATCAAACGGGAGGACTTCAAGGGCGCGCTCAACGAGGTCTCCCCGTCGGCGATGCGGGAGGTGCTGGTCGAGCTGCCGAAGATGTCCTGGGACAGCGTCGGCGGCCTCAACGAGGCCAAAGAGCAGGTCCAGGAGGCCGTCGAGTGGCCGATGAGCTCCCCCGAGAAGTTCGAGCGCATGGGCGTCACCCCGCCATCGGGCGTGTTGCTGTACGGCCCACCCGGCACCGGCAAGACGCTGATGGCGAAAGCGGTCGCCAACGAGACCGACGCCAACTTCATCTCGGTGCGTGGCCCGCAGCTGCTCAGCAAGTGGGTCGGTGAGTCGGAGAAGGCGATCCGACAGACCTTCCGCAAGGCGCGCCAGGTCGCCCCGACCATCATCTTCTTCGACGAACTCGACTCCCTGGCCCCGGGCCGGGGCGGCGAGATGGGGTCGAACGTCTCCGAGCGGGTCGTCAACCAGCTCCTGACGGAACTCGACGGGTTAGAAGAGATGGAGGACGTGATGGTCATCGGCGCGACCAACCGTCCCGACATGATAGACCCCGCGCTCATCCGCTCGGGCCGGTTCGACCGCCTCGTGATGATCGGCGAGCCCGACGTCGACGGCCGCGAGCAGATTCTTCGCATCCACACCGACGACACGCCGCTGGCCCCCGACGTGAGCCTGCGCGAACTCGCCGAACGCTCCAGTGGCTTCGTCGGCTCCGACCTGGAGTCCATCACCCGCGAGGCAGCCATCGAGGCCCTGCGCGAGTCCGACGACGCCGAGGAGGTCGAGATGCGCCACTTCCGTCAGGCGATGGAGTCGGTCAGGCCGACGATTACCGACGACATCCGCGACTACTACGAGCAGATGCAAGAGGAGTTCAAGGGCGGCTCCAGCCCGCGGCGCCAGCCCGGCGGCAGCGGTCGCATCGGCTTCCAGTAACGCGGTCGCTTTTTCCGGCCACTCACGCAGTGGCTGCTATCTGGCCGGTGTCCGCCGAGTACCCGGTACCGACCACTTGGTGTACCATCGGACTCTTTCATCCGCTGTCGGTCGGTAGCATAGGACAGTATGAGAAAGTCGGCCGCGAACGAAGGGGTAGACGTGGCGCTGGAGGCGCTGTCGAACCCGTACCGGCGCCAGCTCTTGCTCGCGCTTCTGGCGGAGAATCCACAGGACGACACGGACAGGGACCCGCTCGACCTCATCGACGACGACACGGAGGCCGAGCTGCTCGAGACGGCGCTCGTCCACGCCCACCTCCCGAAGCTCGAGTCGATGGGGTTCATCGAGTGGGACCGGGAGTCGGGCCAGATCAGCACGGGCCCGGAGTGGGCCGAGATCGCGCCCCTGCTCGAACTCATCGCGAACCATCGGGACGAACTCCCCGAGGGCTTCCTGTGAGTTACTGCTCTGCCTCGAACTCCGCTTCCATCGCAGCGACCAGCGAGTTGTCCACGAGCGTGATTATCGCGCGCCGCAACCGCTCGGTGACCGCCTGGTCCGAGATGCCGAACTCCTCGGCCAGGTCCTGGGTCGACACCGATCGCGGAATCGAGTAGTAACCGCCCTGAACCGCCCGTACGAGCGTCTCCCGCTGTGGCTGTGTGAGCCCGTAGAACGGCCCCGATTCTGGCCGGGCCGGGTTGTAGATGCGGCTGACCTCGACGGAGATGTCGTTGTCCGAACAGTACTCGCGGAACTGCCCGAGCGCCTCGTGAGTGCCGAATCGGAGCTCGAACTCCCAGCTGTCGGGTCCACCCGCCGCCGAGAGGATGGTCGCGCCGACGTCGTCGATGCCGCGGAAGAAGGTGTCCGCACCCACCTCCCAGTCCAGGGCGTACAGAATCCGGTCGTTGTGCGAGCTTATCTCACTGATCTCTGTCACCGAGTCGTGGGCTCGGACGTCCGACTCGAAGGCCGACGCGACGTCGCCGTGTACGGAGAAAAACGGGACTGCCCGCTCGCCGAGTGGGACGAGATTCTCGAGGACGATACTGGCGCCGTCCGTCACATCGAGTATCTGACCCAGTTCGAACGCAGCAGCGGGAATGCGCAGATGCGCGATGACAGCCATTTCCCTGACCAAACGAGCGTGCGATGTAAATATGGGAAGCATGGCACACCATTCCCGGAAATCAAACTTGGTACACCATGCTAAACGATAGGTCTTTCAGCGCGAGGCACTAATCCTGACTCATACCGCAAGCCCTTCTCGGAGTCCGGTCCGTTCCCGACGATGCTCTCGCGTCGCGGCCGTACGTCCCCAGCTATGACACGAAATATTAGCAGCGCTGCAGAGTTCGAGTCCGCCCTCGCGGATATCGTCGAATCGGCTATCGAGAACGGCGTCGACGTCCGCGGCGCGTGGGAGTTCAAGACGGACGGCTCCACGCACTACTGGGAACTCAACGTCGTCGAACTGGCCCGACGTGACGACGAGGAGGACTGATACGGACCGTTGTAGCAATTTACCGGTCGGGGTAGACGTTTGCCGGCAATAATCTACAACGGTCCGTATGACAGGCCCCGCCCCGTTCAGGACTCCATCTGCTCGCCCATGTGGTCGAAGACGTCGCGGTGGTCCTCCTGTGGGCTGAAGAGGACAACCTCGGTGTCTCGCTCGGCTCTGGCTGTGTGGCCCGGTGGCCAGTAGATCACGTCGCCGCCGCGGTCGGTCTCCTCACTGCCGTCGACGTAGGAGAGGGTGATCTCGCCGTCGATGACGTAGCCCCAGTGGGGGACCGGACAGTGGTCGTCCGGGAGCCCCTCCAGTAGCGGGGAGATGTCGGTCCCGGCGGCGAATTGCATGTGCTCGGCGCTCAGTGTGGTATCTGCGGGCAGTTCGCCGAAGTCCATCTGCTGCTGGACGGTCGCGTCCGGCGTCTCCATCAGTGTCGGAATGTCTTCTTTCGTCGTGTGCATCGTGTGATTCCCGTGCTATCATACACCACGGTCGGTGAAAGCTGGATAGTACCAGTTGCTGGTCGCTGCCGTGACCGACGCGTGCCCGATAGCTGCCGGCGGCGCCACGCCGACCGGTGACGACACCGCGAACTGCGTGTGACAGTCGCCCCCCGGACTGACGGCCACTGGTCGGTTCGGTTCCGGGGAGTCAGAGCACCCGCAACCGATACCCCTCGATAGCCGTCTCGTCGGCCACGCGCCCGGTTTCGACTGCGGTGTCGACGATGTCCGCGACGAACGCCTTCGGGACCTCGACGCTGATGAAGTCCGTCTCGCCGGGGACGGTCAGCCGGGCCATCGTCCGCTCGGTCCCGTCGTCGTTGTAGATACTGCCCACTTTCTCGCCGCCCCGCAGGAAGCGAAGCGTCACGTCCGTCGCGTCGAGTTCGTCGAAGCTGACCTCGAAGACCCTGTGGTCGTCCTCGATACGGGCGAGCAGTCGGCCGCCGTGCTCCGTGACAAGCATGGCCGGACGTTGGGCCCGGCGACGTATAGGCACCCCGGGGCCTGACATATCAGACCAGCACACCGTTCATATATAGTGCTATATTCTGCCCGTTCGTTCCTGAACTAGCCCGGTCGTTTTACTGAAAAACACTTTTGGCGGTGGAAACGAAACGCTCGGATACAGTATGCAACTCGACCCGTCCGCGGTCGGCGGCACCGTCGCCCCCGACCAGTCGGTCTCTTCCCCACCCGTGGCGCCGGTCGCTGTCGACCCGGCCGCCACCGCATCGTGAGCGCGGTGACGCCCCATCCATCGATATGACTACTGATACCCCAGCAGCCGATAGTCCGCCGAAAAGCACGCTCTTCTGTCCGGAGTGTGGCCACAGCAGTCGCTACGACGGTGACTGGACGCGAGCCAGGAGCGGTCGGACCGTCCACTACATCTGTCCGGACTGTCATACGGAGATTACGACCCGTCCGGCGTCGGCCGAACCGACGGTGACCCCTGTCACCGAGTTCTGGACCCGCTGGACCGACACCGTCCAGACACTGCAAAGCGTCTGGCTGAAATCGTTGTTCCGGGCCTGAGACGCCGTGGGCGACTACAGCTCGCCCAGCTTCCGCAGCAGCTGCCCGCGGTACTCCTCGTCGGCCTGGACACCTTTGCGTTCGAGGACGTTGCGCTCTAGCTTATCGAGCGCGACGTTGAACGCCATCTCGGCGCCGTACCCCTCCCCGGAGCCGGCCGCCTGGCCCTTGTTGGTCCGGAGGCGAATCTGGCACTGGATGAGCGGCGTCCCCCGAAGTTTCTCCTTGTGCTCGTGGAATCGGACGTGGGCGTGCTGGACCTGCATCGCCTGGTACTTGTCCGCGACCTCGCTGATGTCTTCGCGGATGTCCGCCCGGGAGATGGTGTCCAGCAGGGAGATGTTGGTTATCTGGACGTCCATGTGGTCCTCCTCGGTGTAGGTCAGCGCCCGGAGCACGTCGGTCTTGGTGACGATGCCGACGACGTGGTCGTCGTCGTCGGTCACCACGAGCCCGCCGAAGTCACGCTCCAGCATCCGGGAGACGGCGTCCCGAACCGAGTCGCTGGGGTCGGCCGTCTCGACGGGGCTGTTCATGATGTCGTAGACGGGCAGGTCGAGCACCCGCTCGATTTCGCCGGAGCGGTCGCCCCGGGTGGCCTTGTTCATGTCACGGACGACCACGTCGACGATGTCGTGACGGGTGACCATCCCGGTGAGACCGTCGCTGTCGTCGAGCACCGGCAGCCGGGAGATGCTGTGTTTCCGCAGGAGATTGACTATCTGCCCGACGTTCGTGTCTTCCCGGACAGTGATGACGTCCTCGGTGTAGATCTGCTCGATGGTGAGGGCGTCGAGATTCTCGAGAACCGCCTCCAGGATGGCGTCTTCGGTGATGATACCCCAGAGCTCCTCGCCCTGGAACACCGGCGCCACCTTCGTCCCGCCCTCGACGAGGACACGAGCGACCTTGCGCACGTCGGCGGTCCGCTCGATTTTGGGCGCCGACTGCACCATCGCCCCCGCCTTGGCGTCGTCCTCCACGTGGGATTGCACCAGCTGTTTCTGCGTGATGACGCCGGCGTACTCACCACCATCGGTGACGATGATGCCTTTCGGGTTCTCCCGCTCGAAGATGGCGCGGACCTTCCCGAGCCGCTTGTTGGCGTCGACCTCGACAAACTCTCTCGTGGCAATGTCAGAAATATCCATCGTGCTTCCCAGGCGGAGATAGCACGTGAAGGGTTATCAAGGTTGGTTTAGTTCCCACTGCGTGGGGCCGGGGACAACGTTTAGGATAGTCGAGCCGTCTGTGGGATATGCTCCCCGACATCGGCGTGTTCGGTCCCTACACCTACCTCGTGACAGAGGTCGTCTGGGGGACCGTCGCGCTGGCGCTCCTGTGGCGGGCCGACGCGCTCCGGACGGCCGGCAAGACCATCGTCACCCTCTATCCCATCGCGTACGTCTGGGACTGGTACACCCTCGAAGTGGGGGTCTTCGCCATCCAGCTGCGGACCGGCGTCGACCTGCTCGGCATCCCCATCGAAGAGCACATCTTCATGGTCGTCGTCCCCGCGCTGGTCATCGGTCTCCACGAGACCCTCCACGGCGGCGACTAACAGCGCCGAGACATCGCCTTTCTGGGTCAAGTTTAAGGAGATTATATCCTGCAGTGAGGTTCATACTCCACCCACCGAACGTATATGTAGGTCCATCTTCATATCCCGGGTACCATGAACCAGACCGACCCCTACATCGAACTGTACGTCCGCTCGATGCTCCCCGACGGCGCCGGGTCGCGCCAGGATGACGTCATCGACAAACTCGACGAACTGGAGCGCCGCGAGGAGATCGCGGGCTACAACGTCGTCGTCTGGGGCAAGCAGATCGCCCCCGAGTCCGCCGCCGCCAGCACGGAGGCGGGCCGCTACATCCTCAACCGCGTCGCCGAGTTCAAGCAGTGGGCGCTCTCGAACAACGTCTCCCTGGAGTCGTTCTACCAGCGGACCTCGGTCGACTCCGAGGCCGCCGACTCGCCCTACGACGCGATGGTTCTCCCCGTGATGGGGCTGGCACAGTACGACGGCGAGGAACTCGCCCACGTCGCGCCGTGTACCGACGGCGAGAACGTCCACACTATCACTGACCGTCTGGAGCGCCTGGACGCCGGCGACGCCTCCGCGCTCGAACAGCGGACGGCGACCGGGATTTCCTCAGATTAACTGTCGAGGGTCCGGGCGTAAGAGCCGACGTCCTCGTCGTCCGACAGCGATTCGACCACGTCGTCGGCGTCGACGGCGAGCTCGTAGGCCGGGCGCCCCTTCCCGACCGCGTCCTCCGTCTCCGCCTTGGCGAGCAGCCCCGCCTCGGCCAGGTTCCCCAGTGCCGTGATGACCTCCTGGCGCTCGATGCCCCCGAAGGGCGGCCGGTCGAGTTCGTCCATGCGCGCCTTCGCTATCTCGGTGACGTCGTAGGAGTGTGCCGGCGTCTCCCCGTCGCCCGACAGCTCGACGATCGACAGCAGGACGAACTGTTCGAACGACTGGACCGAACCGAGTGCCTTGTTCATACATATAAGTACGCTGGCCGATGTAAGAAGCTACTGAAACTGACCGGAATTGCGGGCCTTCATACGGGAAGGCGGTACTAATCTGGCCCGGAGATGGACCGCCGCTATAGGGACGCCGGCTTTCTCAGGGGACGGTACGTCGAGGCGGGCCAGTCAGCGAGCGACATCGCCGACGACTGCGGTGTCACGAAATCGACGATCTCACACTGGCTCTCCCGTCACGGCATCACCGACGGTACTTCTTACGAGCGAACGCAGTGCGAGAACTGCTCGGAGTTCTTTCGGTACGCACCATCGCTGCGCGACGGCGTCTACTGCTCGAACGCCTGCGCGAACGACCAGCGCAAACGGCAGGTTGCGGTCGAGTGTGTCGGCTGTGGCGAGACGTTCGAACGACGGGCGTCACTCGATACGGAGTACTGTTCTATCGGGTGTTGGGGGCAAGACATCCGCATAGAAGGCAATTTTACTGCGGTATCTGGAACGAACAGCGACAGAAAGCACTCGAACGAGACGGATACGAGTGCGTGGAATGCGGAATAAGCAACAGCGAACACAAAGCCCGGTTTGATCGCGAACTTGATCTCCACCACCGCGTTCCTGTGCGACAGTTTGCCAAGTGGAACTGTCCAATCAGAGACGCACACGCATTACGGAATCTTGTCACGTACTGTAGGACCCATCACCCAGACGCTCCTGGAAGTACTACTGAGTCCGAATAACGAGCAACACCTCTCCCAAATTTTGTGTTAGTATTTTGAAAAGTGGGTTCGGGCGGATTTGAACCGCCGGCCTCCTCCATGTCAAGGAGGTGTCATAACCGACCTAGACCACGAACCCTCGCTGGCACGCAACCAATCCTTGCCGGGGGGTATAATTGAAGGTTTCGAATTCGGTACCCGCACGGCGTCTGTTGATTCGGCACACACGTGGGGAGTTCTCTTGGACCCCGATAGGCTTAAGTCAGTGTGCAGATTTGTACATCACAACACGAAAAAGACCATTGGTGACCACTATGCAGGATTACATCGAGCGCGTTACGGACGGCGAGGACCTGACACAGGACGAGGCACGCGAGGTCGCGACGCTCGTCTTCGAAGACGCCACCGAGGCCCAGATCGGAGCGCTGCTGTCGGCGCTGCGGGCCAAGGGGGAGACCGAAGCCGAAATCGCGGGCTTCGCCCAGGGGATGCGCGACGCGGCCCGGACTATCGAGCCCGACCGCGAGGGGCTGGTCGACACCTGCGGGACCGGTGGCGACGACTACAACACCATCAACGTCTCGACGACGAGCGCCATCGTCGCGGCGGGGGCGGGCGTCCCCATCGCGAAACACGGTAACTACTCGGTCTCCTCCTCGTCGGGAAGCGCCGACGTACTGGAGGTCGCGGGGGTCGACGTCGACGCGGAGCCGCCGGCCGTCGAGGCGCGCATCGAGCGGGACGGTATCGGGTTCATGCTCGCACCCGTCTTCCACCCGGCGATGAAGGCCGTCATCGGCCCGCGCAAGGAACTGGGGATGCGCACCGTGTTCAACATCCTCGGGCCGCTGACGAACCCCGCCGGGGCCGAGGCACAGGTACTGGGTGTGTACGACCCCGACCTCGTCCCGGTGCTCGCCGAGGCGCTGGCCCGTCTGGACACCGAGCGGGCGCTCGTCGTCCACGGCAGCGGGCTGGACGAGATAGCCATCCACGACGAGACCACCGTCGCGGAGGTCACCGGGGACTCCATCTCGGAGTACACCGTCACGCCCGCCGACATGGGTCTCGAACAGCACGACATCGACGCCATCGCCGGCGGCTCGCCCGAGGCAAACGCCGAGGACCTCCGGGGTATCGTCTCCGGCGAGGTCACCGGCGCGAAGCGGGACATCATCCTCGCGAACGCGGGCGCGGCCATCTACGTCGCCGGTGTCGCCGAGAGCCACGAAGGCGGTGTCGAACTGGCTCGCGAGGCCATCGAGTCGGGCGACGCCGCCGCGAAGCTGGAGGACCTGATCGGGGCATGACGCGCGTGAAAATCTGTGGCGTCACCAGCAGCGAGGACCGCGACGCCGTCGTCGCGGCCGGCGCAGACGCCGTCGGGGTCATCCACGGGGTCCCGGTCGACACGCCCCGCGAGGTCGAGGAAGACACCGCACAGTCGCTCGTCGCCGGCGTCCCGCCGCTCGTGACGAGCGTGCTGGTGACGATGCCGACGACAGTCCAGCAGGCGGTCACGCGCGTCGACGCGGTCGAGCCCGACGCCGTCCAGGTCCACGACGGCCTCGACCCAGCGGAGCTGGGCGCACTCGCCCGGCGCGTGAACCAGCAGATAATCGCCGTCGTCGACGCCGAGGCCGACGATATCGCCGACTACGCCGACCACGCCGACGCCTTGCTCGTGGACTCGGTCGACGACGAGGGCGCCGGCGGCACCGGCGAGACCCACGACTGGGGGCGCACCCGCGAACTGGTCGCCTCGCTCGACGCCCCCGTGATTCTGGCCGGCGGCCTCACTCCGGAGAACGTCGCCGAGGCCGTTCGGACCGTCGAACCGTTCGCCGTCGATACCGCCAGTGGCGTCGAGGTGAGCGGGGGAGTCAAGGACCACGACGCGGTCCGCGCCTTCGTCGCGAACGCGACCGCGGCGACGGCCGACGGGGAGGTGTCGGCGTGACGCTCGATATCTCCCGCGAGCAGTTCGTCGAACACGCCGAGGCCGACCGACCGGTCGTGGTGCGCGCCGCGGCCGAACTGGCCGTCGACGTCGAACCGCTGTCGGCATACGCCGCCCTCTCGGGGCGAACGAGTGACGCCGCCGAGAGCGACTACACGTTCCTCTTAGAGAGCGCCGAGAAGGTCGCCTCCAGCGACCCCGACGGCGCCTTCGCCCCCGAGACGGACGACCGCCACGCCCGCTTCTCGTTCGTCGGCTACGACCCGCGAGCGGTCGTCACCGTCACCGGCGAGGAGAGTGACGTCGAGGTGTTCGACGACCGCTACGCCGACCTGGTGACCACCGACGGCGGCGACGTCGTCGACGACCTCCGGGCGGCGATGCCCGACGTCGAACTGCGCGGCTTTCCCGAGATGGACCGCCAGCACCTCGACGGCGGGCTCGTGGGATTTCTGGCCTACGACGCCGTCTACGACCTCTGGCTCGACGAGGTCGGGATGGAGCGACCCGACTCCCGGTTCCCGGACGCGCAGTTCGTCCTGACCACGTCCACGCTCCGGTTCGACCACGCCCAGCAAGTGGTCGAACTCGTGTTCACGCCCGTCGTCCGTGCCGACGAGGACGCCGGCGAGCGCTACGACGAACTCGTCGCCGAAGCCGAGCGCGTCGAGGCGGCGCTTTCGGGGGCCGACGACCTCTCGACCGGCGGCTTCACCCGCGAGGCCGAGGTGGCCGGCCCGAAAGACGAGTACGAGGACGCCGTCAGGACGGCGAAAGAGTACGTCCTCTCGGGCGACATCTACCAGGGCGTCATCTCCCGGACCCGGGAGCTGTACGGCGACGTCGACCCGCTGGGGCTGTACGCGGCGCTGCGGGAGGTCAACCCCTCGCCGTATATGTATCTGCTGGGCCACGACGACCTGAGCATCGTCGGCGCCAGCCCGGAGACGCTCGTCTCCGTGGCCGGTGACCGCGTCGTTTCGAACCCCATCGCGGGCACCTGCCCGCGCGGGAACTCCCCCGTCGAGGACCGCCGGCTGGCCGGTGAGATGCTCGCCGACGGGAAGGAACGGGCCGAACACACGATGCTGGTCGACCTCGCGCGAAACGACGTTCGACGGGTCAGCGAGGCCGGGTCGGTTCGGGTCGAGGAGTTCATGAACGTCCTCAAGTACAGCCACGTCCAGCACATCGAGTCCACGGTGACCGGCACACTCTCGCCGGAGCAGGACGCCTTCGACGCCGCGCGGGCGACGTTCCCGGCTGGGACCCTATCGGGCGCGCCCAAAATCCGCGCGATGGAGATAATCGACGAACTGGAACGCTCCCCGAGAGCCCCCTACGGCGGCGGCGTGGGCTACTTCGACTGGGGCGGTGACACCGACTTCGCCATCGTCATCCGGTCGGCGACGGTCGAGGCGGGGGTCTCGTTGCCCGACGGGACTGGCAGCTACGACCGCATCACCGTCCAGGCCGGCGCCGGCATCGTGGCCGATTCGGACCCCGAAAGCGAGTACATCGAGACCGAGCAGAAGATGGACGGCGTGCTGGCGGCCGTCGAGCGTATCGAGGACGAGCCAGCCGACTCGACCGTCGTCGACGAGCCGGAGGTGGGCCGATGAGCGCCGACACCGCGAGCGACACGGCGGCGGACCAGCCACGCGTCCTCTTTATCGACAACTTCGACTCCTTTACCTACAACCTCGTCGAGTACGTCTCCGAACACGCCGAGACGGAGGTCGTCCGGAACACGGCCACGCTCGACGACGTGCGAGCGTTCGACCCGGACGCCATCGTCATTTCCCCGGGGCCGGGCCACCCGAAGAACGACCGGGACGTCGGCGTGACGATGGACGTGCTCCGCGAGATAAGCCCCGAAGTGCCGACGCTGGGGGTCTGTCTCGGCCTCGAAGCGGCCGTCTACGCCTACGGCGGCACCGTCGGCCGTGCCCCCGAGCCCATCCACGGCAAAGCGTTTCCCATCGACCACGACGGCGAGGGCGTCTTCGCCGGACTGGAGCAGGGGTTACAGGGCGGGCGCTACCACTCGCTGGTCGCGACCGAGGTGCCCGAGGCGTTCGAGATTTCGGCGACGACGACGACTGACGGCGTCGTCACGAGCGACGCGAGTGACGGCTCGTCGGACTCGGACGCGTCCGACGGTGGCACGGAGCTGGTGATGGGCGTCCGTCACCGCGAATACCCCATCGAGGCCGTCCAGTTCCACCCGGAGTCGGTGCTGACGGCGGTCGGTCACGACGTCATCGAGAACTTCCTCGCCGGGCTCTAGAACGGGCCCATTCCGAATCCGAGCAGGCCGAGCAGCCACAGCACCGAGACGGCGATGATGGCGATGATGACGAGCCGCCACGCGACTTTCATCACTATGCGGGCCACAACCATGACAATAGCTATCAGGACGAGGCCGACGAGTATCGCCGGAACGGTGCCGATCCCACCCATTTGCAACAGGCCGAGCATACTGTCTGTGACACGTAGCAGACACAAATAGTTCGTGGCTTCGACAGCGGTAGCGATAACCGTTCAATCGGCCGAAACGAACCTGACATACCCGGCTCCGGTCTACCGTCGCGCGCGCCACACACGGGCCGGCCGAGCCGCCGCTGCTGGGGCGCATCGCAGGACAGCGGCGGTACGGCCCGAAAACCGCCGGACGGCGTCACGTCTGACGCGGGCCGTAAGCTTCGCTATCGGACGCCAGTCGGCGCCAATCTCCACCTGAAACCCCCGCTCGTTTCCACTGGATTTCCCACTCCTATCCGGCGGTTTGTGGGGTTCCGATTTCACTTTCACTGCGGTCTACTCACCATTAATAAGTAACCGCCGTTGCTAGTGGTCGTACACCAGCAGTCCGTACCCTGTCGTCGGCATCGGCTCGTAACCACCGTAGTGTTAACTCTCTAATAACTACGGGAATTGACACGAAACTGAGAAAGCAAGCGTTATACCCCATCCATGAATACCTATTCGCCGCCAGAAATGACCGGAACTCGGAACACACCAAAACGGAACATCGGCCGCCAGCGGGTCGCTACAGTGGGGAGGACGACGCATGAGTGACGCGGGACTCAGCGCCGACGACCTCACACTGCCGATCAAGCGCACCGAGGGAGAGACCCTCGAAGACCGGCTGACAGGCAACGCCTACCACAACATCCTGCCCGCGCGATACCTCCGCAAGGACTCGAACGGGGACCTCGTCGAGAGCCCCGAGGACCTCTTCGAGCGCGTCGCGAAGAACATCGCGCTCGCCGAAGCCGTCTACGAGGCCGAC
>Ga0136589_1000170_pt1 | contig 34372 bp, 48 predicted proteins | sample AntRauMFilla3764_FD_104640 | JGI IMG/M metagenome (GOLD analysis project Ga0136589, IMG submission 104640) | Saline lake microbial communities from Rauer Islands, Antarctica - Metagenome Filla 3 #764 | ecosystem: Environmental > Aquatic > Non-marine Saline and Alkaline > Saline | place...
ATTTTAATAAGTTATACCGTTACCGTTATTGTAGTTGTCGGTTATGTTTTGCTGACTCCATCCGCTACCTTTTACTACAACTGTTTCTTTTAGTTTTCCAACTAAATTTAAATTTGCCGCAAAAGTTTCATCTCCTAATTTAACTATACTTGGACCATTGAAAAAAGTAAATCCTACAGGTAAATTTTCTCTTTGTTCAATAACACCGTCAATAAATAAACTCATTTTTCCACATCGTAAAGTAACTCCCAAAATGTATTTTTGTCCTATTGTTGGTATAAAGTCAGTTCTTACCCCAAATCGATTGTTGGATGAATCCCAAATATGAAAAACAAATTCGTTTTCAAAAAAAACTAGCTGCCATTCTTGAACACCAGCTTGTTTGCTTTCTCTTTTTGAAACTAACCAAGCCCTGTTCTCAAAATTAATATCATCAAAAATAACTTCCGTTTTAATAACAAAATCAGTATTATTTCCATTTCCATCGGTAAAACTAAAATCATCTTCATCAGCTATTTTTACATATTCATATTCAGAGTCAAAAGTGTAATATTCACCATTTCTTCCTATTGAACCATTCAGAGTTCCATTGTAGCCATTAACTAAATTAATTGCATTTCCTGTAGTTTCGTCTAATCTGTAGTAAGCGACTGCATTCCCAAACATTGAAAATTCTGGACATCTCAATCTACTAGCTGCTATTATTCCCATGTTCATATTAAGCGAGTTTAAGTGTTCCTAGTATTGTACTTACATCGCTCCCGTCGGTTCTGATTCCAAAAAAACAATGCTGTTCTGCTGTTTCCGCTAAGAATACTGAAGGAAGGTTAAGAGTTCCACCAGATTCTGCTGAAAATGTTACTTGACCTGTGCCACCTTGCTTACCTTGAAATTCTAAGTTAGCAGCTAGCCCGTTAGGTACTACAACCGTACACGCATTAGAGAATATTAAGAACTTATCTACATCGGTAGCTAATAGAATGTAACTAGATGCTGTAACTGTTTTGTTGGTTCTTGCTGTAAGATCTTCGCCTGCAGGTCCTGTTTCTCCTTGTGGTCCAGTTAATGAGTCTATAAAATCCTGTTGACTTCCAGTGTTGCCAGCATTTAGCCATACTTGATAAGCTGAATCACCGTCAGCACCATCAGAACCAATAGCACCATCCTCTCCTTTAATTGAATCTATAAAGTCTTGCTCAGTTCCTGTATTGCCTAAACTTAACCAAACATTATAAGCTGAGTCACCAATATCTCCCTTTTCACCAATTAAAGAATCTAAGTAATCTTGGACTGTACCTGTATTTCCATTTGCTAACCAAACATCATAAGCAGAATCACCAACACTTCCATCATTTCCATCGTCTCCTTTAGGTCCTATTAAACTAGGAGTAGTAAAAGTAGTTGCATCTATATATGTAAATGTTAAAGTTCCATCACCATTATCTTCAATATTTTCTATAGAGTTTCTATCTGTAAGATTAACTAAAGTACTTTCTAAATTAGTTATAGCACTAATAGGATGAGAATTTACTTCATCACGTCCTCTTAATTGTGAGTGAATAATTTGTAAAGGTGTAGTAACATAACTCCCGTTACCATTTCCAACTTGAAAAGTTACAGTTACATTACTAGTCCTTGTTGTATTTGCATAAATTTTGATTCCTAATCTATCAGTCTCATTTGTGTCATAAGCAGGTTTAAAGATTTGACTAGCAACCATTTCCGCTATAGAGTTATTTATTTCTCTACTATCAAAAGTAAATAAAATCGTTTCAGTACCACCTACTGTTCTTTTAAATACTTCATATCTTAATTTTGTGATTCCTTGTGAAGCAGTTGTACTTACAAAAGAATTAAGCACCCACAATCCCGAAGGTATTTGATTAGTGTCTAAATCAACATTGAAGATGTAGTTTTGTATTAAAACTTCGTTATCGTTTACTACTGTATTAATGGTAGTTGCATTATTATCATCTGAATAGCTTAATTGTTTATAAGCTGGTACATTTATACTATCTAAATTAGTAAAATAAACGTTACCTGCGTAACCTCCTGAACCAACGCTTTCATTTAACTTTGTCCTTACTTCTGGACTTAGCTTTGGCTCTGTTACTGCATCATCATCTATTTCCGCAGTTGACACCGTGTCTAACTCAGATAAGTCTCCAAAACTAGGTAGGTTTTCTATTACATTTACATCTATTTTTTTACCTTCTTTGGGTCTTATTGTTGTAGCTGTATCTGCTTCCCATTTACAGTAGTCTAATAACTCTTCATCGGTTATTCTACTAAAATCTTCTTCCGTTGGTTCATATACTCCGATCCCTACTGGACCAGTATCTCCTGAGTATAACCATGCTTGGTTACTTCCATTTTGCTCTGCTCTAAATATAGTGTAAGCTTCACTTTCATCTTGTAAAGTGTAAGGTGGTGTTTTTGCACTTACAAATTCCCAAATTTCTTGTGAACCTATATCTCCTACATCTATTGTCTCTGTATTTCCCCCTTCTAGACTTCCTGTAGAAAGAGGTTCTTTTGATATCACTCGTATTTGAAAAGCCTCTACTGTATTATTCCCCTCTCCATAGTCTCCTGCTACTACGTCTTTTCTTTGAAACACGCATATAGCAAATATGTCTTTGAATATTGTAGTAAAAAAAGGAACTTCATTTTTAGATATGGTGAAAGGATTTCTTCTATTTATATCAAAAGCTATTTGTTGAGCTAGTACTGTACTATCTCCGAAAATCAATCCCGATGAAGGTACATTTATAGAACTAGTAAAAATTCCTGTACTATTTTCTTTTAATACTAATTCACTATCAGCAGTCCCTGTATTCCACCAATACTCTAAAACCTCTCCGTCCTCTACAACACCTACAGTTTTGCCTACTTTTCTTACAGCTTGAGGTACTCTGGACTTTGCTTCAGCCAAAGAATTCCAAACACCATAGTAAAAGTCAACATTTGACTCAGGGTTTACTACTTTTATAGTATTCGCTAAATTAAAAGTGTTATCCATTTTCTTAACTTAATGTTATCTCTGCCATTACATTCAAAGGAATTGCTGTTTGTAGATTAAAAATCTTATAATTTACTAGATTTCCTCCTCCATCTTCCACACTTATAGTAGATTCTGAAAAGTTACCTGTTATATTTTCGTTGTTCTGTGTCGTCGCATTCACCAAGTCTTTAGTATCTGGGATTACAATAGTAAATCTAGTGGTATTTATATTTACCGTAAACCTATCTGTGTTACTAAAGTTTGAGTTTAAACTCCTTATTGCTGAAGAAGTTGTCGGAAAGTTTGCAACTGAGCCAAAAAATTGCCTGTACCTTCCTACAAGTTGCACATTGTTATCACCTATAGTTCCCGCTGGAAAAGGGAAATTAAAATTATTCCCTTCACTGTTTAATGGCTGCGGTCCTATTTGATGAGTCACTATAGACTCAAACTCGTTTTGTCCTTCTGTTACCACATGAGAAAAAGATATAGTATCGCCCGCCTGACTAGTTCCATCAAAGCTATACCCTGATGCTGCTCCTGCTCTTAAGTCTTGGGTGGCGTTTGGGTTCCATGTTCCTGAAACCAAGTCCCCTCTTATAAGGCCTCTATTAAATTGTCCTGTGAGGGTTATGTTGGCTGTAGAACCTACCTCTCTAATTCCTGTTATAGAAGTAGCCAAGTTATAAGATGGTGATATCAAAGTTGGTTCGTAAGTAGAGAGTAGTAGTAATTTTACGAAATCTGTAAAAGACAGGCCTTCTTCTAATATATCACCTATATTTATGTTACCCGCTACAATTTGTGCAGGAACTTCTTCTTCTAAATTTGATAGTTGATCTAAATCAAGACTTTCTAATAAAGTGTCAACTTGGTCAGATGTATAGTAATTATTCAGTAATTGATTTATTTGAGTGCTAGTCAGATATTCAGATAAATCAACTTCAACTCCTTTTTCTATTAAATCAGAGTCTTCTGTACCATCTTTCCACCAGTACTCGACAACACTAGTGCCATCTAATACACCTACTGTTTTACCTTTTGCTCTTACAGCTTGTGGTACATTTAATACTGCGTCTGTGACGTTATCCCAAACTCCGTAGTAGAAATCCACGTTTGAAGAAGGGTTTACTATTTTTACTAAATTGGCTAAATTGAAAGTGCTCATTGGTATATTTTAAAGGGTTACATTTACAGTTACCTCTAATGGTATTGCTGTGGAGTATTCTAATAAGTTGTAAGTTACAGGGTTAAAGTCTGCATCTGTTATTGTAAGTGTTCTTTGATTGTCTAAGAAGTTTTGAGTAAGCGTTTCGTTGTTGGAAGTAGTTATTTTTATGCTGTTTGTATTTATAACTTGAGGTATAGCTATAGTCATAAACCTTTGGTTAGCATTAAAAGAAAAAGAGTTAGAGTTTTCGAATACGGAACTTAAATCTTGTCTTATATCTGCTCCTTGTGTAAAAAAAGAGGTACTGCTTCCAAAAAATATATTATATCTTCCCACTATGTTTTTATTTGAAGTTATTGTTCCTGCTTGTATTCTTCCTGTTGAGTCCTCTTCTCCTATGTTGTTCTGTTTTAAGCCTCCTTGCTCGTAAGTTATTTCACTAGAATGAGTGACTGTTTCTCTTCCTATAATAAAAGAATCTCCTCCTGCCAAAACATTTTGGTTTGTGTCTGTATCTGCGATTATAGTACTATCTCTGAACAGTTTGATGCTTGTTACTTCTCCTGCATCATTCCTGAAAAAGTTTGTGCTCAGTATCCTACTTAAATTTGTTCCTGCTTCTACAACTGTAGGATTCCCAAAATCAACTGTAGAAGATGGTGGTACATAGTTTGGTGGTTGAATTATAGCATTTTTCAAAGCTTCAATGTCGTCCAAGATAGAACTACTAACTTCTAGTTCAACTACTTCTCCATTTAAGTTAACTTCAATAGTTCCATTTGGAGATTGAATGTTTGCTATAGAGTCTGCATCACCAGCTATTAGAAAAATGTTTTTCCTAGAATCTGTAACATACATCTCTACCCCTAAAGCTTCTCTTAAAAAATAAACTGCATTTGCACATCTATCTTCTTTAGCAGGCAAGGCCATTACAAAAAAATGAGGTGTTTGTTTTGACATTACCACTCTATTTTTGGCACACAATTTCCTATTATATTACAGGATTCTTCTTGTGTTGGTTCGTTTGTTTCTTGTTTGTAAACTTGTATAGCTGTATAAAAACCTTTACTTTTTGGTGGGCACTTGTCTTGAAGTTTGCCTTCTATTTTGTCCCATATGTAATCTAGCATTGAACAACTTTCTGGACAAGTTTTGTCATACATCATGAAGGTTTGTAAAAATCTTCCTTCATCCATTTTTTCACCTAACATAAACCTCTTCCACATATTCTCTTTTTCTACAAATTTGAGAAGTCTGTTCTCATATTTATCTCTATAATATTCGGGGGAAATTGTGTTTATACTTTGTGGCATCTTATATACAGTCTTTACATTCTTTATAAGCTTTCAATCTAGTAGTTGCTAATTTGAACGCATCTTTGGCTTGTGGAATTAATCCTTTTCTAGCATTAGCAGAGGCAGCTCTAAGTAAGCCTTCAATAACTAATAGTTTGTTCATTATTTCTGTATTGAATATACTATATTCTAAATCTAGCTTTATCCAAACTTCATCTAAATCGTTTTGAAAGTTGTCCTTTTTAAGGTAATTCTTTTCTAGAACTCTTTCTCCATCTTTACCTGCTTTAAGCTGTATATTGTATATACCATCAGGTAATTTTTCAGTGTTTTCTTCGCAGTCAATGTGTGAAGATAAGTTCAAACTTAAAGAATTAAAACCGTTAGTTTTTTCTTTAGCAAATACAGAAACTATAGGTTCATCTCTATTAGGCGTTTTTATTTCTAGATAAGCGGGCATATTTTTTATGACACGCCATCTAGAATAATCTGCAACTAATAGAATTTCAGGATCCCCTGAGTCTAAAACTTGAAAGTTTAATTTTATTTTACCTATGTCTGACATTGTGAATTATTAAGGTGTCTCTAGTATATCTACTCTGCCTTCTAGTACGGTTAAGTCCTCTTGTAGAGATTGCTTCTCTAATTCAAGAGCATCTATTTTTTCCATTAGGTCTGTGACCATTGCGGGAAGATTGAACCAAGTTACTTTTTCCATTTTAATTGTTATTTAATTGTTTTTAGATATTTTTTTAAATTTTTCTACTCCTCTAGAACCAAAGTAAGCTAAACATACAGTTATCAAAAGATTTTTTAATAGTTCTACCCACTCAGGGGCAACTATAAAAGTCTTTATAGAACTATCAAGCATTACAAATATGAACATGCAAGCCATTAAAAATGCTAGTACCAGCGGTCTTATATTTTTACTTAGCCAACTATCCGAAGTCATGTCGGCTTTCCATCTCTTTGTAACGTTAAGCATATCTTGCTTATCCATTTCAATTTCAGCCTGTAGCATTATTTTCTCACTTTCTGTGAGTTCTTCTGTTCCTGCTATTTTATCTGATAACTTTTTAAGTCCTTCTATCCCTGTAATACTTCCTGCTATGTCTAGTAATCCAGGTGCTACATTTTTACCTTGTTTTACCAACCAACGAAGTGAATCACCGACTCTTGTACTTCCATTGCGTTCTTTATATGTTAGTTTATCGTCTGGCATTATATATCAAATAAATATACTTTTGGGTTTTTTGGATCATCACACACATCTAAATGTACCCACGTAATAGGTTTTCCTTTTAATTTGTGTTCTAATCTTATAGGGTGTGGTAGTTCTTCCTGTACAGACAAAAGCCAATTTCTATGTTCTTCGGCTGTTTCTCCCTCAACATCATAGTCTAAAGCCATAGCTAATACGTGACCACTTAACCAAGAGTCATCCCTAGTAGCCCTTTTTTGAACCATAGGTGTTGAAGTATCTCTTATGCCTCTTTCGTCAAAGATTCCATTCCATAACCATGTGTTAACAGTTATAGACTTTCCTTTTTTTATTCTTACCCAAAGTATTGTTTGTAATAATCTTCTATCAAATCTAGATAAAAAGAAATTATCGCCAAAATGCTTGTATTTTTTGTAAGCCCCTGGACTAACTAATTCTCGTATATCAAAATACTCTAGTACACCTTTGTAAAGGTCTTCAGTACTTATATTTAATATTTGAGCTTTAGTCATTTTTATCTTTTTTGTTAATATCGTATACTGCTTTTTTTAAATATGATTCTAGAAACTCTCTTAGACCTTTTAGTATGTCGGATATATAATCAGTGTTTTGTATATTTTCTTTTTTCCTAATACTTAATATATTTGTTATAGAGCTTATACCTTCGCTAATCACTAATATTCTGAGGATTAAGACTATTAACCATTTAAAGTCAAATCCTAAACCTAGTGCTACTAAAGCCAAAACCATTGGTATGGTAAGTATTGTAGCTTTTGAAATCAGTCCCCATAGTAATCTTTCAAAGGTAAATCTTAAGTCTTTTAAGTATACTGCTTTTATGGCCCCTAGTGCCGTATCTGCCATCATTAATATAGACAAAATTTTCACTATATCTAAATCTACATTTAAAAAAACAAACAGTAAGTAGATTGCTGTTTTTGTTTCCTGCCAATAGTCTCCTAAAAGATGTGCTTTATTGTACAAGTAGTTCTCAATTCTCATATAGACTATGTAGGATGTCAGGTTATTAAAAGAAAGGGGTTTTTACACCCCTTTGTTCATTTTTCAACTTTAGCTTGCGGATACTGTAGGAATTCCAGCCGCTGTAGCTACTGCGTTAAGTAACGCCTCTACTCCTGCTTGTTTTCCTGTTTCTACTGCAATTGTATAATTGAAAGCTTCTTCTAATTGTCCTGCAAATCCTTGTGAGAATGATTTAGGTTGCACTTTAAGTGTGTACACAATATATTGAGAACTTCCTTTTAGTACAGTCTCTTCGCCTAACGATAACTTAATGTATTCGTTTTGGTGTCCGTCAACATTTCTATGTCTAGAATACCCTTGAAAATAAGTAAAGTCTCTGTCTTCAAGTCCCCAAAGGTCTCCACCTAAATTTTCTAGGTCTTCTGCTCTTTGTAAAACTTTTACAGCAAATCTATCTCCTGAACCTTCTACGAAAGAAGAGAATACAGAACTTCTAAATCCACCTGCAACACTCACTCTTACAGAAGTGTCAATAAATGGCACACTGTCTCTAATAGATTCTCCTGGTACATTTACAGTTTCTTTTCCTTCAATTTTAATTCCCATCAAAGCTGTTTCACTGTAAGTTTTTGAACCTTTCTCCCAATCTGTAAATCCAAATCTTTTTGGAGCTTCAGTTTCAAAAGTATTTCTTAAGATAGGGTCACAGTCTTCACATACAATGTTTGAAGTAATTGTAGTTGAATATACTGTTTGGCATCCACCTGCTACGTTTGCAGACTCTACTTCTTTAACCACAATGGTTAAATCAGGAAAAGCTTCTTCTAGCTCTGTAAGTCTATCTCCCTCAGCATCTTCATCAGCTAATTGAATTATATACTCTTCACTAATTGCATTACACTCTTCCCCAGCAGTCCATGAAATATCTGTTCCTGTCTCTGGTGAAAAGTCTGCAGGAACCCCCGAAGCATCAATTGTAGGAAGTAATAGAGTATATACAGAAGTTTGCCCATCACGATCTGTTCTTCCTACTTTAGTTCCAAATTGCGCTTGTACCTCTGCTAGAGCATTTGAATCCCCTGCATCTTGTACACTCAAATTATAGAATGTGTGAGCAATAGGATCGGCTGGTGTAGATGGTGACTCACTGTTGATAACAGAAACATTTATAGCATCTGTAACAGGTATCATCTCTTTTAATACGTCTCTTCTTAGAGCTTCTACAGCCTTTTCTACAACCTCTTGGTTAGTTTGGTCTGCACTCTCTTTTTCAAAGTGTAGATTTAACGTAGTACATCCATACTCATAACCTAACACTTCAATGATACCTCCTTCTAACTTAATAGATAAGATTTCAGGTTCATTTACATTAAAAGTTAATGCTTTTGATTCGTTGATACCATCATAACCAATAAGAAACTTATCAGTCTTTTTTACTTGGTTTGGTACGAATACATCTAAACCTTTAACTTCGGAAAGTCTAAATGCACGACTCTCTTTGTTCTTATTAGATAGTCCTCGTGTAACACCAATTTCGTTGTTACCTAGACGAAGCTGAAACAAGTCATTTGCTCCTGCTGAGGAAAAGTCGTCTACCGCAACTAAACCATCTTTAGTTTTATCTTTGATGTCAAAGATGCCTAATTGTCCCTTTGCAAGATTTAAAGAGCCTCCTGAAGTCATAACGTTTCCGTTAAGAGTAGGCATAAATCTTGACCACGGTGCATGTAATCCCATAATTTTTAATTTTTAATTGTTAATAGTAGTGATTATTGTTATTGAACGTTCTCGTTCTGTCGAAATTTTTCTATCTCGTAAGTGGGGTCAGAAGTGTTAATCTTGAAGTCGCCCACCATTCCTGATATAATTCTGTCAACTATATGTTCAGGAAGTTCTATTTCTGTATCCTCAAATTGTGACTCTGGGTTTTCAGTGTCTTGAAGTATTATTTTTTTTGGATACTTGTAATAAGTAAGTAATAATTCTGTTATTGTCATTTCTTCTTCCGTATACACTTTTATATTGTTTTCAGTGTAATTGTAAGGTGCTTCTCTAAAAGCAAATGACGGTTTAAAAAATGTGTTATTTGTAAAATCTGCTCTATCTTCGTCTCTTATCTCGTACAAACCTATGTCTTGCTCTGTACACTCTCCTTTTGAAGCTTTAGCTTTAGCAAAAGACCATGATAAAAAATTTGGAGGCAACTGAAAGCTTTTAAAATCTTCTTGAGATATATCAGGTGTTAAAGGTAAGTCATTTATCAATAACACCTGTATATCTTTTAAATTATCAAAGTTTCTGTTATTTAAAAAAAGCTTTATGAACCTAACTGATATTTCATTATACAACTCAGCAAACTTTCCTCTATCTGTAGAGAAATTATCATTGGTGGAGTTTTTTTCTACCTTTATAAGGTATTTTTCGTATAACCTGTTTGGGTTCATCAACTATTTAATTTTCTTGTCTGAGCTCGTCTACTTGCTGTTGCATTGTAGTCTTTTTAGAAATAAATTTAGCGGCTGCTTTTAAGTTACTTCCTACTTCTGTTTCTCCTATAACATAAGAATCTCCTTCTTTTTTGAGCTTGCCTTTGTTCAACAGATCTATAAGATAAGAATAATATATAATTTCTTTTCTTCCACTCTTGGTGCTTTCTAAAGATACTGCATCCAAGAATAGTTTTTTGTTTTGATAAGCTTGTTCTTTGTCCTCAACAAAACGTTTGAAAAGTGTTATAGCCAACTCTTTGTTTTCTACATTTATGTTCTTAACTCCTATATAAGTTAAAATAGGTTGCAACGTTTTAGGTTGACTTAGTAAAGAGTAGAATTTACCATTTACTTCCATATCTATCATGTCCGTCTCCACTTTTGTACTTCTTACTTCTTCTTTGTTTTCAATACAAAATTGAGCTTTTCTAAATTTTGGAGAGCTTTCGTGCTTTTTAGGTGCCAAGTCTTTATTAGATAAACAGATAAAAAGTTGAAGTAAGTCTAGAGGATTTTTAGTCTTGAATAATTTTCCTTGATATAAATCTACTTTGAAAGAAGTAGAGTCTGTATAATTCCAAAATTCAGAATCTTTATCTCTAGGATTTAATTTACCTTCTCCATATATTCTTTCGAAAGGTTTTACTATGAGATCTTCTATCTTATTGCCTAAAGAATTTTTAGCTTCTTCACTTAGTCCTCTGTACATTGGGCTGTCTTTGTAAAGACCCGTATCCCATAATCCTAAATCTCTGTCAAATAACGCTGATACTGTATTCTTTCCTGCATCGAAGTCTAATAGCTTAGTAGTTCGATTGTTTCTGAATCCATCAGGGGCATCCGCATCATACTTGGGGACTACCTCATAAACTGTGTCTTCTGTTTCAAAAGGGATACCGTGAATTTTAATTACGGTTTCTTTTTCTTTGGTTTCTTGCATCTTTTTTGTGGTTTAGTTAAAATAATCTCCCCTAGTTGTTGGGACTAAGGGAGATGTTTATTTAATCTCTATTGAAATCCTTTTCTTGCTTGTGGTTTCAATTCAATCATTACAATTTTACTTGGGTCTGGCATCCAAACATCAAGTCCTGCTGCCCATGCGAAGTATTCTTCTCCCATGTATTTATTGGCAGCCATAATATCAGAAGAACGTCTTGAATCATAACGACCAGTGCTTCTTCCTGAGTGAATTAATGAACCTTCAGGCTTAACTAAGAACATACTAGAGTTAGCGTTTCCACCTTCTACAAGATTAGCACCTTGAGGAATCTCTGACATGTTGTTAGAATAAGATTGGTTAGTTACATCCCAAATAACCATTGTGTTAGTTGTGTGGGCTCTACCGTGTGGTTGCATGCCTCTTTCAAATCTATCACCTCTTAAACCGAAGTCTAGAGAAGGGTCATGTTCAATTTCAACTTGACCTATTTGTGCGATATATACATCTGTAAATCTTACTGCCTCTAGTTTTAGGTTACGCAGGTCTCCTGAAACTGGATTGCTAGAAAGAACTCTGTCTGCTCCTAATAGTGCCGCTAAGTTTGATACTTGTGCGTTAACTTCTTCTTTGAAAATTTCAAGCACATTGTAGAATGCTTCCATACCACACTTGAACTTAACTCTTCTGTTTTCAAACTGCATATCAGGCTTAGTTCTGAACACATACTCAGCAGCTTCTCTAATATGTTGACGAGTAATTCCGCCTGGTTTTCCATACTCAATGATACGTCCTCTACGTGCTTGTTTCCAAAGACCTTCGTTGAATCTTAGTACACCATTTGTAGTTTTTATTTCCCCTGCGCTTTGGAACATAAGTTTTGTCCCTAACAATTTATGTAAATACTTTTCAGTTAGGTGCTCCATTGTTAGGCCGATATTAGCAGTCTCTCTTAGTGGAGCTCCGTTAGAATCTAAATCCATACGTACAGCAAACTCACCATAACCGTTTGAGTCCATTTCTTGCTTTACCTTGTTCATGTATTCTTTGGTTCCTGCAGTAATTATTCCATCAGCCATAGAAGCTGAAGCAGCTTTTGCTGTAACATAACTTTCTACACCAATAGCAGAACCTAGTCTGAATTCAAATTTCATTGAACCTGGTGCGTCTGGCATTTGGACTTGTGCAAACTTAGTACCATATTCAGATACTCCATGACCAACTTCAAAATATTCAATACCTCTTCCTAAAAGAGCTGAATCAAAGAAATCAGATTTGTTTTGTGTGTTTAATACTACAGGGTGTTTGTAACCTGTACCTGTTGGTAATACGTCTTCTTCTTCAGAAACAACAATTTGTTGTCCATCAAAATCATCATAAGTAAGTACTGTACCTGGTGCAAACTCTCTGTTTAAAGTAATATAAAAAATACTTCCGTCTATACCTGGAACATCTTGAGCTGACATGTCAGTTTCTGTATAGACACCTTTGCGCTCCTTGATAGGAATAGAATAGGTAAATCTGCCTTCTTGTCCACTTACTTCAATTACGGACTTAGAAGTCAGCAATTCGTCGAACAAACTAGTAGGTTTCTTTTCTCTATCTTGCTGATTCCAGAAAGACATTAAACCTAAGTGGTTGTTGTTTGGGTCTTCTTCATACCATGTACGAAGGGAAGCATTGTCCATATATCCTTGGAAATGCTTTGACACCTCTTTTCCTTTCATAAAAGCAATGGCTTGATTGCCATTTCTTATAGTAGGGATTCCTTTTGATTGTAGAGTCATTTTTATTTATTTAAATATTAGTAGTGATTATTTTTATAGAAATTTTAGTTCTTTACTTAAATCTTCAGAAGGATTGACTTTTTTACTACTTGCCTTTTTGCCTTCTGTGTGTTTACCTCTCGCAATGTTTAGTTTGACCAAAGTGTCTTTTTTAGCTTTAGAAGTCTGTTTCTCGCTTATCAGCTTATTATAGTCTTCTCTATTATTTTTCCAAAGTAAAAATTCAGCTAGTTCCTCTGGATTTTGTTTCATTTCTCTAAACTGATTATCTACAGTAAAGCCATTCTCTGTTTCTTTTGTTACAGAGTCTAATAAAGGTCTTAAAGCTGAATCGTTCTTGATACCCAAGTTAGTTAAGTGCTCTCTTAAGTCTTTTCTAAGAGTTTTTCTATTTTGCTGTTCTTGCTCTCTTAATTTGGAAGCTTCCTCTTTTTTCTTATCTAACATACTGTGATAAGATTTCTTGAGGTTATCTGCAAAATCTCTAGCTTTAGCGTCTAATTCCAAATCTACTTTATCCGCTTCGACTAGTCTGTCTATTTGCTTGTCAGATATTTTTGGATTGTCCAACCTATACATCTGTCTAACTAAATCCTCTTGATGCATTTCATCTTCAAGATTGTAAGTGTTGAGGTTGTCAATGTATGTTTCTTTTGCTTTTAAAACATCTTTTATGTCTCCACCATTCTTAGAAATTTCAATAATCTTTAAGGAGATATCATCTAAATCCTCTTTGTTGATGAAATTCTTATCTATTTCGGTGTTTTTTTCTTTATCTTGAGCTTTAACTATTTCTAAGAACGTTTCTTCGTCTAGGTCTTCTAATTCTGAAAGTGTTACTGATTCTCCGTCTATTTCAACTTCAGCATCTTTCCAAGTACCTAATTCTATGTATTTTTTAGCTAATGAAGAATAATTATTTTGACTTGAAGGTCTTTCTTTTTTGAACTCTTCTTCTTCTTCCTCAACTTCATCAGGAGTTTCTTTTTTAGAATTATTGTCTTCGACTAATTCTTCATCTGCTCCTTCTTCAATACCTTCTTCCTCTTCTTTTTCCTCTTTTTCTGGTTCAGGTAAGTCTAAGTCTCTTACTTCTTCCTCTTGACTTTCCGTTTCTCCCATTAATTCTGAGAAATCATAAAATCCTGCTCCTTGTTCTTCTTGGTTTTCTAGTCTTGCCATTGTTGGTACAAATATATAGTTATTGTTTCGTTATCACAAATTAATAAAATTTTAACTTGTCATGTTAAAAAATATTTAATTTTTATTTACTACATCGCCAAATGTTTTGGCTCTTATAGCTTCTCTTTTTATTTGGTTGTTTTCTCTTTTTATTCTTAACTCTTCCATTTTAGCTTTAAGATTACCTATAGCTACTTCATTTTTCTGGTTTTGATCTTGCTCTTTAAGCTCTATTTTTTTAACTTCGTTTTGATTTTTAGCTTCATCTTTGAGATACTGTGATGCTACTTTATCCACGGCTTCAGAGTCTCCATTTTCTTCATTCCTATCTTTGACTTTTCCTACTGTTTGAATATGCGCCACCTCTAGCCTATTATCAAGCTCTTCTTTTTGTTTTGTTAGTTGGTATTGTCTTTCTTTTTGTGTTCTTTCTGCTTCAGCTTGATTATTTCTGTCTACTAAGTCTTTTTCGTGATTTCGTTTTATTTCGTCTTGTTGTAGCCTTTGTCTTTGAGATTCTTTTAGTATTCCGTTTACTTTGGAAAAGCTGTCAGATGTAATTACTTCTGATATATCAGATAAATCATTTTGTATAGCATTATTGCTTAATAGGTAACTTTTGAACTGTTCTAACTCTTTCTTTCTTTTAGAGTCGGCCACTGGTAGCAGTCCAAATTGTCTTAAATGAAAGTTATCATCACTAAACACTTCTCTTACTAAAGCTATCTCTTCATCAGAACTTGTAAACCCTAAACTTATATCTTTTTCGTCTACTTGACAGTGTTGTGTTATAGCTAAACCTATTTCTAAATCTTTTAACCTAGAGTTGTCCATCTTCTCAAAGATATGCTCTATTTGAGAGAAAGAGTTTTGTTGACCTAGTTTTATTCCTTCTGCTGTTGCATACTCAGAAGGTGTTTTCATATCTTGGTTAGTGATACCAATTTGTTCCAACGCCAAGCTTTTATAGTATTCAGCTAATTGCATTTTTTGTTGTATCTGTGGGACAAAGGATATATCTTGTGCCATCATTGAGTTGAACTGTTGGCCTGAACGTCCTCTCATATTCTGTTTGGACATATCTAAAGGTACAAGGCCTACATCTCTAGCCATGTCAGTTACGTTAAGTAAAATTTCTCTTGCATCTCCCATACCATCAAACTCCGAAGGAAGCAAGCTTATATCAAATAACCAAAATATACCTATTTCTTTCTCTGTTAGCGAGTGCATGAGGTTCATTTGATAATTGTATTCTACTTGGTAAGGTCTTATTTTTTTAGCCTCTGAGTTTGTTATAATACCTGTTACAGGAAGTTTAACATCATATATATTAGATTCTCCTCCTTTAATCTGTAAAGGCATTGGTTCTACTCCTAAATATAAATCTTTTTTAAGTATTGAGTTGGTTCCTGCAGCTTTTACTCCTTTCCATACTCTAGGTGCATACGTCCATACTATACTGTTTGGCTCTAATGTACCGTTGTCGTGCTCGTTAATAAATTCTTGTAAACTTTTATTAGTTACTTTATTTATGTCGAATTCTTTTAAGAACTCTTGGTCTAGTTCATCTGTAACCCAATCTAAACTCGTTATACCTGATTCATTTTCTCTATATATTAGACCTATCTTATCCCAAGACCTCCAATAAGCTTGTACAACTCTTATGGTGTCTTCTCTTACATCAATGTCTCTTCTTAAGAATTTAGATATGTTGTATAGTCCTGTATTTTGGAAATCATAATTGGGAACCCACGCATCTCTTGTTCTTTCATTACCATCTGCGTCATAGAAAGTTTCTTCACCTAAAGGCATGTTTAATGCTGACTGCAATTCTGTTGTAGATTGTCTGTCATAGTAGTTTTCATCTGGAACTAATACTGTGTCCCCTGTGAAAGCGTCTTCTATTCCTTTACCAGGTTTTTTGTTTAATGTGTCAGAGCCTCCACCTGCATAGTCAAAAGCATTAAGAATTTCTTTAATGTCTTTCTCCTTCATTAGATGTCCAAACTTGTTTACAAGCTTTGAAGGTGACATCTCTTGTATGTTACCTACGTACTCACCGTCTTGAGGGTATTTTATATCAGCGTCTTCTGAAAAGAAAGTTTCAACTGGATGCCATCTTTCTGGCATGTAGTAATCGTGACCTATGAAATAATGTTTGAAGTATCTACCTGTAAGAAAAAAGTCTTTAAAGTGCTCTCTTTCCATTTCATCAAGAGAGTACCTTTTTCTATCTCTAGCTAGTACATTTTGAGCCCACTTTGCAGCTATCGGTTTCCATTGGGTACTCATAGCTGTTTTAATATCAGGAGGGGTATCGTATTTTTGTTTTTGTTGTTCTAAAAACTGTAGATACTGTTGCTTTTCTTCTTCTGACTTAAACTCTTTTTGTAGTGTGACACCGCTTCTAAGAAGTCTTAATTCCAATTCAGTACTGAATACTTTTTGTGTAAACTCAAATATTCTGTTTGAAAATTCTCTGTCGTACTCATTTTTACTTACATCATCAAAAAAGTTAACTACAAACTTATGTTTTGTATCGTTGTATTTTCCTTGTAAGTGTTTTGTTATTTGTCCTATTAAATCAAAATGCCTTACATAAGAAGGTATGTCGGCTTTCTGCCTTATATCGGCTACGTTCTTTAGTATTTCTGGTTGTTCTTCATAATCTGTATAAGCTAGGTCTCCTTCAACCATTCTATAGTACTCGTCATAAATAATGTTTTTTCTTATTTGTGTTAGTCCTATTTCTTCTAGCCTATCTAAATTATCTTTAGCAAACTTTTCTTTCTTTCTATAAGAGGGCAACGCTTGAGGAGGTAAAGAAGTAGATATTCTACTATTATCTCCTAAGCCTTTGTATACGTTATTATATAAATTACCCGAATCGGATCCTAAAGACATGTGGCAGTTATGTTAATTTTATACAAAAATAGTTATATTATTTGGTAAAACCAAAATTGTTAAACTTTATGTGTTACCAAAGCCTACCTTTTCGTCTACTTTCTGGAAACATTCCTCTTTTCCTAGAGTTTGTTTTTTTCTTATCTAGCATTTGTTTTTTTCTCTTTTTTTCCTCTTCCGTCATAGGTTTATCTGGTGCTTGACCTGTGACAGTTAAATAATAGTCATAGCCATAAGCTGACATAAGCGCCGTTAAACCGTCGAAATTACCTCCTGGTCTATAATTTATCATTTCGTCTAATAATCTGACATCATTTATCAGTCTTTCAAATTTATACCTAGTTCTTATCTTTCCTTCTAAATCTTCGTAGTCTTCCTTCTTAGTTAATATTTTAAACATTATATTAAAAAGATAAGATTTATTTTTAGTTGTAGGTTGCCAACCGTATTGTCTTCTTTGATTTGAATCGTAGTTTACATCTCCTAAGAAGTCTACACTTTTAAGTATATATTCGTCTGTTACTTCTAATCTGTCTGTAAATTCTTTGAACCCCATATCGGCATTCTCCATAAATACAGGGCCATTATATAGTTCACATAATAGCTTACCTTGCTCATGGAATTTGCCGTGAGGGTCAGGTCTAGAATGGTATGTGGCTACAACCTTCTCTGTATCCCTCCTTATGACAACAAATGAACCTACAGAATCTGAACTTGCTTCTTCTTGTTTGTAGTCATCTAGTCCTACTATACAAAATTCAAAAGGAGCATTAGGTAAAGGATCTTCATAAATTGTAACAGGTGAGTCATGAAATCCTCCTGCGTAGGGAAAATCTGCTACCTCTTTTGATGTTAGGTCGTATTCTACCTTTTGAGTTTTTTCGTTAAAGAATAACTCTACATTTTTTCCAACGTTACCTTCTTCTATTATCCTTTCTTTGTGTCTTCTTAAAGCTTCTCTTGGGAAAGGGTTTTCTTTACCTGACAAAAATATTTCTTCGGGATCTATTGGGTAATAAGCTTTTTCTTTGTTTAAAGATTTTTTATCATCTTTAATAGCTTCTCTATCTTTTAATATTATATCAATGGACTTATCCCACTGCGTTACCATTATTCTCATGGGTTTTATTGCTTTTGTTTCCTCTATACCCAAATATTCGGCTAAGCCTATTTCTCTCTTAACCATTCCTGTTTTTGAACTCATTTGTGCAGGAATATATGTACCAAAATCCCTTCTCTTCCAAGTTATGTATTTCTCGGGTATATTTCTTTCTAGGGCTTTCCAATCCATCACATGAATATTATATGACTCTGGTTTTTTAAGCATCAGGTGGGCATCTTCTGTAAGCTCTTCATTTGCGGAACCTGTACCACTTAAAATGGGTACTAACCTTTTACCGTAAGGTGAGTCAAACGAAGGTTTTGCCCCATCTAATTGTGTCTTGAATGGACTTTTCATAGCTTCATCAAGAACAAAAGCATTAGGCGTAAAACCTGCTAAAATTTCAGATTTTTTATCTGCACCACTATCTAAGTTTATTACAGCTAGAAAGCAAGGGTTTATGTTTTTTTGGTTTTTCTTTTTTACTCCAAGTCTGACCATCTTAGACCAATCGTTAGTAATATTGGGATAATAAAATGCAGGATTTGAATGAAGCATTGTTTTTTTAAAGTTTTTTTCTATCTGCCCTAAATCTTTTGCCGAACCTCCTGCAACTACAAGCTCTCCACCTTTATCAAGCGAAGTCCACTGTAGCAATGAAGCTATAAGAGTAGTCTTAGCCGCCCTCCTAGTCGCACATAAAAAAAGCATTTCATCTAACTTTTTTGCTTTTACAAAATTGTCTTGTATAATAAACCACTCGTTATCTCTTAATGGCGGATTCATTATTACATCCTTAGACGAAAAACTACCATCTAACTCTTCCACCTCTGTAGGTATGTCTGTTTTAAACACGTTTAGATGTGAATACATCCAAGGGGAAATAAATACACTTCCTAGCTTTATCCCTCTCCTTAGTTTTTTAAATTCGTCAACATAGAATTGTAGTGTTTTTTTATCTTGTTCAAAATAATGTTTGTCTGGATTCCATACAGGTGGATTTTTTACATGTATTAACATTTCATTTTTAGGAGGTGAATCGAAATCTATTCCTAATGTTTCCACATACTCTTTTATATGGGGGTATTCAGCCTCTACGGCATCTCTCATAGCAAGAGGTGCTTTCGAATTACCATGTAACTCTAAAAGACTGTGTTCTTTATCTTGATTTAAGTCTAGCTTATTTATTTTATCGGATATATCAGACTTATCTCCGTAAAGCAAATTGTCAAATTCTATGTCTTCCGACTGAAAATCTTTTTCAGTTTTTTCTGAAGAATCACTGGTTTGTTTTAATTCAAGAGAATCACTATTTCTTATATAATTATCAACTCGTTTTAAGTGACATTCTATTAGGTCAACCATTTTGTCAACCATATTATCCACAGATTTAGACTTGCCTATATCTGATTCAACTACCGAGTGGAAGTGTTTTAGGCGGTCTACTATAGTTTTTACAATCTTAGCTTGTATTTTATACTCTGATTCTTTGCCTTCGTGTAATAGTACGTAAGCTCCTTTTTGTTTGACCTTTACATCTTTTACATAATAATATTTAGATGTAGATATATTTCCTTCAGTATCTTTATTTAATACAGGTATACTCCAATCATTTTCTTTGAAATACTTTTTGTATTTCTCAACTTGAGGCTTGTTGTCTTTTATAAAGCTTTTTACAAAATTATCCAATTCTTATTTTTTTGTGTAAAGATACTACAACTAAATTAATTGTTAAAATATGTTAAACATTTAATCAAAAAACCGAGGTGGTGTGCCTCGGTCTAAAAGTGTTTGTACAGTTGTTTAATTTTACGTATACGATTATGCTTTTGAAATTTTACTCTTTTAAATTATCAGAAAGCATCTTCATAATAGCATCGTATTGAGGTGATTCTTTTATTTCGTTGATTGCTTTCTCTTGCGTTCCATTAATTCTTTCTTCTAAGCCATCTTCTGTTGGCACAAAAGTTAGTTTTCGTTTAGACTCTTTTAATTTTTCAACTTTCTCTATCAAGTCTTCATCCAACTTATCTTTTATGTCTAGTGTTGAAGTAAGAGAATATAGTGCAACTAGATCTTGTACAATAGATCTTACGTCTTGCATTTTGATTTGATAACCAAACATAAGAAATTCCATTTCTTCTTGAAACTCTTCAAAGCTTTTTCCTTTCTCTAAGGATTTTGCTATTTCTTTTTTCTTTTTTTCTACCTCTTCTCTTTCTTTGTCGAAAAATTTAGCGTAGTCTTGGTAATCTTTAAATACCGCTTGTATTCTATCTATAATTTTATCTTCAGTTGTCATTCTCTACGATTTTTGCTTTTTCTATTTTGTTTAATATCTGTGAGTCTGTCTTTTCTAATAGTATGCTTACATTTCTATTTTTTTCTTTACCCATAGGTCTACAAAAACTGTAAAGGATTTGTCCTAATGTAAGATCTTTTCTCTCGTGAATAAACTCTGATAGCTCTGCTATAAAAGCTACTCTTTCTGCTGTATTTTGTTGCATTATTTTATTTTTCCTGTTAGTTTTATATCTATTTTATTTTCTCCTTCAAATATATATACGTGTTTAAGGATCCTGCCTAATAAACTAGTATTATAGTTTATAAATATCATATTATCTTTTACCCAAGCTTTCGTACATCCTCCACAAGAAGTTTTTACTTTTATATCTTCACTATCTGTTTCAAACTTTAGTTTCAGGTCTGGGTCAGATTTATGTTTTATATCCCCAAAGTCTAGGTTATAATTCAAGTTGTCTATTTTGGTTAGAGTTGACATCTCTGGTTTTAAGTTCTCTAGTTTCATTTTATATTTAATTGTTTTAATAATTTTTTAAGTTCTGATTTGTTTTTGATACTTCCTGCAAATGACACTTCAGATTCTTCATCACTTATAATCCATCTCCAATCTTTTTCATTTTCTTTATATAACCAATATCTTTCATTTTTATAGTCGTACCAATTATTATGAGTCATAGACTTTTTAAAACCTAAACTTTCTATATCTTCTTTGTCTAGGTATTTAACTAATGGTTCATTTTTTATTATTTCATAAAAATCTGTAACTCCTTGATAATCTCCATAATTTAACTCATCTTCTTTAATTACATGAATTATTCTTTTATTGAAATGATTATAAGTAACTTCAAATCCAACATGAAACTCTTCTATTTCTGGTGTGTAATATTTATTTTTCATGTATGTCCCATTTTATTTCTTTTCCTATGTTTTCTAAAGAGCAATACTCATCTTTTATTTTGGTTTTAAATATTATTCCACAGTTGCAAATTGTGCATTGATTATTAAAACCGTTTAAAAAATACCACCAATAGTCTTTAAATGTACGCTCGCTTAACTTTTTGTTTCCAAAGTTATATTTGCACCCATTGCATATTTCACGCCTCTTACGTACCCATTTTGGCACTTTCTGGTTATATATAACCCTAGACATAAGTATCCTTTTAAGTTTTTCAATCATTTGATGTTGTTTTGAATTTCTTCTGTTTCTTTTGAACTAATCTTTCTTCTTTTTATAGCTCTTCTTAAGTTTTGTATTATTGGTGGAAAGAGATGTTTTTTACTTACATTTTCTTTTGGTCTATACAGTTCGTACTCCATTTTTATATCATCGTATCTCTGCTGCCACACCTCAACCTGTTTTTTTATGACTTCTTTTGCCTTATCTGAAATATTTTCATAATGGAGCATATTCTTTTTAACAGTTTTTATTTTGTTTGTATCATAAAGATGGTAGTAAGCCCTACCTATAGGGTAAAGGTTTATAGCACAGTAAGGCTCTTCATTAAATACTTTCTTTGTATTTTTAGCTGAAAACTCATAAACTCTTTTTAGTTGATGTATGTCTGTTTCTACCCCTTCCTCTTTTAGTATCTCCAAGGCTTTTTCAAATACATCTTCATCGTAAGCAACCCCGCTATTAAATTTACTCATCTGTGTGTATAAATCCTATAGTGAATATTCTGTTTCTTTTTTTGAATAGTTGTTCTTGGCAGTTTAATAGTTCGTCTGATAGCCTTTTTTTATGTGTTTTGGGGTCAATAATTAAATAGCCATTGTTTTTCAACATATTAATTATGACTCTTACATAACTGTTTTTAATTTGTTGAGATAAAGAAAAAGTAAGACTTTTTTCACCCTCTTTAGAGTAACCATAAACCAAAAAATAAGCAAGTGCTTCTTTGGCTCTCTCAACCAAAGTATGTTGTGGAGGTTTAGCTATCATATATATTTGTAGAAAACTTTTTGCCAAGTCTATTTTGTTATCAAACTTCAAAGGTATACCGAATTGTTTAGCCATGCTATATAATTATATATTGCAAATATATATTATTTAATTGTTAACTCCAAGCATTTTAACATTTAATTTTGATTAGGAATCTTTAATTTATTTGGTGGTTATATTTATTATGATTATATTTGCTCACAACAAAAATTAAAACCATGAAAGATTCAAAACTTAATATACATGAATTTTTTGATGAATTGCTTTTCTTAACGGACGAAAACATTTTTTCAAATATTTACATAGACGAAAATATAGAATTTTTTAAAGAAATAAATTTATATTTATATGAGCATTATTTAGAAGATAGAATGACTCTAAATTTAGCCTCTAATATTTTAGAAAGTTTCATAAAGTCGATGCTCAAACATACTCCAAGTTTACATAATGTATTAAGAGACGATTTTGGAAATATAGAAGAATAATTTTTGAGTAGTAGTAGTAGTAGTAGTGATTTTTGACAGGCCTCCTTATTTTAAGGGGGTTTTTCTTTTTTTGTAAAATAAGATTTAATTTATTTGGTAGCTATATTTATTATTGCTATATTTGCATTGTGAAAGATATTGTATCTTTCTAGTAACAACGGTAATCAAACCATTACACCCTTATCAGTCACCTTGAAAAAGTGCATGTGGGGTCAGAAGTCGGGTTAATAATTGCAGGATTGAAATAATATCTAAACATAGCGATGAAGTTCTCCCCGATAGTTACGGAAAATTGCCTAAATATAAGCAGGAGGGCACGATAAGACGATACGGACTGAAAAGGGTAGTATTGCAGTGTGTGGGTGTAAAGAGAAGTCAACGAAATTTCTCAAACGTACAGCTCCTTAGTGAAAGTTTAGGTTGAAATCGCCACTAAGTAATTAGAAGGTCAATAGATTATGAAAATTTTCTAAAGGGGTTTCCTCTGTCCAACACACAAACACAACAACAGTTTTTCACTCTAACGCATTTTCGGTTTTATACAGTACTTAACACTACAAGTAGAGGGTGCTAAAACGGATATTGTTACAAGCGAAGTTACGGTTTAACGGTGTGTTGCTAACCGACTCTTTGCGGTCTGGGAGTTTCTATTTTTTATCTAAGTTTTAACAGTTTTTATTTGGTATTATGACTAAATATGCTTATATTTATATATTAAAAAATATTTGTAAAAATGTACAAACCTTATCCAATACAACAGTTAGAGATTGATAAAATCACAGAGTTTATAAAAAAGGATACTAACAGAAAAGCTGTATTTGCTTATCCAGTTTCTTTTGGTAAAACAATACTTATAGCAAATGTTGCTATCAACTTTCCTAACAAATACTTTATAAATGTAGCACCTAATAAAGAACTAGTAGAACAGAACCACGAAACCTATACTTCGTATGGATATGATGCGTCTATTTGTTCAGCTTCCTTAAACTCTAATGAAGTTTCTCAAGTTACGTTTGCAACTATTGGTACTCTTAAAAAACACATAGACTTTTTCAAAGATAAGGATGTAATTTTATTACAAGACGAAGCACATGACAGTTCACTCAAAAAAAGTGAGATAGGTAAGTTTTATAAACAGTTAAAAAAGTGCAAACTGCTCGGTTTTACCGCAACTCCTATGAGACTAAACAACTCTGCAAGCGGAACTAAACTGTCAATGATGAATAGACAGAAAGATTGTATTTATAGCTCCATAGAAAGCGTCATACAAGTTTCCGATGTGATAGATAATAACATGTGGTCAAAGCTTGTGTATGACGTTGAAAACGTAGATGAGAGTAAATTAAAATTAAACACAACAGGATCAGATTATACTTTAAAATCTCTAGAAGCTTTTTCTGAAGCTAATAATATAGTCCAAAAATGTGTAGAATCTGTTTACAGGTTAAGAGAAGAAGATAGAGAGAGTTGTATCGTGTATGTTACTTCAATAGATGAAGCAGAAAGAGTGGCTTCTAAAATAGAAGATTCTGCAGTATTGCATTCCAAACTAAAAAAAACAGAAAGAGATAGGGTAATTACAGAATTTAAGGCAGGTAATATAAAAACTGTTGTTAACGTAGGAATTCTAAAACAAGGTTTTAATTATCCAGAGCTTTCCTCTATTGTTTTTGCTCGTCCTACAAATTCTTATACACTTTATTATCAAGTTCTTGGTAGAGTTATACGTAAACACGAAGATAAAATAGATGGCAAGGTCATAGATATTTCTGGTAACTACAATAAGTTTGGAGCGATAGAAGACCTAGAATTTATAAATGAAGAGTGGTGTGGTGGTTGGGCGGCTTTTAGTGGCAACAGGCTGCTTACAGGTTACGCTTTAGGGGGAAGTTTAGTACCTACAAAGCAAAGTTTAAAACACTATTTTAATGAGGTAACAACAGGAGATAATTTACCCAAAGACCCTAAATTTAATTTTGGTAAACACAAAGGAGTTCCTGTTTCAGTAGTTAAGAGAAAACACGAGAGTTATTTATTCTGGATAGTGGATCCTGAAACAAAATTTACGTTCAGAGGAAAAAACGGATTGGCACTTAAAAGAGCTATATACCGACAACTAAAATTACCTTTGAACAAACTAAGAGATGTAGATTTAGATTATAGTAAATCTCAATTACCTTTTAATTTATAACTATGTTTATAGACTTTGAAACAGAAGATTATGATAATTTAAAAAATGGACAGTTAAAAAGAATGGCTGATTTTTGGCAGAGACGATATTTATTAAAGAATGCAAAAAGAAACGGTTATAATCAAGTATGGTGTCCTGTAAAAGAAAGATATTATAACGAAAATAAAATGGAAGCCTCTCACTTTATAGATAGAAGCGTAATGTGTACAAGGTACGATAAAGATAATGTATGGTTAATATCGAAACAAAGTAATACTTGGGATGCTAGAGAACAAGTAGAAGGATACAAATCTTTACATCATAAAGAGTTTGAAGAGCTTTTGGTAAAAGAAATAGGAGAAAAAAATATTAAAAAACTCTTGGCTAAGAGTAAAAGTTTGACTATATTTGCAAAGAAAGATTATATAGACAAAATAAAAAAATTTAGAGATGAGTGATACAAAACACCCCTTTTTAAGGTTATCCGACCTAATACAAGAGTATGATAATAAGAAAGAGTCCTTCTCTGTAAAAGAGCTCCAAGATATGAGGGAAAATATATCACTTACACTATTTTATTTGTCTGACAGTGCTTCAACTGCATTATCTAACTATGACAAAGCTGATTGGGAAAGAAAAAGAAGTTTTGCAGAACTCATAGAAGAAAATAAATACGATGATAATGGCGATAAAAATACTGTGGCTGTAATGGAAAGTTTAGCCCGTATAGCAAACAAAGAAAAAGAAGAAGCAGTAGTTGAAGCATTAAGACAAAAAGAAAGAGTTAGAATAATACTAAATTCTACACAACAAATATTAAATGCTATAGCGTCAAGATTAAGTTCAATACAACAAAAATAACTATATGTCAGAAGAAATAAACGAAGCATTAGAGTCTTTTAACTCATTATACAAGGGGGGAGGCATTGTAAATTTAGGAGAAAACCCTAGATTTCCAAAGAAAAAAAAGACAGGTAGACCTTCTATAGATTTTGTAACGGATGGGGGAGTTCCAAAAGGAAGACTGATACTTATTGCAGGAGAACCCTCTGCAGGTAAATCTTCTTTGACTATACAGATAGTAGAAAAATTAGGTAAGAAGATTTTGTATGTAGATACTGAAATGACATTAACAACGGATTATTTAGAGTCATTGGGGTCTACACCCCATAAATTTTCACATGTCATTCCAACAACAACAGAGGAAATGTGTAATATAATTCGAGAACAAATTCCTAACTTTGATGTTATTGTGGTGGATTCTATAAACAACAGTGCTAGTGGAGAACAGATGCAAAAAACAGCAGAAGAGAGAACAATGGCAAACAGAGCTATAGTTTTATCTTCACAATTACCTATAATTGTAGGTCTTTGTAATCAGTATGACACCACACTAATTATATTATCTCAAGTTCGAGACAATATGAACAAAGCGAACAAATATTCACCAGACACAGTTATTCCTGGTGGAAGATCTTTACACCATAATAGCTCAATGACTTTAGAGCTATTTAAATCAACAAAAAAGAAGTCTAAAGAGGAAGAAAAACTTAGTAATAAAAAGGAAACTATTGAGGGTAATTTAATTAGAATTAAGTGCACTAAAAACAAAGTAGGCAAAGTAAACAGAGAAGTTTCTGTAGAGTTTACTTACGGAGAGGGCTTTACTATAGAATCCGATGTAGCATCTTCAGCAGTAAGACTAGGAATTATAGAAAAAGCGGGAAGCTGGTTGAAATACAACGGCTCGTCTATATCGCAAGGTATAGATAATTTAGTTCCAGTGTTAAAAGACAACCCTGATCTACTGCAAGAGTTAATAGAAAAAATAGAAACCATTAAAAAAGAGAATTAATATGAGATTACAAAGACCACCAAAGCAAAAAAGAGGATACATTCTAGTAAAACTTCTAGATGAAGAAATACAGAAAACAAAGTCAGGTATTTATATGCCTACTGAAATAACAGAAAACTCTTTTTTCAGAAAAGCTGAGGTCGTGACTGTAGGTAAAAACAGTAAAGACTATGAAATGCAAACTAAAGAAGGGGATATAATTTTAGTTAAGAAGTCTTTGGCACAGATGTCAGACTTAACTTTGACTGTAGACGACATACCCCATTATATAATCAGAGAAGAACAAGGGTTTTACGGATGGCCACAGGACGAACAGTAGAATGGACACATAAGGGTAAAAAAGTTTCAACTCTGGATGACATACCTGAAGGAGTTGAACACTTTGTTTATCTTATAACAGACATTAACGGAAGGAAATACGTAGGTAAGAAACAGATAATGTCTACCCGTAAAGTTGAGATTTCAGAGAAAGCTTATAGGAAATTAAAAAAAGAAGGAGAAGCCGTTACCAAAACCAAAAACAAAGCTAAAAGTAAGAAAGGTAATATTGTATGGCGATTTAAAAAAATAGTAGTTAAGGGTAATAAATGGGAAGGCTACACAGGATCTTGCATACCGCTCAATAAAGAAATTAAAAAAGGTATGAGTTACAAAAAAGAAATATTATATTTTTGTAGAACAAAGAAGCAAGCTACATACTTTGAGTTAAAAGAACAGTTTACAAGAGGTGTAATAGAAAACGACCTTTATTGGAATGAAAACATACTGAATAAATTCTTTAAAAAAGATCTGTCATAAAAGTTTAATTTATTTCTTTACATTATATATTTTTCGTATATTTGGGTCAGCCCCAAAATATATAAAATGTCTACAAAAGAAAACAAAGAAAAAAGAAAATTGAAAAGCGAACCAAGATTCAAACTGCAACTTAATGAAGAACAAAAAGAAGCAGCAGCCGACTTTTATGAATACGATGTAAATTTTTTTCATGGAGATTTTGGCAGCGGAAAAACTCTTTTATCATGCTATCTAGCTTTATCATTTTTTAGAAAAAAAATGTGCAATAAAATAATCATAGCAAGACCTATTACTAAAAATTCAGTAGGACTTCTTCCAGGAGATATTTCAGAAAAACTTAATCCTTACATTGCACCCATAGTACACAACTTTAATATGTTACAAGCATCGTCTTCTACACAGAAAATGATGGATAACAAAGATATAGAAATACTTCCTGTAGATTTTGCTAAGGGTATTACTTACACGGATGCTGTAGTTATTATTGATGAGTATGAAGATTTAAATTACGAAGATTTTAGGATGATGCTTTCACGGTTGGGTAGAGACAGTAAAATTATTTTTTGTGGGTCAAAAGAACAAATCCACAGAAGCATCAATAGCAAAAGTTGTATATTTGCTACAATGAAATTAGAAGACAGCGGTATTGTAGGTTATCATACACTGAAAGCAAATCACAGAAACCCAATTATTAAACAAGTAACAGATTTTTTAGAAAGATGAAAATACACGTAAGAGGAGAAGAAATAAAGTTAAGAGGTCTTTTAGGATATATGAAAGATATAGGATATGCTACTAGTACTGTTAGAGGATCTTTTAAAGGGCTGGAAATAGAAACTCTAGATAAAAAAGCTAAACCACTTTGTATTTGTGACAAAGGTTTTGATGTAGAAGAAGATGCAGATGAAATATTTTCTTTTATTGATAGTTATATGGACTATTTACCAGAAGAAGAGGAACAATATGATTTTTACGAGACAGCAACTGTCATAACAGATGGATGGTGGGACGATCGTCCAAAAAGGCTTAACCAAAAAACAGAAGAAAAAGGGGTAAAACACAACGAAGGCAAACTACCTTTAGATAAAGTTATGTTTACACAGTTTCCTAAAGCGATACAGGCTGTTTCTAAATGCAGTCTCTATGGACACTCAAAACAGTATGAAGATGCTGACTCGGATTGGCTAAACTTTAAAAGAGTATATGGTGGTAGTCAAACCTATGCAGATGCTTCTTTGCGACACTCTATAGACAAAGAAAAATTAAATGATAGTGGTTTACCACATATATTCCATAAAGCTTGGAATGTATTAGCAGAGTTAGAATTATTTATAGAAGAGAATGACATTAAATTAAAAGACTTTTAAAATGGCAGGAAAAAGAGTTAGCTGGAAGTGGGGAGACAAAACATATTATGGTACAGAAATACCTTCCAGAGAAACATCTATGCATAAGTTTGCAAGAACAGAAAATGGTAAAATTAAGAAAATCAAAAAGAAAAAATAATGCTTATACCAATTACATATATAGATTCTGAATATTCTGAAACAGGAGAAGCAAAATTAAACGAAAGTTTATCTGACGATGTTGAACTAACGGCAGAAGAAAAAGAAAAAAGAGAGGAAGAACTCAGACAAAGAGAAATAGATAGAATTATTGGAAAAGTAGATGAAGAGGAAGAATTTCTTCATAAAGAACCAGAAATAGAGTTTAGGATAATTAAATTTCAAGATGATGATTTCATTTTCACAGAAAGAAAGGCATGTATAGATACTGAAGAAGTATCTTATGCACATGAAACAGAACAGGGTTATACATCTATACTTACAAAAGGTAATAACACAATTTTAATAAAAGAATCTGTAGATTACTTGTTAAATCTAAAATAAATTCGTATATTTACAACAAATAATAAAACTATAATAATGGCAGATAACAATTTAATGGAAGTAAAGATTAAAAAGGGTACTTTCTATATTTCTTCTAAAGAAGATAAAGGCGAAGGTTGGGAAAAGAATGAGTTTCCTAATCCTCAAAACAAAGATGAAACTTTAGTTAGGTATCATAGAACTTTAAGTATTGAAGGTCGTTTAAACTATGTAGCTATAAAAAACGATAAGTATCAAGGTAAAGTCCTATCCCTAATAATAGGTGGTGAAAACGAAAGTTACTCTTTAGAAATACCTATTATGAGCACAGGAAGTTCTGTAAAGACCACCAATCAGTATTTTAACTCTGTAATCGGAGCCCTAGAAAACTTAAAAAAAGGAGATACAGTTACGATGTTCGTCAACAGTAAAAACGAAGACAAAAATGGAAGACTTTATAGAAATATTATAGTTTTAGACAGTAATGGCAAACTTGTCAAATCAAACTTTACTTTCGGTGAACTTCCTAAGTGGAAAAGTGAAGAAGTAGAAGATGAATTTGGAGATAAAGAAGTCAAGTGGGATGCTTCACCTACAAATAAATTTTATATTGATCTACTTAACAAAGTAGTAGATAACTTTGGAACACCTCAAAAAGATGAAGCGTCTAAACCTAATGAGCAATCTAAGTCAAGTAATTCTGCTCCCCCTCCTTATCAGTCAAGCAAAGATGATGAAGACGACCTTCCATTTTAAGAATTAGTGTCCCATTAACATATTAAGTTTTAACAGTCAAATCAGAGGGTGAAAATATTCCCTCTGTTCCCTGGATAAACCGATAAATAAAAAACAATGAATATAGAGCAAAAAAAACAAATGGAAGCAAATTGGATGATTCCAATGTTATTTCACAAATCAAACTTAAACCGAGTAAAAAAAGGTACAGGTGCTTACCATGTTATACATGTGAAAAATCATGTAAGAGAAAAAGGTGGTAAAGTAGACTGTTTACTTATCCGTGGGGAAGAAGGTGAGGTAAAGTACGGTGGTAGTGGTAAAGACTTCAACCAATGGACAGAAGAAGATTATACAAACGCTATAAACAGCTATAATAATGAGTTCAGCAAAAATTAAAGACACTTACGACTCTTTGCTTAAAAACGGTGATCTACTAGACATGTTTCCGATGTTAGAAGGGCAGTGGCCAAAAGATAAAGACACGTTTACAGAAATGTTTCTATTAAACTCTGAAATTTTAAATGAAGATTGATGTTATTTTACTTACGAAAATAATAAAAGAAGCCGATATAGACACAAATAAATTAGAAATAAATACTGTTGTAAGGCATCTTGAAAACAGTACTGAAGAACATATAATCTACAAATATGCAGACAAAGATTACATGGCTGCTGTAATAAAATACTTTGAAGAAATTGAAAATTACAAAAAGTGTCAAAGTCTCTATTATTTAGTTGACACTTACAATAAACTTCACGGAGAAAATATAAAAACTAAATTGTAGCAAATAAATAGAATTTAATTCGAACCCTTAATTAATTTTAAGGGTTTTTTAACGTCTAAACTTAAAGTTTATTTGTATATTTGTAAAAAACATTAGATAGTGGATATTTATAAAAAAATAGAGCAAGAGCTACAATACGAAGAGTTACAAAAAGAAAATATAAAACTATATACGTTGTCTCACGACATAGGTATAACTTTTTCCAAATTTAAAGCATATTTTCCAGAAGAAGTTTTAGATGAAGATGATTGGATAATGATGTTTGAAGGATGGTGTCACTATTTAAAAAGTGTAAAAGAAAAGTATAGAAATGTAGAATCCTACAAGAAAGAATTAGACTTAAACCTCGAATAGTTGAAAATTCGATTATAACCTCAATTTTAACGTTTTTTGTATATATGTCAAACTTTGAATGAACAAATAGCTTAAATAGATAAAAAATGAATAAATTAAAATCAATTACTCGCTATGTATTGTATATGGTGTTAGGGTGCGTTATTTTATTAGGATGTAACCACCTTGAAGAAGGAACTGTAGTTAATAAACATTATGAACCAATGGAAAAAAACTTGATAATTATGCCTTTAGTTACGAGCAATGGAAAAACTACAACCACGATAATGCTACCTTACCTTGTAACTGATAACGAAGATTACGTTTTGCATATTAAAGGAATTTATAGAGGTGAAGAAGTTACAGAAAAAGTATATACTTCTAAAGGATGCTACGAATCTATGCAAAATGGAGATAAATGGACTAAAACTCAATATTGTAGTTTTTCTGACAACAATAACACTAAAGAGCGTAGGGACTAATGTACCCTAACGTGTTGAATATGGTGCGTTGTGATTTTGAATAATGACTTTAATTAATAGATATGGAAAAAGATAAAGGAATAACAATTACCAATGTAGATAATAAAAAGCAATGTGATATGCACGTTGTTATGCCTAGTATTGGAAGAACTTACTCAATAATTGAAAATAGTAAGCGAATATTTGGGAAGGTAGAAAGCCATCAAGGAGAAACAGGTAAGTTCTGGGTAAAATGGAATGATGGTGAAATAACTTTGGAAAGTAAAATAGATAATTGTAGGTAAATATTAGGCATAATGTTTTGGCTATGTGTAGTGCCGACATTGAAGAAATTACTACACCAATTAAATAGACATAATATTATGAGTAAAGAACAACAAATTTTAGAAAAGTACAAGGCATTACATATAGGTGGTGTTAGCGTTTCGTTGCCATCAGTTGACGATGCAGGAATTATTGCAGTAGAAATATCTGAAATAAATAACGAAATGACTGCACAAGAACAAGCCTTTTTTATAGCTGGATTCCAAGAATGTGTGAAGTACTTAAATATGCAGAGCAATGAACGCTAACGGCTATTGTATGAATAGTAGCCGAAAGTAAGCGAGAACCTTTGACTTATAAACAACATTAATTAATATAGAATAGCCACAAATAAGACCACATAACAGGCTATTAATTATACAAATTGTTATGTGGCGTTATTTATATGGAAGAATTTAAAAATTTAAAATGGAAAGAAATACAATCAAATAAAGTGAGAGTTTTTCGACTGGAAGATGAACCCGAAATATTCTATCTAATAAAGATTAGGGAAGATGAATATATGATTGTGTTTGAAGATGGTTATGACCAAAACACGGGTAAGGTAGAATTTGCTAATAAGCAACAAGTTTTTGATAGGTATGGTGTTATGCCCCGTTAATTTATAAAGAACAAAATTATGATACGAGAATTTCAAGGAAACAAAAGATGGTTGAGCAACTTTGCTCCCGTAAAAATAGAATTAGAAGGTAGAACCTTCCAAAGCACAGAACACGCCTATATGTCTGCTAAAAGCGATGATGTTAGTTGGAAGAAGTTTTGTTCTGACGATAAAAATACAGCAGGACAGATTAAACGTGCAAGCAGAAACATACAACTTGTAGATGACTGGGAAACTAAGAAATTGGAAGTGATGGAAGAATGTATAAAGCAGAAGTTTAACCAAGAGCCATTTAAAACAAAACTTTTGGAAACGGGTAGTAAGCACATACAAGAAGGGAACCGATGGGGTGATAAGTTTTGGGGCGTGTGCTTAAAAACTAACAAAGGTAAAAACCATCTTGGTAGACTGATTATGGAAGTGCGTTCTACGCTTAATGAGGCATAACGAAATGAATAAAAACAGTAACGATATGAAAGAACAATTGACAATAATAAGTGATGACCTTAATCACGGCATTATAACTGAAAAAGAAGCACGAACCAAGTTATTGATTTTATTTGGTGTTAGCGGTAGTGCTTCTCAATTAGAAGAGGATACATTTAACCTGATAAACGGCTATTGTAAAAATGGACTTAAAAAACCTGATTTGGTTAAAAAAATGGAATGGATTACAGGTAGTTGTAAAATGAGTTAAAACTTTAATTACTACTAACGATGAGTGTATAATGTCTTTTGAGGCACAAAAATGAACTATGTACGATGTTGTGTGTAGTACGGTGAAATAAACAGAAATTATGAAAAACAAACTGATAATAGAATGCATAGCATTATTAAATACCGCAAACTTTCAAGAAACTTTAAATGAAAAAAGGGATAATATAGTAAATAAGCTTAAAGAGGAATTAGCTATACAACGTGTTGTGCAACCCAATTTAACAGATAAAAACCCAATTGAGGGCGTTAACCAAAATATGCAAAACAGACAATAACCTTGATGATATTCAGTTATTTTGCGAACTTTGTGATGGTAGTGGAGGGAATGACAGGTACACAACACCAGAAGAATGCCATATATGTCAAGGAACAGGTATAGCAAACTAATTGTGCACAACGTTTAGTATATGAGCCGTTGAACACGAACCTAATTAAATAAACACAAAATTATGAGTAAAGAGAAAACACCAAAAGAAGTAGAAAACAATGGATTACATACATTGTTACCTACTGAAAAAATTACGAAAGTCAAATACCCGATTGGAGGTTTTGATCCAGGACATTACATTAGTAAATGTGTGAGCTGTAAACAAGACTTTATGGGGGATAAATATGCAAGACAATGTGAACCTTGCGCCATAAATGCAGTAAACGAAAGTAATACACAAGCCCTTGCAAGATTGCATAAACTTGAAACCGCTTTGCAGAAAATTAAATCTAGCAACGATACCATCAATGAAGTACTTGGCAAAAATTGAAACTTAGAACTATGATAACAGAAGAAACGAGAAAAGTCTCTTCGGAAACAAAGCAAAAGAACAAAGGGAAAGAATTAAGATAGATGGACTTATAAAAAAACTTGAAGCCTATGGTTATGAAGTGATTAAAAAGTA